>Ga0209829_10000555_pt1 | contig 33103 bp, 23 predicted proteins | sample C_140205_EF_Meta_FD_187311 | JGI IMG/M metagenome (GOLD analysis project Ga0209829, IMG submission 187311) | Freshwater microbial communities from Lake Croche, Canada to study carbon cycling - C_140205_EF_MetaG (SPAdes) (version 2) | ecosystem: Environmental > Aquatic > Freshwater > Lake... | reverse complement strand
GCCAAAGAAGCCGCCATGGAACTGATTTGGGAATCCGCCCAGGCATTCGTAGATGCCTTCGTCTTCCCCACATAGATAGAGTCATATGTATAAAAGAGGCCCTCACGAGTCTGAAAAACCTCGTTGAACTCATACAGCTTTGTGTTAGCCACCTGGCTCACCGTCTTCTCCATAGGATGAAGCACAATCTGATCTTCACTTGTCCGTTTCACCATCGTACAGAACGTCTTTGCCTGTGGGACACTCAGCGGCCCCTTCACCTGACATTCGACTGGTTTACGGACCAGCTCCTTTGCCGGCTTGCCCCAATCCATGACAGGACGCATGTCATGAAGCCCTGTAGGTTGAATGTAGAGATAACTGGGCTTGTCGACAATGTCGCGTGGATCATAGGTCCGCACCTCGCTACTGTGATAGTGATAGGTGCGCAGAGAGAGGGAAGGGTTCGCAATCAGGAATCGCTGCTTGAACATCTCGATCGTGATGGCGTTATCACATCCTCCTTGACCGAAAGGGAAGTTGAGAGCGGCCCAATCCCAGGTGACGGACTTGATGGCCTTTGCTGAAACAACCCAAGTATCCTGGGAATCTGCACGAGGCCCGAAGAGTTTCGCCTTTTCAATATCGGCCGCGGTAGTCCCTTGAACATCCCATCGAAGCAGCGCGAGAAACTTTGGCTTCGTGATCAGATCCGTTGACCAGAGGACACGCCAGGAATCGCCATCCAGAAAGATGTCGGCATTCGCAAAGGCCACGATCACATTCTCGGGGGCCTCATCGTAGATCCAGCGAATCACATCAGCATAGGTGAGCCGTTTCCCAATCACCTTCTCCTGGATCTTGCCATGGACTTGTCCCATGGGCTTCTCGTTCAACAGAATGACACGATCCACGGCGGAACACTCAAGATTCTTCTTCAGACACTCCTCGATTTCCACGCGACGTTTCCCCTTTCCTGGATCATAGAACTGGGTGACGAGCCAGAGTTCTTGGGGTTTCTCCACGGTCTGTAGGAGTTTGAGACCCCTTTTTGTGGCAAAGGCGGTACGCTCCTCGGACGCGCTAACAGGAAAGCTGCGCCCAAAATGGAGTGCGAGCGCAATCAGCGCCTTGGCGTCCTCCTTGGTCCCATCCCATGCGGCGCCCGTGAAAGGATAGAGATCGTGGATCTCGTCGATACAAAGGAGATTCGTCATCTTGAGTTCGAGCAGCTTCTTCATTCCCAAAGATGTGATGAGATCCTTGGAAACAGCCACGATACGCGCCTTGGACCAGGAACCCGCTTCTAACCATGCAGTCACATCTGTAGGATCATTCAGACACAGCACAACATCGGGGAAGATCCCCGCCGCGTGTAACTTGTCCGCCACTGCCGTGTCAGTGGCCCCCAGATCCCACCGATTCCATTCCGCCTTCTCAGGAACGTCCTCGAACCACACGAGAGTTTTCTGGTCGCGCCAGACCGACGTGTCGAGATTAATGATCCGCAGATCTTTGCCTGTTTTGGGATTCCGTGCTAGCATTACCTATTATTATCGGAGCCACCTTAGGCCGAGATGACTTACACAGATATATGGATAGGTGTGCCTATTTAGTGAACTCCACGCCGAAATATTATGCACTCCTACCACTCCATTTCACGCTCATAAAACGGTATGCACCTCTACTGACCATGCCGCTCTTTCTCGCCACGGAGGAGCCTGAACATCCTGTTTGTCGCCAAGTCGCCGCAATGGGCGTCGAGATCATTCCACTCGCCAAAGTCGATGCAGGTTTCCTCGATTCACGTCGCGCCGCACTAGAGGTCTTGCGCGGCCGCTATGATTACGTACTCCCAATGCAAGAAGACTTCCTACTGGATCGCGCCCCCGATTATGCCTCCATAGAGGCAGCGCTCGACCTCCTAAAAGAGCATACAAGTGTGAGGCTAATGCCGTGTCCTGGGCCGGGTGGCCAGCAACTTGGAAACGGCCCGTGGGCCCTTATAGCACATAATGATACATACGCGTTTACATTCCAGGCGACTGTGTGGCGGCTCGAGGACTGTTATGGTTGGTATAGAGCGTTATGTGAGAAGTTGGAGCTCGAATGGCCAAAGGCGACGACGCCGGAGGAAAAGAGGCGGCATGTGGAGATCCGGGGGAATTTCGCAGAGAATGCTGAAGGTCAGCGATTCTTTTGGGAAGTTTGTAAGGGGACGCATATTGGATGGCGAAGGGCTGGTCCGTGGTCAAATGCTGTCTATCTGTCCCCGTGGCCTTATAGACCTACAGCGATTGTTCAGGGGAAGTTGGAGGCGTGGGCGGTAGAGTTAGGGAAGCGGGAAATGTGAGGTTAACCAAAAAAAGGTTTTGCAACTGTCTTTGCAACTGTCTTTGTACCTGCTGATACTCGAGCCTTTGCGATTTGATCGGCTTGATCCTGAGCGTAACGCAAATCATTATTGGCATTATTATATTCATTCTTTGCACCATTATATCCAGCCTCTGCATCAACTAAGTTATTCTGTGCAGCATCTAGCATAGATTTAGCCCTACTAAATCTATCCTGTGCAGCTTGTATCTCAGGGCTATTCGTAGAAACCATCCCAGTCTCCGCTGCTTTCTTAGGCGCCAAAGTAGGCATCACAGTGGGCGTCGCAGGCTTCCCAGGCACCATAGCCTTCGCTTGGAACCCCTCATACGAGGCCCTCCACACCATCTTGTGGGTGAAATGCCACACCACCGCGAAGATAGCCCCATGAGTCAAAGCAACCGTCATCTTAGATCCCTTCATGGGCAGACGCAGCAAAACACCGGGGGTCAAAACAACGAAAAGGAGAGCGGCATAGGCGAACATAAAGGCGTTCATTTTTCTAAATGGTGAAAACATTTTATGGACCTGGCATCGGTGGAGCATTTCCAGCCTGATTGAACACATGTAGAAAGACAGAGTTACTCCGAGGAGTATAGTTATCAACATTCACACCTGCATTATTACTGAATCCGCCGCGATCACTTATATTGTAGTCACAGAAACCATCCCATAGAAGGCTCGCCATTCCCCCAGGGATCCGGTGATACAGCGTATAATACGCAAAAGAGTTCCCATCAACGGCCGCGTTACTTGTGATAACTGCAGGGTCGATTTCCAGTTTCAGATTATTATTGAAATAGTTTGAGGTGTAGGCGTTCGACTGCTGTGACGTCATAACGTTCCCCTGCACAGAAGTGGGAAGAATCTGGACTCCCCTGGGTGACTGATACTGTATGAAACTCGAGAAACCCTTGAAGAGATTATAGGGTGGTGTGGCCGGCAGAAACATGCGCTGGAACATGTAGTTCGGATTCACTTCCAGAAACATCTTTGTAGTGGAGTTCGGCTGAATATAGCGCATGAAGGGAGTCATATTGAAACTCACTGTGCTGAAATAGACATCGCCCGTACTATATGCAGGATACTGTTCGACGGTTGACATGGGGATATTCGAACCGAGGGAGGGACTCCAATCCCATCCATATCCACCCGAGGTCGTCGAATAGGGGATTGAACTCGTGAAACTGGCATAGCCCGCGTTCGTAGAGAGTGTACTATAGGAATATCCAGGCCAGGCGCGAGCAATGCTGGACAAATCCGCGTACCCCTTTGACGTGAAAGAACTAATAGAGATGAACACTGCACGGAGATCCGTGACCGTTGAGAGCTGAATGTCCCCCACGCCGATGAATTTCAGCGTGGATTGTGACGTGGACATGGTGATATTCTCGGGACTGGGAACTATCTGAGCGGCCAAGCGGGACACGTAAGGCACGCTGTCCTGGGCGACCAGGACATTGGGTGCAGCGTTACTGAAAAGAAGCGTACTTGTTGCAGCGTCCGCGTAGATATTCAAAAGCCCGTTGATGCCAATCGTACTCACAGGAAGAATGTGGCCGATATTGGAAGCAGCCAGAGTCGATCCGTATGAATCAGACACAGTATCAAAGGGCACACCGCTAATAGAACTCACAGAGTTCCAATATCCATAGCCTGTACCGTCAGAAATAAGAATATACTGCGCAGGCACCAGTGTATTGGCGAGTCCCTCACGCATTTGAATTTGTCGGAGTGTGATGATATCGAAATCACCTGATTTTAGACTCGTAGCCATTTACTTCTGTCTTAGAATGACAGATTCTGGATGGTGAGAAAATACGAGTTGGTAGAGGCAAAATAGGCGTTCACGTTCTCTGAACGGAATCCCGTGTTCGTCAAGTATGAGAGCCCTCCAGGGAGATTATGTGTCAGCACATAGGGATTCTCATACATTCCGAGGACCTGTGTGCCTGGAATGGAAATCTTCATAGGCTGTTGGTAGAAATTCGAATACCCCGCATTCGCATTCACCGCTGCCACTTGTGTCATGTGCGACGTACTGAGATAGGTGCTGCCATATTGAATATAGGTTTCCATAGGAATGGCCTTCGAGGCCACCGCCCCGTTCGTAAAGGTGTCAAACTGGAACGTAGGATAGATTTCCGCGGTAATACGACTGGAAGAAGTGATCAGACTCGAAAAGGCGTCGAACTGTAGATTCATAGTGGAAAAGGTCAGATTCGAGTTCCCTGAAATGAGTCCCGTGATAGGGCCGTTTACACCCTTATAGGTGATCGTAGAGTTGACGAAACTGCTCAAGAATGTGATTGCCCCCACAGAAGAAATATAGACCTGGGAGTTGTAGATACTCATTGCACCAGCGCGATCGATGAAGATGTTCTGCTTCGCCGCAATGATCCCTGCACTCGTACTCTGCAGCGTGGCCGTACTCACATATCCGATGCTCCCAAGAGAACTTATCACACCGTTGACAGTACTGGGGAGCTGATTGCCCTGTACGATACCGTAATAGGAGGCATTCGACTGATTCACGTAGTTCGTGCTCACGAGATAGCCCTGGATGAGCGAGTTGAAGTTGACATAGGGAGGGGCGGAAGTACCCGTCACCACGACCCCTAAGCTCCCCCCAGGACTTGTTGGCGGATACAGGAGCCCCGTCATGGAACTGTACAGACTCGCAGAACTCGTGTAGCCCGCCGTAGCCAGCCCATCCATAGAACTCTGTAGGGATAGGGTGCTCACATAGCCGGTAGTACCGAGATTGTTGATGGTAGAACGCAGCTGATTACCGATCCCTGTCGTCGTACTATTGAGTGAGGCCGTGCTGACATAGCGGGCCGACCCCAGGCCATTGACTGTGCTCTGTATATTCGACATGAAAGAGAGAGATCCATTGAAAAAGGGTGTCATGGAGCTCACGAGATCGCCAGTACTGATGTATTTACTGGGGCCCTGGATCCACGACACGGTACTTTGGAGCTGATAGCCCGTTATACTACCCGGTATGCCTCCTTGGCCAATCTGAGTCGATAACGTTGAATAGCTCGTCGCGAGTGTGGTCGATATCGATGAAGCGGCCCCATAGACCTGTGCGAAAGTCGACGGCAGATAGCCGATACCACTGCCGACGATGGCGGATTGTGTGCTGATAGTCTGAAAGATGTCCTGCCAGCGAAAGGTACCCTGTCCATCGGCCACCTCCATCATATTCGTCGAATAAGGCTGTGCAGTGAGAGGATTCACCGAATATAAGAGACTCTGGATCTGTTGTGATTCATTTGTCCGACTCATCCTTCGCGGGTTCTATATCAATATAAGAATAGCGTCTACTGAATAAGTCGCACAACACACTAGAATGCCTGGCGGTGGTGGTTTATTACAACTGGTCGCCATGGGAAAACAAGATGTATTTCTCACCGGAAATCCACAGATAACATGGTTCAAAATGGTCTATCGGCGCTATACGAATTTCGCGATAGAGTCCCAGCAGATCTACTTCGACGGCGACCCCGATTTCGGAAAGCGTGTTACGGCTCTCGTGCCCAGGCGTGGAGATCTGCTCGGACCCATGATTCTGGAGGTGGTCCTGCCCTTTGTGAAAATGAGCGACGGAAGCACTGGCAAATACGTCAATACGGCGGGGTATGCGATGATTGAAGAGATATCTTTGGAAATCGGCGAACAGGAAATCGACAAGCAGACCGGAGAATGGATGTTGATATGGTCCTCCCTGAGCACCCCCGCCAGTCAGCGAGATGCCCTCTACAACATGATCGGGCGTGTGGACGGCTTAAACCTTCCTTCCGCATCGGCCCCCAGTCAAGCGTGTTCCGTAGGGACCTACAAATACGGCGCGGAGAAACTCTATATTCCACTCCAGTTCTGGTTCAACAAGAATCCTGGGCTCTATCTGCCCCTCCTCGCGATGCAGTATCACCCTATCCGCATCAACATCAAATTCCGCGATCTGGCGAGTCTCATTGATAACGGAAACACCACGGCCACTTGCGCACCCATTCAGCCCATTCCAACGAGTATCGTGGATATCCGCCTCTGGGGTGACTATATCTTTCTCGACACGGAGGAACGCAGGCGCTTCGTGGCGAACACGCACGAATACTTGATCGAGCAGATCCAATATACGCCGAGGCAAACGATCATGTCCGGTATAAATACGCAGTCGGTGCGTCTCGAGTTCAACCACCCTCTGCGCGAGTTGATCTGGGTGCTTCGTCGCGATGTGATGGACACGACCCATGAGTGGTTCAACTGGGGGAGCACTTCGGCGCATGAACCCGGGATCTCACGTGATATGCTCCAGGATGCGACCCTCCAAGTGGACGGATACGACCGCTTCGACACGCGGGATGCCGGATACTTCCGTATCGTCCAGCCATTTCAATACCACACGAGTACGGATATCAAGCAGTTCCTCTATCTGTATAGTTTCGCACTCCGGCCAGAAGAGATGCAGCCCAGCGGTTCCTTGAACGCGAGCCGTATTGACAATATGACGCTCGTGGTGAATCTTCGCCCTGATACGAATGAGGTCATACAGTTCAACTATGATGCACAGGGCAATCTGATTCCACCTGGGAGCACCACTCCTGTTGTTCGAACTGCTGTAAATCCCGCCTACGTGCCCAACCGCGGCAACTCAAATATCACCGTCTATGCCAAGAATCACAACGTCTTGCGTGTGGTGAATGGCTTCGCGGGTCTTCTCTTCAAGATTTAGCTCGTAGGTCTCAATAGCGATGGCGTCGGCTTTACTAAGTGGACTCATGGGGGCCGCACCAAAACCAGCAACAAGTTCTTTTTCACTTGCGAGTTACTTTCCGATCTCGGTAGAATGGTTCGGGCTTTTCATACTTGCGGGAGGAATCCCAATTCCGCCCTTTTCATATCTCGGATTTGGCGGTATGAATCTCTGGGCCACGAACGCGATGACATGGTTCTTCGTGAAGGCCGGACTACAGGCAATGCTTGTTCTTGGAAACACCTTTCTCACAACGTATTACCCAAATCTGTGGTGGGTCGGATATCTTCTCGTCCTGAATCCCTGGTATGTCTTTGATCTCCTACAAATGTTCAGTCCGGCCTTTGCATATGAAGGATACAAGGTCCCGTTCACTACGTTCAACCCGGCGAAACCCATGTCTTCTTCGAAACCTATAGACGATGGAAATGGCGGACTTACTCGTGCATATGGAAAGATAACACCCGCTCTTCTTGCCGCTATAGTCGCTATGCTAGGAACGGGGACGTATGGATTCTTGAATATGTTACCGCCTTCTGTGACGGCCACATACAAGCCTGTGATAAATATCATTTTTACCGTGATTGGTGGAGTGACGGCCTTGGCGGGTGGTGGAGTAGCAAGTATGGTTGCTCTTCCAGGAATCATAAGCAGTTTGAAGTCGAGTACTACAGAGTTCAAGGCCGGCTTGGCAAGTAGTGCTGTGGCCTCGGCACCCATGAGCGGCGGAGGGAACACGAATCTTCCTTCGATTGAGGAAGTGGCGAACAAGATTCTCAAAAAGTCACAGTCCGGTGGATCGATGGAGGATGTATCCAGTAGTATCTTCTTGGCCGCACTGAGTTTCGTGACGATCGGTGGAATCAGTCTCGCGCTTATCCGTTCGAGTGCAGAATCTGCGAAAGCAATATAATGAAGTACCTCATGTCACAAGAAGAGTTTGAACAACTTACTGGAGTTCAACCTGTTCCTGAAGGCACTACGCTTCCGGCATTCTCGGTGATCTATTTCACTGCAGCATGGTGCGGAGCATGTCGTAGGCTGAATATGCCCGAGCTGGAGGCGAAATTTCCTGAAGTGAACTGGCTCAAGTGTGATGTGGATCAGAACAACTATACGGGGGGCTATTGCGGGGTGAGGTCGATTCCCTCTTTTGTGATCGTGAAGAACAAGGCAGTGATTGGGCCCTTCCAGTCTGCAGCGAATGAGAAAGTGGAGGAGTGGATTAAGGGAAATCTCTAAGCATCCATTAAATGAATGCTAAGCTATTGAAACAAGTTGCTGCAGGAGTCGGTGCCCTGGTAGTTATTTATTACGTGAGCGCGAACTATGACTCTTTAAAAAAGATGGCCGCAAAGTAAGATGGATCCTTATCTGCTGATCGGCGTTATGCACGTGGCGCTTATTGTGCCTTTTCTGCTATGGGTGGCATTCCAGCGGGCGGCCAGCCCCGATTGGGTCTACAATGTTCTTTTCGGCACCGGGCTTCTCATCCTGGTCTATCACGGTGTGAAGGCAGTCGGCCGCTTTTTCGCAAAATCTGCCATGCTTTGGGTGAATCTCATCCACGTGCTCTTGATCGCGCCATTACTTATTTGGATAGGCTATCACGGAAAGAAGACTGAACGGCCAGCATATGATATGCTGATCATTGCGGCCTTTGGGGCGTTCGGATATCATTTGTATAAATTGGTGGTGGTTTCACAGACCTTTGTCAAATCGACTGAGATATAGAGGGGGTCGATCGTTTGTGGAGAAGGAGGGCGTCTATCTTTCTCTTTCAGAACACTTCGGAACTCTTCGGTCAGTAGTTTCAGTTCCTTCTCACGTTCCTCTTTGGAGAACTTCTGGCGACATTCGGGAGTTTCCAGATATTTCAGTCTTTCGATGAGATATGCCTCGAACTCTAATAAGGCAACTCTGTCCATTTCTAGTTTATAGTTCGTAGTTTCGCCTAAAATAAAACTTCTGTGAGGAGCTTTATTATAGGTGTTTTGTAGGGGTTTCGCAATCTCTAAATACACTACCACCGCCACCCAAACACACGGCCCCAATTTATAAACGCATCTGTATCGTCACTCGCAACAAAGTTCGTTTTAACCACATAATATGCCGCAACAAACAAAACGGAATGGACCAGGGCCATCGTATTCCTGGATCCACCGGAAGGCAGGCTCAGGAAAATACCAGGGACGAACACGTAAAAAAGCGCAGCGAGAACGAGCAAGTGCAACATTATATTTGTTCCGGAGATTATAATATTGTTTGTAGAAGCTTCTGCTTCTCTGTAGCTAGCTCAATACATTGGGATATATGATACAAGTATGCCGTATTACTGTTGCAAACCTTTTCACAAGAACATGTTAAGCCGTTCTTCGAGAACTGCTTAACTTCTTCTTCACAGTGTCGCCGCATGAAATGAACGATGCGATTCGATTTCGTGAGAGATTTGAAAGAACAACAGGGGCAGCTTACGTAGTGTGCGTCTTTCTTTGAATGGCGGGCGGAAATGTGGAGCGCAAGTGTCTGGGAATGTAGGAACTCTTTCTTACATGTTTGGCATTTGAAAGGAAGATGCCCTTCATGTGTCTTCATATGATAGTGCATCGTGTTCTGATTCTTCTTGGTATCCTTACAGATCGTACAGACGAAGAGTCCTTCGGCATTTTTTTCGTACGCGTAGGGCATTTATTTGAGGAGTCGTACAGCAATGATTTCAAATTTACTAAGCTGCGTGTCAAGGCGGTAGCCGACTACGAAGCGACAAGCGGAGCTAAGCTGAATGTCATGGCTCACCACCTCCTCGAACAATGTGAACTGTGTCCTCCCCCGCAATAATCCTCCTGCTTGAACCCCGCCTCCTCCTTACAGCAAAAGGGATTGTGATTATCTTTCGCCTCTGAAAGCCGGTTACCCGTGGCCGGATCAATGTACTGGGAACAATACTTCTTCCCACACGTCCAACACCAGGTCCTACCACACCCTTGGCCCATATGGAATTTATTATTGTGATCCAGACCACAGGCGAATACATAATCACAGGCGGCATCCTTCAGAGCCCAACGCTTACACCAGGGACACTGTTTTGCATCTGTCGAGCCGGATTCAGGCATTTACTCGGTGGGCGTAAAGATTTGGCACCAAGTATACGCAGAAAACCAAATAATCTATAACAAATAATAGAATGCCAGAAACTTGGGAATGTGAGGTATGCACATTTTCAAATGAGGATACTGTTTATATCTCAGATGGTCGTACAAAGCCTGTAACGATCTGCTCACTTTGTAATAGTATGAGGCCAGGATACGAATTATTTGTAGATAATAAAGGCGATCCTATTGAGAGAACAAAAGACAAGGCTATCATAACATTTGGTAGATTTTCACCTGCTACGAAAGGCCATAAAGAAATATTTGATACTGTTTCGAAATTGGCAACTGACCAGAATGCGGATGCGTTTGTATTCGTGCTTGATTGCCTTGGCGGATCATGTGCTTTAAATCCTCTCAGTATAGATATGAGATTAAATCTTTTGAAGAAAATGTACGGTAAGACCGATTTAAAATTTGTTAAAATGATAAACAAGCCTGAAAGTAACTCGCAGGAAATAGTAAAAATAGTAACAGACCTTATTGAAACTAAAAAATACCCCATTGAAAATGTAATCATAGTAGAAGGCTCAGATCGCGTAAAAGATTATCAAAATCTTGTTGATAATATATTTGACAATAAACTAGAAAAGTTAGAAATAGCGCAAAAGGCATCAGATGCTTTAAAAGAAACAATAAAGAATTATGAGGGTAAACGTATTGCGGTCTTGCAGGCTGGTAAAAATAGGAAAAACGAGTTTAATGGATCACCTGAATCGATGTCTGCAACTCGTATTAAGAAGGCTGCCTTAAATGGTAATATAGCAGCATTCACAGAAGGAGTGAAGATAGGTAATATTTCTGATACGAATGTAAAAGTTTTAATGAATGAAATACGGCGAGTTTCTGGTAAGGAGCCTATACAAGGAGGTACAAGGACGATATATAGAAAACATCGTCGAGGATCTACTAAGAGGCTGCATCGAAAGGGTTAAGGGTCTAAGAACATTGAGCATTTACACTTAATGGTCGTCATCCTCACCCTCGCAATCGGAGAGGATTTCCGTAAGAGTTTGGCTCCGGCCCTAGCATCCAAAAGAGCGTATGCCGAGAAGCACGGCTACAGCTACATACAGGGCGACGAGAGGTTCTGGGATCGCAATAGGCCGATTCCTTGGTCGAAAGTGGGCTTCGTGTCCGAGAGTCTCAAGTTATGGCCCGATGGAACTCTTTTCTTTCTATCGGATGCCGACGTGATGATTACGAATGATAAGCTCCGGTTGGAAGACGTGGCAATGCCGCTACTTCCCGATAACAAGGATCTTCTAATGACCATAGACGCCTGTGGTCATTTGAATTCCGGTAACATGCTGATGCGGAACTCCCCCTGGCTCCGTGATTGGTGGCGGCGTATAGGGGAACAGACCGATCTTTTGTACCATATTTGGTGGGAGAATGCAGCAATGATCCGGCTCCTCGAAACAGTTCCTGATGATCTCGCAAAGACGGAAACTACGGCAGAACATTGGCGCTTCAACGCGTATTTGCGAGGACTGCCAGGGGAACGTTTGTGGGATTCTGGGTGTCTTCTCGTCCATTTTGCAGGCGTCTATGATCTGAAGATTATGGAAAGGCTTCAACGAGAGATTCTGGCAGGAGGTTGTCCGAGAATTAAATTCTAAGATATTTATATAAGATGGACAGTGGAAGTAACGAGAGTGGAAGCAACGTAGCCATGGGCGGTAGTAGCGGCAGCAGCGGGGCAATGAGTGGTGGGCGCCGTATCCCTGCTGTGGGGACCAAGGCACAGGTGTACCACGGAACTGCCAAGCACACCAGCGGTGGGCTGACCAGGAAGGATCTGATGAAGACCAAGAAGGGGCGCATTGTTAGCCGCAGGAAGCACGCGGCTGGGAAGAAGGCGCTGTCACGTCTGCGCAAGGCGGGCTACAAGGCCAAGAAGGGGACGTTCAAGCTCTTTCGCAAGTAAGCAGTCTAAAGGCCAAAACGCCTCTTAAAATCCGCCACAGAATCCCGAAAGGATGGTTTATTCCAAAGAACCCAGCGTGAGAGCGCCCCAGGAGTATCAGGCTTCCTCCAGTTCTCGCCCTTCCCCGTATGACGGCGAAGATAGCGCTGCTTCCTAGTCGCATTCTTGTGTTTCGTATAGTTGGACATTCCAGCTGCACCAAACGACACGACTTTCTCCTTACCGTCCCTCACAAAGACGGCATCATACTTCTTCTCAGGCCGATGCGACTTCCGAATCACTTTCAACGTCAGAGCCATTTTACTTCTTAGAGACATTTTATCGCGTCAAAAAGGCAGCCACTTCCGTGAGAACGGCGGCGGCTTCCAGCGGATCAATATGCGTGGCGAGATCAACACCCTCGGTAGGATCATACCAATAGAGCGCCCCATGTTTGTCCTTCTCATTCTTAGATGACCATACGAGCCCAACTTGTGACGCCTGGAGTTCTTTGATAACTGAGCGGAGCCCTGTTGCCTTGGGGATGCGGGCCAGAATCGTCGGCTCCACATCTTCTTGTTTAGCGTCGGGCGACCAGAAGATCATCTGCCAGTCGGCATGCACGGGGGCCTTTTCGCCTACTCCAAGCAGCGTCATCCCCTCCATCTTTGTAATGGTACTCATGACTGCAGGAGCAGGGTCCCCGCCGGCCCATACAACCCGGGTAGGTCTCACGGCATGCTGTAGATACGTAAGGGCCAGTTTCAGATCCTGGACGTCCCGCACATGAAACATTGCGTCCCACCCAATCTGTACAAGCCAGCGCGGAGCCGCCTGAGCCCCCTGGAACACCAGCACTTTCCGCCCCCTATGTGCTACTTCCCCATCGAGCACCGCCACTTTCCCCTTCACAAAGTTCTGGGCGAATTTCGGATTCGACGCCACGCAATAACTATTGGATCCTCGGAGAGATTCTGAAAATCCCTCCAGCCTGACAGTATCTTCTGCCATTTCTAGAGTTCACCCCGAGTAGATAGATACTCATATGGACGCGATTCGTGTTCTTGTGCCTCTCGCATTTTTGATTCTCGTTTGCGATGCCCCTTGGCTCTATGCAACCAGTTCGGCCGCCCAGAACATGATAAAGAAGATCCAGGGCGGCGCGCCTCTCGTCATACGATGGCAGGCGGCCCCTCCGGTCTATTTCGCTCTCGCCTATCTTATCACCCAGGCCAACAGTACCTTCAATGCCTTCTTGATTGGCCTCTGTACCTACGCCGTCTATGATTTCACCAACTATTCAACGCTGGCGAACTATGATCCAATGTTCGCAATCGCCGATACTCTTTGGGGCGGTACGTTATTCGCGATCGTTCGCGAGGTTGCCATCCGTCTAGGACTTCTCTAGAAACTCATCCACTTGTGCTTCTAGGTCTGCCGTGTCAGGCACCCAGGGATCTTCAGGGCACTTCACCGCCTGCATCCGTTCCCAGACATATTTGAAGAGCGATACGAATCCGCTCACTCTGTGCTGCATCCCATTATTATAGGGAATCACCCGATTACAGAAACCCGACGACAAGTAATCATGATCCGAAATAACTCCGTGCTCATCGAGCGCCTTCAGCGCCAGAAAGATGATATTCTTCTTTTGCCGTTCCGTAAACTGGGGATAAAATGCACTCGGCACAATGTATTTCAGACCCTCTTTTTCCTGTGCTTCAAGCTTATGTTTAGGATGCCGATCATCCATAAACATTATCTTGTCAGGACTCACATCCGCCGTAGCCGATTTCGTGGCGCGTCGGAATAGAACTTTCAGAGTTGTAATGGTCTTTTCGGGCTGGACATATCTGCCAGGATCCACCCGTGGCCGATCGGCATCACGCAGAGGACTCCAATGATCCGCCATGAGCGAGAATAACCGAGGTGCCCGAAACTTCTTTTCAATCAATGCCTTCGCAAGTTCCATAGAATATGTGACACTCGTGTTCGAATAGATGATAATCGATTTCACCTTCTTGGCCTTTTTCGCCTCAATCAAGTGCGGAAAGAAGGCGTCCAGATTCGGCCGCAGAACAATGTCGAGAAGCTCCTTATTTGCGAAAAGAGCATTGGCGAAGGCGATCCGCGCTCTTGACAACTTCACGCGCAGCCCATGACTCAGAGCCAGTCTCCCATTCAAGGCGGATTGCTCAGGATTCTCCAACCAATCCGGACTCCATAAGAATGCAAGTGGGTTTGTTATCTCGAAAAAGCCGAGTGTGGCATCAAGATCAAAGGCAACATAGGCCATCCTATTATGATGGTTGAAAAATTGAGCTTTATACTGTCGTCGTAAGCTGCTATGGAGAAGATAATACACCCAGTGCCCTTGGAGGCCGCGCAGTACGTGAGAGAGATGACACCCCAGCAGAAGGAGCTACACAAAATGGCCCAGGAGAAGCTCGGCTCATCCTATTTCGTAGAACGATCTAAAGGGTATCTCGCTTGGAAGGACGCGCAGAAGAAGTAGGACATTAAAATACCCTATATTTTTAGTAAGAATGTCTACAGGCCCTACAGGTCCTACGGGTCCAACAGGGATCGGATCCACTGGATCCACAGGCCCTACCGGTCAAACGATACCCTATATTTTTGACGGTGGACTACCTTCTACCGATTACAGTGATGGGCCTGCCTTTAACTGTGGTGGTCCAGGCGCTACAGGAAATACAGGGCCATCTGGTGCATATAACGGGGTGAATATTGTTCTTCAACTCCGTCATGGAACAGCATCTTCTTGGCCACCTGTCAACCCGGTTTTAGCAGTTGGAGAGTTGGGTTACGAAACAGATACGGGACTGTTTAAGATAGGAAATGGCTTGACAGGATGGAATTCTCTTCCCTACGGTGGTCTTGGAGGCCCTACTGGTTCGACTGGTTACACGGGCGCTACAGGGTATGGAAACTCGGGGGGTACAGGCCCTACTGGCCCCCAAGGCTGTAGAGGGCCAACAGGTGATATGGGGCAGCCTGGCAATATAGGAAGCCAGGGGCCCCAAGGTATTCCTGGGGTGGCCACGAACACGGGAGCAACAGGAGCAACGGGGCCACAAGGTCAGCCTGGAATAACAAGCAATACGGGTGCCACGGGGCCCACAGGACTTACGGGTTATACGGGCTGGACGGGTTATACGGGTCCTACCGGCAGAACGGGGCCTACGGGTGTGACGGGTCCTTCAGGTCCTTCAGGTCCCACGGGGCCCACAGGCTGGACGGGCTGGACGGGTCCTGCAGGAACGGCGACAAACACAGGAGCCACAGGACCTACTGGTTCGACTGGCTTCACAGGGTGGACGGGACCCGCTGGAACGGCGACAAATACGGGAGCCACAGGACCCACAGGGTCCACTGGTTACACGGGTTGGACGGGTCCAGCAGGAACGGCGACGAATACGGGAGCTACGGGTCGCACGGGCCCTACTGGTACGACGGGCCCTACTGGCGCACAATCCACAGTCACCGGCCCTACTGGTTTCACAGGTTGGACTGGGCCAGCAGGAACGGCGACCAATACGGGCGCAACAGGTGCCGCGGGTCGCACTGGCCCTACTGGACCTACGGGGCGCGACGGATTTGCCACAAATACCGGATCAACAGGGAATACGGGCCCTACTGGCTCCACAGGGCCCACGGGAAATGATTCCACTGTAACGGGTCCTACTGGTTTCACGGGCTGGACTGGGCCGGCAGGAACGGCCAGCAATACGGGCGCTACCGGTCCTACTGGCTACACCGGCTACACGGGTATGACAGGTCCCTTAGGAACAGGCGCAAGAGGTCCCACAGGATATGACGGACCAGCAGGTCCCACCGGTCCAAGAGGAGTTACTGGATGGACTGGATGGACGGGTAGGTGTGGTCCAACGGGTCTAGAGGGTCAGCCCGGAGCTCCAGGTGCAAAAGGTGATATCGGGCCAACGGGAGTCACGGGCTATACGGGTAACACGGGGCCAACAGGTCCTACAGGTCGCACAGGGCCTACTGGGGTGACAGGGAACACGGGGCCCACGGGCTGGACTGGTTACACGGGCTACACGGGCCCAACGGGTTTCACAGGCCCCACGGGTCTCACAGGTTACACTGGCTGGTCTGGCCCTACGGGTTTCACGGGCTGGACGGGAGTCACGGGCTACACGGGCATGACAGGTTACACGGGCTGGACGGGCTACACGGGGCCCACGGGAGTCACGGGCGCAACGGGTCCTATAGGACGCGATGGAACTGCAGCGAGCACGGGAGCCACAGGGAACACGGGGCCTACTGGGCGCACTGGCCCCACGGGTATACCAGGACAAGCCACCAATACGGGCGCAACGGGAGATACGGGTGATACGGGGCCTACGGGAGATCCTGGCCCTGCTGGTGATATTGGTCCTCCTGGTGATATTGGGCCCACGGGGCCTACAGGTCGCCCAGGACAAGCCACCAATACGGGGGCGACGGGGCCAACGGGGAACACGGGTAACACAGGAGCCACAGGCCCCACGGGTATGACTGGATTCGGAGCCACGGGTCAAACAGGCGCTACTGGTTTCACAGGGTGGACGGGGAATACGGGCCCTACTGGATTCGGCGCAACGGGTCCTACTGGGATTCGTGGCCAGACGGGCCCTTTTGGTTTGGCTGGACCAACAGGCCAAACGGGTGCCACAGGGAACACGGGGTCAACGGGGCCAACAGGAAATACGGGGAACACGGGGCCAACGGGCGAAACGGGCCCAACTGGCCCTACAGGTAACACGGGCCCTGCAGGAACTGCCACCAACACTGGTGCAACAGGGGAAACAGGTCCCACGGGAGCCACGGGGAACACAGGCCCTACTGGTTTCACTGGAAACACGGGTCCTACTGGCTTCACGGGGCCAACTGGATTCGGCTCAACGGGTTCAATAGGAAACACGGGTAACACAGGCCCAACAGGGCCAACAGGTCGCACTGGCCCAACTGGATTCACAGGCCCTACAGGGAACACGGGTCCAGCTGGAACTGGCGGAACAGGTGTGACGGGCCCAACTGGATTCACAGGCCCTGCAGGCTCAACTTCGAATACGGGGGCAACAGGACCCACGGGGGCCAGTGCTGGAAACGTGCTGTCACAAAACTTCATGTTGATCGGCGGGAACACTTCAGCGAATAATGCTACACTTGCATATTCGTATGATGGCCTTTCATGGGCCGTTTCTACATCTGCAGCTAGTGTATTCAGTGCTCTCTATGGAATAGCATGGAATGGATTTTTATGGGTAGGATGCGGTGCAGGAAATAAGATAGGATATTCATCGGATGGAATCTTCTGGACTGTCTCCAGTTCTGGAAACTCTATATTTTCTGGAGGATCTTGTATTGCTGTTGCAACAAATGGCTATATGTGGGTTGCAGGAGGCCAAGGTACAAATATGGTAGGATATTCCTATGATGGAATCACTTGGTATACTTCTTCAAGTGGTAACGCCATTTTTACAACCATTTGTGATACAGTTAGTTGGAGTGGAAGTATGTGGGTCGCTGGAGGAGCTGGGTCAGCTCAAATCGCCTATTCAACCGATGGAATCAACTGGACAGCTTCTACTACTCCTACTAACGCTCAAGTGAATGGTGTTGCATATAATGGAACCATGTGGGTTGCTGTAGGAACAGATAATGCAGGGGGAAATGCAGTAACATATTCCTATGATGGAATAAACTGGATTCTGTCTTTATCTGGAAGTACTTTACTACGCATCGGACGTTCCATTGCATGGAACGGGACTTTATGGGTAGCAGGAGGTCTTCAGTATAGTAGTTCTGGTAGTTTATTAATATACTCATTTGATGGAATCACCTGGACTGCCTGTAGCGGGATTACATCATCAAGTTGGGGTAACATGAACTTTAGCGCAATCGCATGGAATGGATCTTTATGGATTGTAGCAGCAATAAATGGTGGTACTAACTACAGCACAGTCTACACATCACGCGACGGAATCAACTGGTCACTTCAAACCTCTGCTTCAAACCTCTTTATTACATTCGGATTTTGTGCCGCGGCAAGAATCTTTAAGACGTATCCCAAGCCCCAGATCAATAACGTACTCTCACAGAATTTCACGATCATTGGCGGCTACGGTGCTACAAACAATGCCGCTATGATCTATTCATATGACGGAGTCACCTGGAATATTTCTACTTCTGCAGGAACATTCATCGGTGGTGGAGCCGTTCGTTCAATCGCATGGAATGGAAGGATCTGGTTAGCCTCTGATGGAGGAAACAGAATAATATATTCATCCGATGGAATCTTCTGGAATGCTTCATCTTCTGCTAACTCTTTATCTATAAATGCTTTATCTTTGGCGACAGACGGCTACACATGGGTGGCTGGAGGATCTGGTGGTACAAATAAACTTGCATATTCCACGGATGGAATCAACTGGACTGCATCCTCAACTGGTAACGCCATTTTTACAAATAGCTGTACTGCCGTTTGTTATGGTGGTACTATATGGGCGGCAGGGGGAGTAGGAGCAATGGCATACTCATACGATGGTATAAGCTGGACATCGACAACAAATCCTAGTAATTACGTAATAAATTGTATTGCCTATAACGGAACTCTATGGGTTGCAGTAGGGTCAAATAATGCAGGAGCGAACGGTATTTCATATTCCTACGATGGAATCAACTGGACGGTTTCTACCCCAGGGAGTGCCCTACTACGTGATGGATATTCTGTGGCCTGGAACGGTGTTCTATGGGTTGCAGGAGGCAGACAATACAGTAGTAGCGGCAGTATTATGGTATACTCTTATGATGGAATCAACTGGACGAATATTAGTAGTATTACAACATCAAATCTTAGATTTGTAACTCCTAACTCTATTGCCTGGAATGGGTCCGCCTGGTTTGTAACAGGAGTGACTGGAACAAATGGAGACTACAAAACAGTGTACACGTCATATGACGGAATCAACTGGACTCTTCTGACAGCGGCGGGAAATTTATTTATTTGGTCAGGGTATTCTATTGGTACTCGAATCTTCAAGGCCTACCCGCAGCCCACGAGGATTGTTTCACAGAACTTCATGGTGATTGGGGCCTACAATACAGCGAACAATGCTACTATGGCGTATTCCTATGATGGTATTTCATGGTACCCCTCTCCATCAGCAGCTAGTGTATTTACCACTGTGAGTGGAATAGCATGGAATGGGTATTTATGGGTAGCATGTGGCGCAGGAAGTAAGATAGGATATTCATCGGATGGAATCAACTGGATTGCTTCCAGTTCTGGAAACTCTATATTTTCTGGAGCACAATGTTTTGCTGTTGCAACAAATGGCTATATGTGGGTTGCTGGAGGCGTAGGTACAAATATGGTAGGGTATTCCTATGATGGAATCATTTGGTATACTTCTTCAACTGGTAGCGCCATTTTTACATCGGCATTAAATACGGTTAGTTGGAGTGGAAGTATGTGGGTCGCTGGAGGCCAAGATGGGTCAGGTCGAATCGCATATTCAAGTGATGGGATCAACTGGACGGCCGCGAATGTTCCTGGTTATGGTGGAGGTCAAATAAATAGTCTTCGGTATAACGGAACTATGTGGGTTGCAGTAGGGAATTATGTATCAGGGAGTTCTATATTATACTCTTATGATGGAATAAACTGGACAGCTTCTACATCTGGAAGTGCCATAGTAAAGAAGGGGTTTTCTGTGGCCTGGAACGGGACTTTATGGGTAGCAGGAGGTCTACAGGATAGTGGTTCTGGTAGTTTGTTAGCATATTCATATGATGGAATGGAATGGACAGCATGTAATGGGATTACATCATCCAGTTGGGGTAACATGGCCTATAATAGCGCAATCGCGTGGAATGGATCTTTATGGATCGTAACAGGAGTAAATGGTGCTACCAACTACCACGCAGTCTACACCTCGCGCGATGGAATCGACTGGTCAGTTCAAACCTCCGCTTCAAACCTCTTTATTACATACGCATATTGTGCCGCTGCAAGAATCTTTCAGACCTACCCTAAACAGCAAAACGCGATGCTCGGTGGTACCGGTCAATCAAGTGCCGGCGGTACTCTCGCCGTGAATTTCAAGACTACAGTCTTCTCAAACTCAATCCCTACCGTGACTGCAACCGTATCAGGTTCCGGTCCCGCTCATATCTCAGTTGGAAGCATTGGCCCCACAGGATTCACAGCAACTACATACAATATAACTGGTACTCAGACAGGGCCAGTGAGTTTCAACTGGCACGCACTAGATTCGCAGTAGCCGCTCAGCTGTAGGAAGATGACCCCCTGTCTTCATATTATACATAAGTAAGTTCTCTATCGCGCCAGTTGTTAGCTCCGCGATATAGCCCTCAGAATCCTTCGTCCCATAGGTGATCCAAAAGGAATCGCCCTCCAGACTCGGCGTCATCCCGCTCCAATACTCGACCCGCTCCTTCGTGAACCGCACAAAACAGGAGACACGATAAGGACGCAGATCCTTATCCAGCGTCATGAAACGGTGATAATACCGTCGCCCATTGTCGCCAATATAGACTTTATGCATGACGCACAGATAGGCCTCATCAGGTCCCTTCCAAGGCACTGGCCCCGCAGATCCGCGATACTCCTTCAGGCTTAACCCATTCCATGGAACATCTACCACCGTCGCCCCAGAAGCATCACACACCTTGAAAGGGCTGAAGTTGTAGATATAATGAAGCCCCCCCTTGTGCTGGAATCCGAGCCAGTTTTTCTGTGTCTCCCCAGGATTCACACCCGCCGGTAAAGGCATCTGCTTCAAACTCCACGTCTTCTCATCGCCCCCCCTCCAAACATGGAAGATCTTATTGGTCCCGTTCTCCGAATACGACTGGGATGTCCCCAGGAACTCCATCGTATCCGTACCCTGTATGAGACGACAATCCTCCACGCCGCGAATATAGTGCTCCCGCTGGGGGAATTTCTCATCAATCATGATCTCCTCTAGACTCGAAGGATTGTTCCAGCCCGCCTCACGAGGCACGTTCATCAAGCAGTTCCGTGTCAGGACTTTTCCGTGAAACGCGCGATAATGATAATGCTTCGCCTCCTCCGTGTAATAGTTTGCACAGCGCAGATTTACGAGATATCCGTCACGCTTCGAGTTGATCCGAATACTGGGATTGAAGGGCTGCCAACAAGCGGCATCCGCCTCTCCAGCCCAAGGCAGCCTCTCCAACGGCACCTGGAAGCGTGTCGTCCTACGGGGCGTCAAACACCAATCATACCAGTGGAGATTCCCAAAGAGACGGTTGAAATCGTGCCAGTGTAGTTGCGTCTTCAGATCGAGCTGGTCGAGCTGGAGCCACGTCTGCTTCTTGAGACCCGTATAGAATCCGAGAATTGCGAGTTCCTCCCAAATATGGTAGCTCACGTCCCTTTGATTCACGAAAAGAATATCGCGATTGTTCGCGGGGCTACCGATAACTTGACCCGTCTGCAGATCCTCTCCGAACTGGGCGGCGAACATCTTCTCCAGAATCATCGTCGCCAACATTTGCGAGGCCGGCTGCTTCCTATAGAGCGAAATCAGCCGCATGGCTGCCTCTGTCCTATGGGAACGAGACTGCCAGGCCTCCAGCAGCGTATACACCGCATTCGGAATGTCACCATGGTTCTCATAGGACTCTCCTAGATATAGACGGGCAATGTAGACTTCCTCGTCCCATCCGCCAATCTCTATACGGCGCTTCAAGGTCGCAATCGCATTCGGCCAGTCGCGCATACAGAGATAGGTCTGCCCCAGATAAAAATGCGTACGAGCATCGTTCGGCATATCAGCCAGATCCTCCTTCAAGAGCCGTACATCGCGCTCATATTTATCGGATTTACAGCCGCCATCTCCGTGATCCACGAGCACGGGAGATTCGAGCAGCGTGGCGTGTTTTCCAGGAGGACACGTCCAGGCCTCATGCGTTGCCCCCTTACAGATCCAGGGCTCCGAACAGCGGATGACGCGCATATTACTGTAGATGAGACTGCCCGCCGACTGCTTCAGAGTTACACCGGCCTGCTCGGGACCCAGGGCCGCGAGAGCGGCGCGATTCACGCCCTCGGAAAGCATCATGTCGCCGTCGAGAAGAAGCGCCCACGTTGTGACGGGATCCCAGCCCACGGTCTCCACCCAGGTCTGACATTGTGTAAAGGATTGTGTCCGACTCACCCCGAAATTCTTGAAAGGGAAGGAGAATACCGTCCCTGAAATGTCATTCGTCTTCAGCCATGTGAGCGCAAGTTCCACAGTATTATCTGTGGAACCGGTGTCGCAGACAACGATCGCGTCGACCTTCCCCTTCACGGAATCCATGAGACGCCCGATGATACGGCTCTCGTTCTTCACCATCGTCAAAAGAATCAACTTGTGCTGGGACATTTTCTCTATCTACGGCATTTAGTACCAATGTCTTTACGCATCTAAATCGGAGATGAACTCGACTGAACACAAGTTGCAGGAAGTTGTCGGGCCCACCGGGCCTAGTACAGCAAAGGATGCCGTATCACCCTTTTAATATGAGTTCGAACTAGAGAAAATGCCTTTTGTACGTCTACAATTTCGTAAAGGTACAGCTGCCGAATGGACAGCAGATAATCCAACACTCGCCATTGGCGAGATGGCGATTGAAACAGACACATATCTCTACAAGATTGGAGACGGTATACGAGATTGGATTCGACTTCCCTATGGAGGCTTACATGGCCCTACTGGCTCTACTGGCCCTACTGGCTCAACAGGTTCAACGGGTAATACCGGTCCTACTGGTTACACGGGCGCTACTGGTTCAGCATCCACTGTGACGGGCCCTACTGGTAACACGGGCTCCACAGGCCCAACGGGCCCTACTGGCGCAACAGGCTCAGCGGGTGTAACAGGTCCAACCGGCTTCACAGGAGCAATGGGCAATACAGGTGTCACAGGTAATACAGGCTTCACAGGCGCAACAGGCCCCACTGGTCTAACCGGCTCAACAGGTACCCAAGGAAACACCGGTACACAGATTTTTTCCGGTAGCACGGGTCCATCAGGCTCAATAGGAAAGCCAGGAGATTATTATTTTGATCTGTCTGGTGTGACGCTCTACGGACCTAAATCATACTCCATCAACGGCATCGGCAGCATTAATTTCGGAATCGGCGGCGGACCCGACTATGTCCAATACGCCCCAGGAGCAATAAATCTCAGCACCGGTGCATTCACGATCGAATCATGGTTCTATTTTATTAATGAACTCGGCGGCGGCAGCAGCCGTCTCATTGCAATAGGCAACTACCCCACAAGCACTCTCGAGATCAGTTTCGAGTATTATGATGGTTCGCGACCAACACAGATGTGGGTGACTTTTGGCGGTACAACAATCATCACAGCCGCTTTCACAGTCTCCATGAGCGCCTGGCACAATTTCGCCCTGGTTCGAGATGGAGCCGGCAATGTGAAACTCTTTATCGATGGTGCAGTCGCTGGAACAGCAACCTACGGGGGATCTCTCACGGATCCGACCAACCCCTTTACGATTGCGAACACGTCAAATGGTAACGCCCCATCCTGGTATGGTCTGATGACGAATTTCCGCATAGTGACGGGTCTAAATGTATACACCACAGCATACACGCCTTCGACCACAGTCCCTCTAACTAATATTTCGGGCCCTGGATATTCTACTCGGCTTCTTCTTCTCACAGAAACTTCGGGCACCTTTCTTCTTGATTCCAGTCCATCGGGGCTCGTGGCTACGAACGTCGGTACAACCTACAGTCCTGTGTCGCCCTTCCCTCCTCCGTGGAACAGCGGTGTCAGCTTGAATGGTCACACAGGCCCTACGGGTAACACTGGTAACACTGGTCCTACTGGTCCTACGGGTGTAACAGGGAATACTGGTTATACTGGACCGACTGGAAATACTGGTAATACTGGGCCTACTGGTCCAACAGGTAATACTGGCTTCACTGGTCCAACAGGGAATACGGGGCCGACTGGGAATACGGGTCCTACAGGTAATACTGGCCCCACCGGCTACACTGGCTATACGGGTTACACAGGCCCTACTGGCTTCACGGGACCGACAGGCAACACTGGTCCTACTGGCTTCACGGGACCGACAGGTAACACAGGCCCTACAGGCAATACTGGTCCCACTGGTAATACTGGTCCAACCGGCTACACAGGCCCTACAGGCAACACAGGTCCAACGGGCAATACTGGCCCGACAGGCTACACTGGCTATACGGGTTACACTGGTCCTACGGGTAATACGGGTCCTACTGGCAATACTGGCCCAACGGGCTACACTGGCTACACAGGTGTAACAGGCAATACAGGTCCCACGGGTCAAACTGGCCCTACTGGTGAAACAGGTCCCACGGGTAATACTGGCCCCACTGGACAAGCATCTACCGTAACAGGTCCAACGGGTGAAACTGGCCCAACAGGCAACACAGGCGCTACAGGAGCAGCCTCTACTGTAACGGGTCCCACGGGTATGCCTGGTGATAACGGCATTTCATCCGGCCTTGTGCTCTTCATGGATATAGCATCCACACAATCGGCTCCTGTGAATGGAGATCTATTGATCATTCCTACCGTTGGGACGCAGGTCACTCTGACTCATTCTGCTAACAGCGTCTCAGACTACGTGATGGGGGCCTTTACAACTCTTGAAGACAGCATTAAGACTACCGTTATTGTACACGGTTTATGGGACATTAATCTGTATGCGTCCAACTCTGCAGAAGACGGCAGTATTTCATTCTATTTCAGCGTTTTCGAAGTTGCTGCGGATGGATCTACAGTTCTAGGAACCATCGCCACTGGATCCTCTGCTGGCGCCACTCCTGTATACGGAAGTGACATCTATACAGACACGTTATACGTTCCCGAGTACACTCTACAGGACCTAACTTCTCGTATTCAGATTGTCGTCTATGCTAACTTTGCAGCAGGGCCTTCAAATACTTTTACGATAAAGTTCAGAGATAATACGATCTCTCATGCTCACACAACTCTTCTCGCGAATGCCGCTACGGGCCCTACAGGACCTACTGGTTCCGCGTCAACGGTTACGGGTCCTACTGGGGAGACTGGTCCCACAGGCTATGGAGCAACAGGAGAGACTGGTCCTACCGGTTTTACTGGTGATACTGGTCCTACCGGTTATGGAGCTACTGGTGATACAGGCCCTACTGGATATGGAGCTACTGGTGAAACAGGTCCCACTGGTTATGGAGCTACTGGTGATACAGGCCCTACTGGATATGGAGCTGCTGGCGAAACAGGTCCCACTGGTTATGGAGCTACTGGAGATACTGGAGCAACAGGAGAGACCGGCCCTACTGGCCCTACAGGAGAGACAGGCCCTACAGGAGAGACAGGCCCTACTGGATATGGAGCAACTGGTGAAACAGGCCCTACTGGTTATGGAGCTACTGGAGATACAGGCCCTACTGGTTTTACTGGAGAGACAGGCCCTACTGGTTATGGAGCAACTGGTGATACAGGTCCCACTGGTTATGGAGCTACTGGCGAAACAGGTCCCACTGGTTATGGATCAACAGGAGAGACAGGCCCTACCGGTTATGGAGCTACAGGAGAAACAGGCCCTACTGGTGAGACTGGTCCTACTGGGTATAATGGTCACACTGGTGAAACTGGTCCTACTGGGTATAATGGTCACACTGGTGAAACTGGTCCTACTGGGTATAATGGTCACACTGGTGAAACGGGCCCAACAGGCCAAACGGGTCCTACCGGTCAAGTTATATATGCTGCAATAGTGTTTGACGGTGGTTCTGCTGCTAGTACGTATCCCTTTGGCCCGGCGTTCGATTGTGGTACAGCAATATAAATTACCTCCATTTTATTAGATATGCCTTTCATCCAGCTCCAGTTTCGCAGGGATACTCCTGCGAACTGGATGATGTATGATCCAACCCTCGCCAGCGGGGAGATGGGAATAGAACTTGGAACAGAACTTTTTAAGATTGGCGATGGATCCACCGTATGGAGCTTGCTTCCATATGGCGGATTGATGGGACCAACCGGTCAAACGGGTATGTATGGTCCTACTGGACCGATTGGTCTGGACGGAACAGCTACAAATACTGGGTCTACTGGTCCTACAGGCGAGGCTGGTCCTACTGGTGAAACGGGGCCTGCAGGAAGAGATGGCACTGCTGTAGGCACGGGCGCTACAGGTTTTACAGGTCCTACTGGTTTTACTGGAGCTACTGGTTATGGAGAGACAGGCCCTACTGGCTATGTAGGTGTGGACGGTTCCACTGGAGCTACTGGATCAACGGGCGATACAGGGGCAACGGGTGAAACGGGTCCTACTGGTGAGACTGGAGCTACTGGAGCTACTGGTCAGACTGGTGAGACAGGAACTACTGGCCCCACGGGTGAAACGGGTCCCACAGGCCCTACTGGGGCAGCCTCTACTGTCACTGGTCCTACGGGTGAAACAGGCCCTACTGGCGCTACAGGCGCAACAGGCGCAACAGGAGCAACCTCTACTGTTACAGGCCCCACTGGCATGCCTGGTGAACATGGTATTTCATCCGGCCTTGTACTCTTTATGGATATTTCATCTACGCAATCGGCCCCTGCAACTGGAGATCTACTGCTCGTTCCCACGGTTGGAACGCAGGTCACTCTAACGCATTCTGCAAATAACATTTCGGACTACGTCATGGGCTCCTTTACAACTCTTGAAGACAGTATTCCGTCAACCGTGATTGTACAGGGTCTGTGGGACATTAATCTGTATGCGTCCAACTCTGCAAGCGACGGCAGTATTTCATTCTATTTCAGTGTTTTCGAAGTTGCAGCGGATGGATCTACAGTTCTAGGAACCATCGCAACTGGATCCTCTGCTGGCGCCACTCCTGTATTCGGAAGTGATATCTACACAGACACGCTCTATGTACCAGAGTATACTCTACAGGGTCTCACTTCCCGCGTTCAGATTGTCGTCTATGCAAACTTTGCTCCAGGGCCTTCAAATACTTTTACGATAAAATTCAGAGACAGTACTGTATCTCATGCTCACACAACTCTTCTTGCAAATGCCGGTACAGGGCCTACAGGTCCAACAGGGGCGGCATCGACTGTCACTGGTCCTACAGGTGAGACTGGGGCAACTGGTCAGGCGGGTGAGACTGGTCCTACTGGTGATACAGGTGCTACGGGTGAAACAGGTCCCACTGGTTATGGATCAACTGGAGAGACTGGCCCTACTGGTTTTACTGGTGACACAGGCCCTACTGGTTTTACTGGTGAGACCGGTCCTACTGGTTATGGTATGACTGGAGCTACTGGTTATGGAGCAACAGGAGAGACTGGCCCTACCGGTTATGGAGCAACTGGAGAGACAGGAGCAACTGGAGAGACTGGCCCTACTGGTTATGGAGCTACTGGGGATACAGGCCCTACTGGTTATGGAGAGACAGGTCCCACTGGTTATGGAGCTACTGGAGAGACTGGTCCTACTGGTTTTAGGGGAGAGACAGGAGCAACAGGCGAGACTGGCCCTACTGGTTATGGATCAACTGGCCAGACAGGACCTACTGGTTATGGAGCTACTGGTGATACAGGTGATACAGGCCCTACTGGTTATGGATCAACAGGTGATACTGGTGCAACTGGAGAGACAGGTCCCACTGGTTATGGAGCTACTGGTGATACAGGCCCTACTGGTTATGGAGAGACAGGTCCCACTGGTTATGGAGCTACTGGTGATACAGGTCCCACTGGCTATGGAGCAACAGGAGCAACAGGCCCTACTGGCCAGACAGGACCTACTGGTTATGGAGCAACAGGAGAGACTGGAGCTCAAGGACCTGCTACATTCACATGGAATTTAGTGAATACAATGGCCCTTTTATCACAATCAAGTGTTATAACAAATAGTAATGGCTGGGTAGATGCTGCATATTCATCTGAAGGATTTGTAAATGGTGTATATGTAAGCTGTACTGCTGGTCAAACAAATAGTAATATAATGTGCGGATTATCTGAAACTCCTGCATCATTCCCAAGCTACCAGAATATGAATTATGGATTATATCTTAATAACGACGGAAGGGTATATGTATTTGAAAGTGGTTCACAAATTGTTGATCTGGCAGAATATACCACAACTACTGTTTGTATGACATTATATGATGGTTTCTTAGTAAAGTATTATCTGGATGGTATTCAAGTATATAGTACGCCTCGTTCTATAGGCAATGCCCTTTATTTATTTATTCCAGGTGCTACGAGTGGAGCTATACTTAATAATATCCATTATGCACCGATAGGTTCACCAGGTCCTACTGGAGAAACAGGCCCTACTGGTTATGGAGCTACTGGTAATACTGGCCAGACTGGAGCTACTGGTTATGGAGCAACAGGAGAAACAGGTCCTACTGGTCCCACAGGCTATGGGGAGACTGGTCCCACAGGCTATGGGGAGACTGGTCCCACAGGCTATGGCGAGACTGGTCCCACAGGCTATGGGGAGACTGGTCCCACAGGCTATGGAGCAACAGGAGAGACTGGTCCTACCGGTTATGGAGAAACAGGACCTACTGGTTATGGAGAGACTGGGCCTACAGGTTATGGAGCTACGGGTGATACAGGCCCTACTGGATATGGATCAACAGGAGAGACAGGTCCCACTGGTTATGGAGCTACTGGTGATACAGGCCCTACTGGATATGGATCAACAGGAGAGACAGGCCCTACTGGTTATGGAGCTACTGGAGATACAGGCCCTACTGGTTATGGAGCTACTGGAGATACAGGCCCTACTGGTTATGGAGCTACTGGAGATACAGGTCCTACTGGATATGGAGCTACTGGCGAAACAGGTCCCACTGGTTATGGAGCTACTGGTGATACAGGCCCTACTGGATATGGAGCTACTGGCGAAACAGGTCCCACTGGTTATGGAGCTACTGGTGATACAGGCCCTACTGGATATGGATCAACAGGAGAGACAGGCCCTACTGGTTATGGAGCTACTGGAGATACAGGCCCTACTGGTTATGGAGCTACTGGAGATACAGGCCCTACTGGTTATGGATCAACAGGAGAAACAGGTCCTACTGGTGAAACAGGGCCTACTGGTTATGGAGCTACAGGAGAAACAGGTGAAACAGGTCCTACTGGTGAAACAGGGCCTACTGGTTATGGAGCTACAGGAGAAACAGGAGAAACAGGTGAAACAGGCCCTACTGGTGAAACAGGGCCTACTGGTTATGGAGAGACAGGCCCTACTGGCATGCAAGGTGAGACTGGTCCTACAGGCCAGCAAGGTGAGACTGGCCCTACAGGTTATGGAGAGACAGGCCCTACTGGTGAACAGGGATCTACAGGCCCTACTGGTTATGGAGAGACTGGACCTACTGGTTATGGAGAGACTGGACCTACTGGTTATGGAGAGACTGGTCCTACTGGTTATGGAGAGACTGGTCCTACTGGTTATGGAGAGACTGGTCCTACTGGTTATGGAGAGACTGGGCCTACTGGTTATGGAGAAACAGGACCTACTGGTTATGGAGAGACTGGGCCTACAGGTTATGGAGAAACAGGTCCTACTGGCTATGGAGAGACAGGCCCCACAGGCTATGGAGCAACAGGAGATACTGGCGCAACAGGTGAAACGGGCCCCACTGGTTATGGAGAGACTGGTCCCACAGGCTATGGAGCAACAGGTTATACTGGTGCAATAGGTGATACAGGCCCTACAGGCTATGGAGAGACAGGTCCCACAGGTTATGGAGCAACAGGAGATACTGGTGCAACAGGTGCAACAGGTGCAACAGGTGAAACAGGTCCCACAGGCTATGGTGAGACTGGTCCTACTGGTTCTACAGGCCCTACTGGTTATGGTGAAACGGGTCCTACTGGTTATGGATCAACAGGTGAGACAGGCCCTACTGGTGATCCTTCCACAGTAACAGGCCCTACTGGTCAACAAGGCGAAACAGGTCCTACTGGTTTACAAGGAGAGACAGGCCCTACCGGTTATGGATCAACAGGATCAACAGGTGAAACAGGTACTACTGGCCAACAAGGTGAAACCGGTCCTACTGGTTATGGAGAGACTGGTGCTACTGGTTCTACAGGAGCTACTGGGTATGGAGAGACAGGTCCTACAGGCCAACAAGGTGAAACGGGTCCTACTGGCCAGCAAGGTGAAACCGGTCCTACAGGTCAGCAAGGTGAAACCGGTCCTACTGGTCAACAAGGTGAGACTGGTCCTACAGGTGAACAGGGAATGACAGGCCCTACTGGTTATGGAGAGACAGGTCCTACTGGTTATGGAGAGACAGGTCCTACTGGTTATGGAGAGACAGGTCCTACAGGTTATGGAGAGACAGGCCCTACTGGTGAAACGGGTCCTACTGGTTATGGATCAACAGGAGAAACAGGCCCTACTGGTGAAACAGGCCCTACTGGTTATGGAGCTACAGGAGAGACAGGCCCTACTGGTGAAACAGGCCCTACTGGTTATGGAGCTACAGGAGAGACAGGTCCAACAGGTCAAACTGGCCCTACTGGTTATGGCCCAACTGGTGAAACAGGTCCTACAGGGTATGGTCCAACAGGCGAGACCGGCCCTACTGGAGAGACAGGTCCCACTGGCCCCACTGGATTTGGTGAAACTGGAGCTACTGGTACATTGATATACAGTGGCAATGGAGCCCCTGATCCTGGTGTTGGGCGTGTGGGAGACTTTTATATTGATCTGTTGAACGGTGTATTTTACGGACCCAAGATCTAAATCGATAAAGAATACTTAGTTGTTACAATATAATGCTGTAATAACCAAATATTCATAGAATAATATTATTGATATATTAGAATGCCTTCGCCTTGGACACCAGCATTTAGTATGATTGGATCTACTGGTGACACAGGTCCTACTGGTTATGGTGAAACAGGCCCTACGGGTGAAAGTTTCACAGGCCCGACTGGTTTGACAGGCTCTACGGGTGCTACAGGAGAGACTGGACCTACCGGTACTCCTGGTACAAATGGGACGAATGGTACGAACGGTGCTGATGGAAGAGATGGTACGGATGGTACCAACGGTATAAATGGTACTGACGGATTAAGCGCCACTGTTACGGTTGGCACTACTACTACGCTACCCGCTGGTAGTGACGCTAGTGTAACCAACTCTGGATATACACCACAAGATGCAATATTCAACTTTGGAATTCCACAGGGCGCTACTGGCTATACTGGTGATACAGGCCCTACTGGTTATGGATCAACAGGTGAAACAGGTCCAGCAGGAGCAACAGGTGAAACAGGCCCTACTGGTGAAACAGGTCAAACAGGTCCTACTGGCGAGACAGGTCCTACTGGCCAACAAGGTGAGACTGGTCCTACTGGCGAGACAGGTCCTACTGGTTATGGTGAAACTGGCCCTACTGGATCAACAGGAGAGACAGGACCAACAGGAGAGACAGGTCCTACTGGTCAGACTGGTGCTACTGGCTATACAGGAGAAACAGGTCCTACCGGTACTCCAGGTACCAATGGCACGAATGGTACAAATGGTGCCGATGGAAGGGATGGTACGGATGGTACCAACGGTATAAATGGTACTGATGGATTAAGCGCCACTGTCACTGTTGGCACTACTACTACGCTACCTGCTGGTAGTGATGCTAGTGTAACCAACTCTGGATATACACCACAAGATGCAATATTCAACTTTGGAATCCCACAGGGTGCTACTGGCTATACTGGAGAGACTGGCCCTACTGGAGAGACTGGCCCTACTGGTGAACAGGGAATGACAGGCCCTACAGGCCAGCAAGGGGAGACAGGTCCTACAGGTCAGCAAGGAGAGACTGGCCCTACAGGCCAGCAAGGGGAGACAGGTCCTACAGGTCAGCAAGGAGAGACTGGCCCTACTGGCATGCAAGGTGAGACTGGCCCTACTGGCATGCAAGGTGAGACTGGCCCTACTGGCCAACAGGGTGAGACTGGCCCTACTGGCCAACAGGGTGAGACTGGCCCTACCGGCCAACAAGGAGAGACTGGCCCTACTGGGCAACAGGGAGAGACTGGTCCTACTGGTCAGCAAGGTGAAACAGGTCCTACTGGAGCTACTGGCCCTACAGGTCAGCAAGGAGAGACTGGTCCTACAGGTCAGCAAGGGGAAACAGGTCCTACTGGTCAACAAGGTGAGACTGGCCCTACCGGCCAACAGGGTGAGACTGGTCCTACTGGTCAGCAAGGTGAAACAGGTCCTACTGGTCAACAAGGTGAGACTGGCCCTACCGGCCAGCAAGGAGAGACTGGTCCTACTGGTGAAAAGGGATCTACTGGCCCTACAGGTCAGCAAGGTGAAACGGGCCATACTGGTCAACAAGGGGAGACTGGCCCTACTGGCCAGCAAGGGGAGACTGGTCCAACGGGCCAGCAAGGAGAGACTGGCCCTACAGGTCAGCAAGGGGAGACAGGTCCTACCGGCCAACAAGGAGAGACAGGTCCTACCGGCCAACAAGGAGAGACTGGTCCTACAGGCCAACAAGGGGAGACAGGTCCTACTGGTGAAAAGGGGTCTACAGGCCCTACAGGCCAACAAGGTGAGACAGGTCCTACTGGTGAAAAGGGGTCTACAGGCCCTACAGGCCAACAAGGTGAGACAGGCCCTACAGGCCAGCAAGGGGAGACAGGTCCTACAGGTCAGCAAGGAGAGACTGGCCCTACTGGCATGCAAGGTGAGACTGGCCCTACTGGCCAGCAAGGGGAGACTGGTCCAACGGGCCAGCAAGGTGAGACTGGTCCTACCGGCCAGCAAGGAGAGACTGGCCCTACAGGTGAACAGGGAATGACAGGTCCTACTGGGCAACAGGGTGAGACT
>Ga0209829_10000554_pt1 | contig 33145 bp, 26 predicted proteins | sample C_140205_EF_Meta_FD_187311 | JGI IMG/M metagenome (GOLD analysis project Ga0209829, IMG submission 187311) | Freshwater microbial communities from Lake Croche, Canada to study carbon cycling - C_140205_EF_MetaG (SPAdes) (version 2) | ecosystem: Environmental > Aquatic > Freshwater > Lake... | reverse complement strand
GGTTGCTCCATTACTCCATTCGGGTTTTTTCATGTGGTATCAGAACGAATTAGGGACCAATGGCTATGTGATGGTCAACGCTTCAAACGAGCGCGATGTGAAGCTTGTTCAAGAATCAGGAGGAAAAAAAATAAGAATTAAATATCAGCCCGAAGGTTACTTCAGCGATTTCCTAGAGCGTCATTTGTATTTAAGTGGGTATTATAATGTTGGACTGATGGATTATAGCTTTGAGATTAACGATGAGGGTGTACCTTATTGGGTGGTCACGAAATATAAAAAGAAAATTGGCTTTTATGGCGAAGATGCAGTAGGGATTGTGCTTGTTAATACCGAAACGGGTAAGTGCGAAGAATATGGAATAGCCAATGTGCCAACTTGGGTTGATCGTATTCAGCCGGAGGCACTAATTGAAAAACAGTTGAATGATTGGGGCCGTTTTGTTAAAGGGTATTGGAACTTCTCAAATGAGAGTAAATTACAAACCACACAAGATTTAACCTTGGTATATGGGGAAGATAATAAGTCGTATTGGTATACTGGTCTTACTTCAGTGGGCGCCGATGAGGCTACAGTGGGGTTTGTCTTAGTAGATACCCGAACAAAAAAATCGGTTTGGTATAAGCAAAGTGGTGCTACAGAGTTAGCAGCTCAGAAATCAGCAAGAGGGAAAGTTCAAGAAAAACGATTTTCTGCCTCTCAGCCTGTCCCTTATAACATTAATAATATCCCCACCTATGTGATGACCTTAAAAGATGACGGTGGTTTGGTTAAGATGTTTGCGATGGTCGCTATCGAAGACTATACCATCGTGGGTGTTGGAAACACCTTATCAGAGACTTTAATGGCCTACAAAAATGCCTTTAATATGGCAGGCAATAAAATTAATGTCAAGGGAAATTCACGAAAATTGATACTTAATTCAATCGTTAATCGGATCAATTCGGATATCAAGAATGGGAATAGTTTTTATTACTTCACCGTTGCTGGTCGTGAAAATATTTTCATCGGATCATCACAAATCTCAAATGAGTTGCCAGTAACCTTAAAAGGGGATAGTATCTCGATAAGTTTTGATGACGATACGCAAGGATTGATCGACATCTCAAGCTTTAAAAATAAGAGTCTCGAGAAGCGATAGTTTTATTTATTGGAGATTGTCAGTTTGCGTATTATGGTTTTGTGGCACTAAGCTCCTTTGTCGACAGCAATCCACATGCTGCATAAATATCCTGACCACGCGAAGCTCGGATCGTGGTGGTGATATCTTTTGCGTTCAGGAGATCTTTAAACATGGTGATGGTCTCCTCGTCGGGACTTTCTAAGGGTGTTCCTGGGACAGGATGGAACCGAATAAGATTGATTCTGCACTTAATGCCGGCGAGTAGTTTAGAGAGCTCACGAACATGATATGCTGTGTCATTTAGACCTTTAAACAGGATGTATTCGAATGACACGCGACGTTGACGGCCAAAATCCCATCCTTTAATCTCATTCACAACTTCAGCAATGGGATAGGCAATCTGAACTGGCATTAGCTTACGTCGCTCCTCATCAAAAGGGGTATGCAGACTGATAGCCAGATGAGCGTCGCTTTCGTTTAAGAACCGAATCATGGCAGGAATTATGCCAATTGACGAGACGGTAATTCGTCGTGGACTCATGGCATAGCCCCAATCAGAAGTAAGAATTTTTAAACTTTTAAGGACGGCTTCAAGGTTATCAAATGGCTCGCCCATCCCCATATAGACGATGTTTGAAACTTCCCCATTTTCGTCAATACTTCGAATCTGATTGACGATCTCACCCGCAGTTAATTGTCCTTGAAATCCTTGTTTTCCTGTCATGCAGAACAAACACCCCATCTTACACCCTACCTGTGTTGAAACGCAAACAGTTTTTCGATCTTCATCGGGGATCATAGCTGTTTCAATAAACTTATTAAGCGCTGTTGGGAAGAGATATTTCTTGGTCCCGTCTATGCTGGTCTGAATTTTTGATGGTGCTGAGAGTCCAAATTCGTACTTTTCATTGAGTAGATCACGGGCATTTTTTGAGAGATTACTCATCTCGTCAATGGAGTGAATATTTTTTTTATATAGCCAGTCGGCCAGTTGTTTGCCTGTAAATTTTGGCAATCCTAGGGATTGGCTTACCAGTTGTAGTTCTTCTAAGTCTTTGCCGAAAAGTTGATCTTTCAGTACCATACGCGAATAAAATAGAGCTTCTTGAGTTGTTTTGCTTAGAAATAGATCTCTGCAAAAATCTGAGCATACGGTACTCCTTTGTCTATCAGAATATCACGTACCTCCACGACCATCAAGGATTTACCACAAAGGTAGTATTTATAATCCTTAGGGAGGCTATCTAAGGATAAAAGATAGTCAGTAACTCTCCCTGCAAAGGTTGACTCATCCTGTTCTTGCGAGCAGCATTTTATGTATTTCGGCCCTAAGGCCCAGGAGAGCTCTTCTTCGAAATAGAATTGGTTGAGGTGACTAACACCATGGATTAGCGTTTTCTGGTCAGACAATCCAGATTGAAACATACTATAGAAGGGTGATATTCCGGTTCCTGTGGCAATCCAATAGGCCGGATCATGGTCTCCATGAAAACTTCCATAAGGTAAGGAGACGAAAAGGTTATCCCCAGCCACAGCTTTTGCCAATTTGGGAGTTAGATAACCCTCCTCTTTAATGTTGTAAAGGATGCTTACTAGTTCGGAATTGTCGCCACTGCAAACACTGTAAATTCGAGGAGGCTGAAGCTTGTCAAGGGCTACTTTGATTACTTGACCTGGGATAAAATCAACTTTTTGTCGATATGATAGGACAAATACACCAGTGGAAATCTCGAGATTTTCGATTATTTCTACTGCAAAGAGTGGGATCTCGGCTCTTGAATATTCTGCTGGTCTAGCCATTATTATTATTTAATTATCAAACATACAAACTTACTCAAGGTTCTGACAATTGTAAAGAGTTTGGCAAATTTTGTCTTTTTCGATAGAAAAGTAAAACAAATCGATTTCTTATAGGTTAATAAGGTGTATCGTTTCTCTTTTGAGGAAAGAAGAGAGGGTGATCCGCAAAAGAAATAAATAGTTAATTTTGCTTTCCAAAATTTAAGCATATGATGACTTTGATGAGGCACGATCATGAAACGGACGAAAGCTTCTACAAAATATTAGAGATTAGGCATTTAACAGGCAATGCATTTTCAATAAGATTACCGAAGGCTCGTTTTGCCTTTAAAGCTGGGCAGCATATCTCATTAGGTATTGTTGGCGGAAACCAGAGTCGTGAATACTCGATTTACAGCGGCGAGAATGAAGAAAACCTAGAAGTCCTTATCAAAGAGGTACAGAACGGTTATTTTACTCCTCAATTACGCCGATTAAAAATTGGACGGATGCTTGAAGTGCATGGTCCATTTGGTAAATTTGGCATGGAACCAGAAAAGGCAGAGAAGGGGAAATTTGTTTTTATTGCAAGTGGAACGGGTATTGCACCATTTCGTAGCATTATTCGCACTTATCCGAATATTGACTATAGGTTAATTCATGGTGTGAAAACTCTTGAAGAGGCTTATGATAGTCATGAATATGAGAAAAGTCGTTATGTTCTTTGCACGAGTCGCGAGAAAACGGGTGATTATCATGGCCGATTAACGGGATATTTAAAGACCTGTACATTTGCTCCTGACACTCAATTTGATTTGTGCGGCAATAGTGAAATGATCTTTGATGCACTTGAAATATTAAAAGGCAAAGGATTTAGTCGCGATCAAATTCATTGCGAAGTTTATTTTTAATGGCGTTTCCTATTCTAACTATTCATCATTTGAACCATAACATATCTTTATTCGTGTGAAGTACCACTTAATTACATTGGGTTGCCAAATGAACCTCGCGGATAGCGAGAGGGTTAGTGCTGTTCTTGAGGGGATGGGGTATCATAAAACCGATAACGAAGAAGAGGCAAGTTTGCTGGGCATTCTAGCCTGCTCTGTGCGTCAAAAACCAATCGATAAAGTATATAATAAAATTGCACAGTGGAACAGATGGAAGGACAAACGAAATCTGATAACCTTTGTCTCTGGATGTTTATTGCCTGCCGATAAAGATAAATTCCTGAAGACTTTTGATCTTATTTTTCAGATGAGCGAACTAGGACAGCTTCCCGATATGATTCGAGAATATGGCGTAGTAACTCCAGCTGGATTAAAGATGCGTCAGCCGATTATGCCTAAGAATGAGCATATTGCTGCGATGTGGAATATCAAGCCGAAATATCAATCGACCTACGAAGCCTATGTCCCGATACAAAATGGATGCGATAAATTCTGTACGTTTTGTGCCGTTCCTTACACCCGTGGCCGTGAAGTCTCTCGCCCTTCGCAAGAGATTGTTGATGAGGTTCGTCACTTAGTGAACCAAGGATATAAGTCGATTACGCTACTAGGACAGAACGTTAATTCATATGGCTTAGATAAGAATGGCGAAGAGATAACATTTGCTCAATTATTGCGTCAGATTGGTGAATATGGGAATACTTCGGACCAAGAGTTTTGGGTCTATTTCACCTCTCCGCATCCGCAAGATATGAACCGTGAGGTTATTGAGATGATTGCAAATTATGCTTGTCTTGCCAAGCAGATACACTTGCCGATGCAGAGTGGTGATGAGCGTGTCTTGTTGAAGATGAACCGTCGTCATTCGATGGAGAAATATAGGAGTATTGTTGAAGATATTCGTGAGTTGATCCCTCAAGCAACCCTTTTTACCGATATTATTGTGGGCTTTACAGGAGAAGGAGAAGCAGAGTTTCAAAATACCACCGCTGCATTTGAAGAATTCAAATTTAACATGGCTTATATCGCGATGTATTCACCAAGGCCGGGTGCCGCTAGCTTCCGTTGGGAAGATGAGGTGTCATCGGATGATAAAAAAGACAGGCTGCATCGGCTTTCCCAGACTATGAAGGTTTACTCGCTTGAATATAATAAAACACTGGAGGGAAAAACCATGCGGGTTCTGATCAATGGGACCGATCGAAAGACTGGTTTCATGACCGGCATAAACGAAGGGCGTATCATTGTCAGACTTGATCATCACGATGACTCTCTGATGGGTAAGATTATCAGTGTTAAAATTACTGACGCGGCTTTCTTATCTTTGAGCGGCGAAGTTGTACCAGCATAACGATCGACATAAATTTTAAATTAGACCAACCGCGTGATCCTAAACGAAAAAAAGAGAGTAGCCTTCAAAACTTTGGGCTGCCGTCTTAATCAATACGAAACAGATGCTTTAGTCACAGATTTTAGTCAGGCCGGCTATGAGCTTGTTGATTATAATGAATCTCCTGATGTGGTGATTGTGAACACCTGTACCGTCACAAACCAAAGTGATCATAAGTCTAGGTCTGTGATTAGTCAGGCTGCGCGTACTGCTAAGAATGCCGTCGTTGTCGTTACGGGCTGTATGGCTAATAATTTCAAGGAGAAACTGGAAAGTCAGGAGAATATCACTTTCGTAGTAGAAAACAGTCGTAAGAGCTCTATTTTGACTCTCGTTGATGCCCATTTCTCTGGTGAGATTGCGCACCCTGATCAGCTACCACAAGATGTTTTTAGGTATGAGCCCGTCAAGAAAAGTCTGCATACCCGAAGTGCCGTTAAGATTCAAGATGGGTGTGATAATTTTTGCACGTTTTGCATCATTCCCATGGTCCGCGGAACTGCCGCTTCAAAACCAGTGGCCGATGTTCTTGAGAGCATTCGGAAGACAGTCGATAATGGCTTTAAAGAGATTGTTATTACCGGAGTTAACATTGGAAGATACAGCGATGGAGCTACTCGATTTGAAGATTTACTAGCTCAGATCTTAGAAGTCCCAGGTGATTTTAGGGTTCGAATTTCATCATTAGAACCTGATGGCTTTGGTCCTGATTTTGTGAAACTCTTTGCCCATCCTAAGTTAATGCCTCATCTTCATCTTTGTCTACAAAGTGGTTCCGATAAAACATTGCTTCGGATGCGCAGGATGTATGACGTAGAACAGTTTCGCAAGACTGTAACTCAGTTTAGAGCTATTTATGCTGATTTTAATTTCACAACAGATATTATCGTTGGCTTTCCTGGCGAGACAGAAGAGGAATTTGGACAAACATTAGAGGCCATTAAGGAGTTTAATTTTAGTCATATTCATACGTTTAAATATTCGGTTCGAAAGGGAACACGAGCTGAGCGCCTTGAGAATCATCTCCCCGAGAAAGTGAAAACCGAAAGATCACTTCAGATAAGAGATCTCTCGGTTGAGAATAAGATTGATTATTTTAATTCCTTTATCGGGAAGACTCAAGATGTGCTTGTTGAGAAAGTTGCCCATGGAGTTGCCAGTGGTTACGGTGAGCATTATATCCCGGTCCGATTCAAACTTGCAGGGGCACAGAAAAATGCGATCCATAAAGTTCAACTTCTTGAGCGCAAAGGTGACGATGAAAATAGCTACTTGTTTGGAGAAGCCGTTCTTTAGCTCCCAGCAAGGATTATTAATCCTAAGCCAGCCACGAAAAGCACAAACATCAAAGCGAGCAAAACGTTGACTTTCCTAGATGAATTTTTAAATTCTTTCCAGATAAATACACCCCAAAGAGCCGCAATCAAGGTGGCACCTTGTCCCAGACCATAGGATATTGCAAATCCGGCTTTCCCAGCTGCAAGAATGCTAAGCGACATCCCTACGCACCAGATCGTTCCTCCAGCGATACCCGTTATGTGCTCCTTAATTCCCCCTTTAAAATATTGAGCATATGTTACAGGCTCTCCTTCAATTGGCTTCTTCATCAAGATGGTATTGAAAACAAAGTTGCTAACTAAGATTCCCAAGGCAAAAATAAATACAGCTGAATAAGGGGTCAGAAGTCCGGCCTCAGGTGTGATCTGATTTTTAGCCATTGACTCGGCAACAAAACGATAAAATACGGCCATTAATATACCGCCAATCGCTGCAATGATGATCCCTTTTGCAGGGACGGTTTGTGATTGCGCTGCTTTTTCTCGATAGGCAAATGCATCAAGCACGATGGCAATTCCAACAAGTGTAACCCCGCTAAAAAGAAGTACCGCATCCCCTTGTGGGTTCCCAATATAATTCACAATTACTCCTAATACTAGCGCTATCCCAACGCCAACAGGAAATGCGACAGCCATTCCTGCAATTGCGATAGCGGCCACCACAAGAATATTTGAAAGGTTAAAGATGACTCCTCCAGCTAAAGCTTTTCCAATGCTAGACCATTCGGCCTGACGTAAGTTGTCAATAAATCCCATCCCTTGAGCTCCAGAACTTCCAAGGGTTAGTCCCAAGAGCAATGAAAATAGGATTATGCCTAATACATAATCCCAATAAAATAGTTCAAAACGCCACGTTTTTGCTGCTAGTTTTTGGGTATTTGCCCAAGATCCCCAACATAACATGGTTATCAGAGTGAGAATGACGGCAACGGAATAATTTTCTACGATGTACATGATAGTTCGTTGTTAGGTGATATTTATTAGTTCGATTAGTTTGATAAAGAATATTTGAGCTTAAGAGGTTAGCTAGACCTAACTTCCATTCCTCAGGAGTTTATTTTTGAAATGAGAACTTAAAATTCTCATTCGTTTTATCCTGATTTTTAAAGATTATCGCCTTGGAAATATAGATAGTAGCAGCTGATGCTCCAGCACGTTTTTCTCCTCTAACGACAACTTTTACCGTATGTTTTCCTTTTTTAAGGTTGGTAATATGATAAAGATCCATGTCGTTTTGCACCTGATTAGCAAACCAAAAATATTCGTCAATCGTCCGCTTTAATTCTCCGTCAATATAAATATCTGCTTTACCGCATTCTTTATGCCAGTTCCCGCAGATTGATATTCCTGTCCCCTCAAAATCTAGTGTGGCCTCATCGCCCTGCTTGCTGCTAAATTTTGCCTCCTGGTAGAGAATATTATTCGCATCTTCATTATTCGCATTAAATGTGTCCCATACCCCTTTAAAACGCCATCCATTTTTGTCGAATACCGAAACTTTGTGATCGAAAACTAGTTTTGGAAAGGCGATCTCAAGCGGATAGTTTTGATATGGTTGTACTTTTATTGTTAACTCATCACCTGTGGCCTTGCCTCCATTTTGTATCGCTAATTGTTTCGCATATTTAAATGTTTGTGCGACTGCTTTATTAAATGAGTAGTTCGTGTGAATAAATAGGGTATCTCCTATATTTTCAACTGCGTCACGATATACTTTGGGCAGTCCACTAAGTCCCTTCATGACTCCAAGGACAGCCAAAGCATTGGAAGGATTACAATCGGCATCCTGTCCACATCTTGTAGTAACCTCCATGGTTTTAAGCGGGTCTCCTTCACCATATAAAAGCCCCATCGTAATATAGGCTCCATTCAACTTAGCATCAATATTAAAAGCTGCACCAGCTTCGCAAATATGTGTATTTCCCCATTTTGTTTCGAGCTCTTTCCAAGACGCACGCCAATCCTTAGGATAATGGTTGTGCAGCAGAATCACATCGTTAATAATCTTAGCATAATCGCTCTGAGCCGGTATGGAAAGTAAGGCTTTTTCAATAACTTTTGGGATGCTGGTTTCAAAATACGCCTGAGAATAGAGAGCCCCAATGAATATCCCACCATAAACACCATCCCCATAGTTCATGATATGCCCAACTTTATCTGCCAGTTTTTTGGCGGTCTGGGGCATTCCCGGGCACATAAATCCGATGTAATCGGCCTCTATTTGAAAGTCTATGTCGTCTGCATGGATCGAATAATCTGGATGTCCCGATTGAGGTGGGAAAATGCTGTCGAAATAGTTCTTGCGTGCTTGAACATTGGCATGCCATAATTCGTAGCCTGCCTTTGCAAATTGTTCTTGGAATTTCTTTGCCGGGGCATCAATACCATATTGATCCATGGTCATTAGAAAGGTGAGCTGCACATAAAGGTCATCTTGCCATTTCGATCCAATGACATCCTTTGGAACCCACGTTATGGGTGCTTCAAAAGTTTTGCAAAGTGCTTTAAATTCAACTGGAGCACCGTATGTAACTCCTAACATTTTGCCGGCCCATCCTCCAGCAATTTTATCGCGTAATTGTTCCATTTTTATCGTGTGTGAATCAGATTTTGCAGATTCAACTTTTCCTCTGCACGATATAGCTGGAAGAATAATCGTTAGGATTAAAATTCTGAATAGGGATTTTACCATCTGGCTAGTAAGCTTGGGGATAATTAACTAATTTCTGATCGGCTAGGGGCTGATGCTTGTGCTCCCATTCGTGTTACTGAGATAGAGGCTGCTTTGCAGGCAAATTCCACCGCTTCTTTAAGATCTAGACCTTCTGAAATGGCCACTGCTAGGGCTCCATTAAAAACATCTCCAGCAGCCGTGGTGTCGACAGCCTCTACTTTTGGAGCACTTACGATAATTGCTTTATTGTCATTAAATACCAAGGCTCCTTTGCTACCCATCGTGATAACAATAACACGGATACCTTTGTTGGCCAGATAACGTGCTGCGGTTTCAGCAGAAGCAAAATCGGTTACAGGAATGCCGGAAATTAGTTCAGCCTCAGTTTCATTTGGCGTGATCATGTATAGTTTTGATAACAGCGAATCTGATAATTTCGTTGCTGGAGCAGGGTTAAGGATGACCTTAATGGCTGCTTTGGAGGCTATTTCAGTAGCATATTCCACCGTCTCTAACGGAATTTCCAATTGCATTAAAATTAAGTTTGACTGCAGAATATCTTCTTTTGCATCATCTATCTCCTCAGTAGTTAGAGACCCATTTGCCCCAGATGCTACGACGATGCAGTTCTCCCCATGTTGATCGACTGTAATTAATGCAATGCCTGAAGGATGCGTAGGATCGATCGTCAGATGCTTTGTGTTAATATGGTCTGCTTCAAATATTGCTTTAGCTTGTTGCCCAAAAATATCATTACCAACCTTTGCAACTAGGCTTACATTTCCGCCCAGACGAGCTGCGGCAACAGCTTGATTGGCCCCTTTGCCGCCAGGATTCATGAAGAAATCGCCCCAGAGAATAGTCTCGCCAGGAGCAGGTAACTTAGAGGCCTTAATGACCATATCGGTATTACTACTTCCGATAACAGTTATCTTGTTTGCCCTCATTTTTTTGGAGCGACTTTCTTGCTTTTCACAGCTTTTGGTTTTACTGTATCAGCAGGTTTTGCTGGAGCCTTTTTTGCTTTTGTCTCTTTAGGTTCCTTCAAAGAGACCTCTTTTTGGATTTTTTTTAATTCTTGCTCTGCTAGTTCTAGCTTTTTTGAATTAGCTTGAAATAATTCCCTTAGACTTTCTAGTTCTTGATGTTTCTCATCTTCAGGAATAATAGCGTTGAGCCGAATCTTAAAATCACTTAGGATGTTCATGTAATTTATAAAGGCCTCGTACGGTGTTCCGTATGGGTTAAAATATTTATGCACTTCTCCATCCGAGAAAAATTTAGTGCACATATAATAGAAATGATCAATTGTCTGGAGATAGTTCCAATCTTTTAATAAGGCAGCGTCCTGACATTGAGTTATCCGATCTTTTAAAAGATAGAGTTTTTCAAAGGCTTCTTTTTGAAGTTCATTCCCTAGCCAAGCTGAGAGGTCACGTTCTTCGTCTGCCCATGAGATCGGATACAGCACATGAACGGAGGATATGGGTTGGAGTGAGGCAACTACTTCTGAAGGTGTGGAAAACTTTAATTCTCCTGTTTTTAATACGGCCTCAGGGAGATGCTTGAGGAAATCAAAAATACCAGATTTCTTAGTATGCAACTGTCCAAAAGTTTCATAGTTAATGAATATGGTAACCACCTCTTCTTCTTTCGGTAAGGCAACCATCCATCCGGCATACTTTTCGGCTGTCAGTGGATATTCATTCCATCCTTTATTCGAAAATTTAAAGGAGAGGTCATCACTAAACCTAAAATTACGCATCAGAACTTTAAGTCTTGGATTGATCGTATTGCAATATAAATAGTTCGGACTCTTCCAGCCCAGAACATGTTTTGCACCTTCCGTGATCATGGCCTCAAAGCCCATTTTTTGCACGCGGTCACCAATTTCATCCGAATAGATGAGCTCGGTATTGCGAAAAACTTTAGGCCGATAGCCAAATAGCTCCTCGATAAGATCATCATGCGCTTTAACTTGAGATTCAAAAAGATCACCGTCTTTTAATGAGGCCATTGAATTGGCATAGGTCTCCGACAGAAATTCAACACATCCCGTAGCGGCTAAATGAGCGAAAGAATCAATAACTTCAGGTGCATAAAGTTTAAATTGATCGATCACAGTTCCAGATAAGGAGAAGGTCACTTTAAAGGCTCCCTTATGTTTGATAATTAAATCATGGATGATCTTATTTGCAGGCAAATAAACATGATCAGCCACTTTGCGCATAAAGGTCTCATTGGCAAAATCGTCGTAATAATAGGCATCATTACCAATGTCGAAAAATCGATATTTACGGTATCTAAATGGCTGATGGATCTGAAAGTTAAGACAAACTGATTTCATATCATTTAATTTTTGACTGTTTTTAATGCCGATAAATAGACTTTGTGAACATGTTCTGCCGAATGTTTCCATTGGAGACTGTCAACTTCTTCTTTCCCATGTTTTTTAAACATGGCTGATAAGGCTGGGTATTTTAAGATCCCATAGATAGCATCTGCCATTGCATTGATATCCCAGAAATCAACTTTAATGGCATGTGTAAGAATCTCCGCCACACCCGACTGTTTTGAAATAATGGTTGGAACATCTGACATCATGGCTTCTAGGGGTGAGATGCCAAAAGGCTCAGAAACAGATGGCATCACATAGACATCGCTCATCCGAAACATATCAAATACGTCGTCGCCATGCAGGAAGCCAGTGAAATGAAAGCGATCTGCAATGCCAAGTCGGGCAGCACGACGGATCATTTTCTCCATCATATCGCCACTTCCTGCCATAACAAAATGGACATTAGCTGTCCGTTTTAGTACTTGATAGGCAGCTTCCACAAAATATTCAGGTCCTTTTTGCATCGTTATTCGACCTAAAAAGGTGACAATTTTCTTTTTTATTCCTCGCCCAGAATCTTGATTTTCTGGCTTTTCTACTGGCTCGACAGCGTTGTAGACGGTTGTAATCTTTGATGGATCAATTCCGTATTTCTCAATGACGATGTTGCGGGTTAGGTTGCTGACGGTAATAATTTGATCGGCGATCTCCATCCCTTCTCGTTCTAGGGCATAAACCTTTGGATTGACACTTCCGCCACTACGATCGAAGTCCGTGGCATGAACATGAATAACCAGAGGCTTGCCGCTTACTCGCTTAGCTGCAATGCCTGCAGGATATGCAAGCCAGTCGTGGGCATGGATAACATCAAAGTCATATTCTTGTCCGATTTGTTCAGCAACAATGGCATAATTGGCAATTTCGTCGAGTAGTCCGTTTCCGTATTTTCCGGTAAAGGGGAGCTTTCCTTCTGAATCGGTCTCAATAAATCGGGTGTGTGAAGAGAAACGTTGTTCGGTAAGTTTCCAAAATTCTTCGGGGGAAGAATAGGGGACTAGATTAGACTCAACTTCTAACGTTGTTACTTTATGATTTTTTGTGGCGAGATGTATTCGTTTTTGAGAGATGGATATTTCGTTCGCACCGATGATCTTTTTAACAGCTGAATTGTCTTCGTCTCCATAAGCTTTAGGCACAACAAAAAGAACCTCAACATCGGCAATTTGTGCCAATCCTTTAGTTAGACCGTAACTTGCTGTGCCGAGCCCTCCACTAATATGCGGCGGAAACTCCCATCCAAACATTAAAACTTTCATCTTATAATCGCTGAGTTGTGAAACATTTTTTATATCAATCGACAGCTACTTATTCTAAATTTTATAGTTCTCAAGCGCCGAAATAGCACTCAATACTCCACCTACGTTCCAGGCTTGCGAAATTGCTCCTCTAGCCGTGTAAGGTGGATTTCCCTCATATACCTCTGAAAGTGTTCCTAAACAGTGTTCTGACATCTCCTCTTCGAAGACGGCCATTATCTGCTTTAATAGGGATAACCCACCTGCTTTATGCACTTCGAGATAGGTTTTCACAAAAGGATCTATTAAGAAGGGGAATACACTGCCCATATGCAGTGTCGCCGATCGTTGATCAACATTCCCTTCGCAAGTTCCTTTGTAGTGCAAGTCGTTTGGAGCTAAAGTTCGAAGTCCTCGCGGCGTAAGCAGCTCGTTTCTAACTTTACTTAGAATCATCTTTTTCTGTTCTCTACTTAATGGCGAATAGGCACATGCTGCGGCAAGTAACATATTTGGACGAACAGCCCAATCGGTATAATTACCATCAACAAAGTCAGCTAGATATTCGTGGGTGTCATCCCAGAAAGTATCCAGAAATGATTCGGCTATCGTTGAGGGCAGTTCTGACCATTCACCAATGAACTTTTTATCTTTAGCTGCTTCTGCAAGATCTAGTGCAAAGCAGACCGCATTATACCATAAGGCATTAATTTCAACCGCTAGACCACCTCGTTGTGTTACTGGACTTCCATCGATATAAGCATCCATCCAGGTGAGTGCAACGCCATCTTGCTTCGCATAAATAAGTCCGTTAGGCTCCATATGAATATAAAAATGGGTCCCATTTTTATAGCTTGTTAAGATCTCTTTTAGAGCAGAGCCATAATTTTTCCATAACGTCTTTTTATCGCTAAATGGAAGAAGCTCCTGGATTGCACCGAAGGCCATCAAGGGCGCATCGGCAGCATCGTAATCGCTTGGAGCTCCAGCATATTTAGGCAGTAGCCCGTCTTTTAATCGACCTAAATTGGTTGCTAGTATGGCTTCGTAGCTGGCTACCTCTTTTTTGGTAAGCAGGATGCCTGGCAAAGCGAAAAAGGTCTGCCTAGGGATCGATTCATACCAAGGAAATCCAGCGATTAAATCCTGTCCGTCCTTCCGATCTGATCGAAACTGTTGGGCGGAGTTAAGCAGACAATTAACGAAACTATCTCGTGGGAGTCGACTCTCTTTTTCTGTCTCGTAATGCTTGTAAAGACTCTTAGGATCACAAAGTTCTGTTGAGGCGGAGAAGAATATTGATTCCCCCTTCTTTATGTCTAGTTCAAAATAACCTGGAACTAAAAGGTCTTCTTGATATTCATAACCTCTTGAGCGCTCTTTTATGTACTCAATATTTAGTGACCAATCTGGAACAGGAACAAAGTCAGGCTCTTTTGAAAATTGCATATAGAGGTTTGGAAAGCCATCATAAAGTTTCATCATGATCCCATTTTTCACTTTGGCATATTTGCTATTCGCAACCATATTAGCCTTGGTAAGTTGGTGTACATTTCGAAAGGCAAGAAAGGGTTTAAAACGCAAGGTGGTTGGACTATTGGCTTCCTCTAAGGTGTACTTTACAATCACTTGGTTGGAATTTTCCACAAGCATTCGAGTCTTGGTAAGTATTACACCACCAACACGATAAGTTACTTTTGGAATCGTCTCTATCTCAAAGTTGCGAATGTATTTATGCCCTTTAGGCTCGTAAAATTCACCAGGATATTTATGAATTCCTAAGTTAAATTGGGTGTCATGTTGTATTATTGATTCATCAATAGAGGAGAGTAAGACATACTTTCCACCGTCGAGTTCGTCAAGTTGAACAATAAGCATTCCATGATATTTTCGGGTATTGCAACCAGAAATAGTTGAGGAAGAGTAGGCGCCTAAACGGTTAGTTCGCAGAAATTCGCGCTGTAAAGAGTACTCCAGATTTACCAGCTCCTCTTTATCGAATTTTAGGTAACTCATACTTCATGTTTTAAATTACATTCTTTTAATTGTCAGCAATGGTCTTTAGACGCTGCAGTCAACGATAAAAATAGATAAAGGTATTGTCAACTAAAAATTTAAATTCCTATTTTTTCCTGAAACAGTTTTTCAACCGAACCAAGTTCAAGATGAGGATATTGTATTTTTAACTGATTAATTTTTTCAAGTTGCAAGGTGATAAAATCTCGATAGACTTTTTCGCTTGCATTAAACGGTCTGTGTTTAGCTGCTTGAAGTAATTTTTCAATGGCCTCTTTGACTTGTTGGCTATCTTTTTCAAGGAAGACCGCACTAAATTTTTCTCTAAAATACTCAAGAGCCAGTTCGCTCGGATGGACCATGTCGTTCGCATAAAAGCGGTAATCCCGAAGCTCATCCAGCTGCAATTCATAGGCAGGAAAGTATGAAATTAGCTCATTTCCAAAATGTTTGATTAGCTCGTCTATCGCAAGAAGGAGAGATGATTTGCTCAGTTGATTCTCATGCGCCCCATCTTTAAGATGACGAATCGGACTAACGGTAAAAACAAGATGCAGATTGGGATTAAAGGCTTTTAATTGATTAGTTACTTCGATCCACTGCTCTTTTATTTGGGTTACAGATAATCGGCAATGTTCGAACTCCGATGCTGGCAACTTATGGCAATTAGAGACGGTCGTTCCCAATTTTTTGGATTCAAATACCCAGGCCGTTCCGAAAGTTATAAAAAGATGCGAGGCTTGCTTTAGTCTATTATATGCCTCAAGCGAATGCTTGTTAATTTGATTAAGGACAGTCTTAGGGTTCGAATTTGAGAAGCTACTGTGATGTGAAAAGCTATGAAATAAGCCTTCTCTCTCGAATAAATCTTGATCTGTAAATTTTTTTTGTGTGATAATATGTTTTAGGCAATTGGCTATCGATGAGGGGTTGTATAAAATTCCAAAGGGATTAACCGTAATAGGTATGCAGCACTCCTGAAGATTGCGTCCAATGTTTTCTGAGAAACATGAACCAATCATCATCGATTGGGTATGGTAACTTATTTTAGTCGCCGAATCGTTTAGTGCTACTGGGGTATTGAATTTAACCATTTATCCTTTGAAATAGATGTCAATTATTCTATCTCCTAAAGATACAATTAAATTAGTTAGTTAGGTAGTCGATGTTGCGTTTCAAACGTGTATATCCTGCTCTCTCAAAGGCCGTTTTCTTAAATCTCACACGATAATCTTCAGGGCTTAGTTCTGACCATTCTACTTTAGTCATCTCTAAAAGTCCATGTATTGGCTTGAAATCATCGCTTTTATTGGGGGTAATGACTTTGTTCCATGGACATACATCTTGACAAATGTCGCATCCATAGATCCGATTTTCTAAATTTGCCTGAATGTCGGCAGGTGCCTCTTCTTTGTTTTCAATGGTGTGGTAGGAGATACATTTTGTGGCATCTATAACCCGATCGGCAACGATTGCCTTTGTTGGACAGGCATCGATACATTTGGTGCAAGTGCCACAATGGTCGCTCGTAAATGGGGTGTCATAAGCTAGCTCTAGATCTATAATTAGCTCAGCTATAAATACATATGAGCCATGATATTTATTGATTAATAGGGAATGCTTCCCAATCCAACCTAAGCCAGCTGCTTTAGCCAGTGCGCGTTCCAGAACCGGTGCCGAATCGACAAACCCTCTCCCTTGGCACGGTGAAATGTCTGATTGGATGTATGTTAAAAGTTCATTAAGTTTTTCCCTGACCACAAAATGATAATCTCTTCCGTAGGCATATTTTGAGATAATGGGTGCGGAAGGATCAGTTTGTTGCTGGGCTGGAAAATAATTTATTAATAAAGAGACCACGGACTTAGATCCCTCTTCTAGTTTCCCTGGATCGAGCCGTTTTTCGAGGTTATTCGCCATATAGGCCATATTCCCATGCAGCTGGTTTATCAACCATTTTTGCAAGGGTTCACGCTCTTCTTCCAGCACTCGGACTTGTGATATACCGCACTCTGCAAAGCCAAGTTCTAAAGCCTTTTGTTTAATTAGTTGGCTGTATGTATGGCGAGAGTGATCCATAAGGGGACATAAATGCTACATAAATCCCAATTCCAGTCGGGCCTCTTCCGACATCATCGATTTCTCCCAAGCGGGTTCAAATGTCAGTTCAATTTTGCAGGTCTCAACTCCTTCAACCTTGTTTGTCATATACTCGACATCGGCTAAAATCATGTCAGCAGCAGGACAGTTTGGCGCAGTTAAGGTCATCAGAATTTGAGCCTCATTTTCAGCTACATCGACACTGTAGACCAGTCCTAGATCATAAATATTAACTGGAATTTCTGGGTCAAATACCTCTTTAAGGTTTTCAATAATTAAATCTATTCGTGGATCCATTTTTAATTGTTTTTAGTTGAAATTTTCTCGTAAGCCAAGGCGTAAAGTTTCATTTGTTTAACCATGGCCAAGAGTCCATTAGAGCGTGTGGGTGAGAGATGTTGACGTAATCCAATCTCGTCGATAAAACGAGGTTCAGAAGCTAAAATCTCGTGTGGAGTTCGACCTGAATAGATTTTCAGTAGAAGTGCCACTAATCCTTTTACGATTAATGCATCACTTTCCGCTTCAAAGGTGATAGTCCCGTCTAGATATTCTTGATGAAGCCAGACTCTCGACTGACATCCACGAATTAGGTTTTCATCGACTTTGTATTGGACATCTATAGGGGCCATTTCGTTTCCTAATTCAATGAGCAAGCTATACTTATCCATCCAGTCTTCAAATCCTGCAAAATCGTCGATTATCTCTTGTTGTATTTCGTCTATAGTCATTCGATAGGTCTATTGAATCTTGTTATGTCTTTTAAAACATGGTTTTAAGCCTTATCAAGGCTTGGTAAAATACTTCTACTTCTTCCAATGTATTGTAAAAAGCGAAGGATGAACGGGCCATATTTTCAACAGAGAAATGGTCCATAACAGGATCGGCACAAAGTCTTCCTGTGCGGACAGCGATGCCCAATTGATCAAGTAGCGTTCCTAAATCGAAAGGGTGAATCCCTTCTATGTTAAAGCTCAGCACTCCCGCCTTTTTGTTGGCCTCACCGTAGATGGTTAAGCCATTTATTGATTTGAGTTTTTCTGTTGCAAACTGGAGCAGATCTTGTTCATGTTTCAGCACGAAGGAATGATCATAGCTTTGGATATACTCTATAGCCGCTCCTAATCCAATTGCACCAACATAATTTGGTGTTCCAGCTTCAAATTTATAAGGGATCTCATTGAAGGTTGTTTTACCGAAAGTCACTCTGTCGATCATCTCACCGCCACCAAGAAAGGGAGGCATCTGATCTAACCATTTGCGTTTTCCGTAAAGGACTCCACTGCCTGTTGGACCATAAATTTTATGTCCAGAAAAGGTGTAAAAATCACAGTCAAGTGCTTGAACATCGATCGGGAAATGAGGAGCTCCTTGCGCCCCATCAATCAAAACAGGGATATTTTTAAGATGCGCCTTTTCAATGATTGTGGCAACACAGTTTACAGTGCCAAGAACATTCGAGACATGCGTCACCGCTATGATCTTTGTTTTATCGGTAATCAGGCTGTCGAGTGCATCCATAGAAAGTTCCCCTTTTTCATTAAAAGGGATAACCTTGAGCTTGGCTCCTATCCGTTCGCACATCATTTGCCAAGGGACGATATTTGCATGGTGCTCCATCTCTGTAACGATCACTTCATCACCTTCATGTATAAAGGCATCTCCAAAGGAGTGGGCAACTAAATTTATCGATTCAGTTGTTCCAGATGTAAAAATTACTTCCGCTGATTCTGTTGCATTTAAATAGCTTCGAACAATTTCACGAGCCTGTTCAAATGCTTCAGTTGTTTTGTTTGCAAAAGTATGGGTGGCCCGATGGATGTTGCCATTGGTCTTAAGAGAGAACTCGTTCATCCGTTCGATGACCTGCACTGGACGCTGGCTTGTTGCCGCATTATCTAGATATACCAATGCTTTCCCATTGACTTTTTGGTCAAGAATTGGGAAATCTTTTCGTATTTTCAGGAGATCAAAACTCACAGTTTCGCGAATGAATAAGGTTCAGTTTTTTAACGAATGCAATCTAATGCACACGAGTGACACCGCGAAACTTCGCCGCGCAGACGTTTATTTACCAATTGATCAATTACATCTCGTAGTTTATCAATCTTAACCTCGGCTAATACTTCGTGAGCAAAGGCAAACATAAGCATTAGTCGGGCCTCTTTTTCATTAATTCCACGAGCCTGAAGGTAGAATAGTGCTTCATCATTTATGCGACCAACTGTTGCACCATGCGAACATTTCACATCATCGTTATCAATAACTAGCTGAGGCTTGGTGTTCATTTTTGCCGCATCCGTTAGTAACACGTTGTTGTTCCGTTGATAAGCTGCGGTTTTAGTCGCATAAGGCGATACATGAATCCGTCCCGTAAAGGCACCAGTTGAACTATCATCAAGAATATTCTTATACAGCTGATTACTTGTGCAGTTTGGCTTCAGGTGCTCGATGCTTGTATAATTATCAACGTGTTGATTTTTATCTGACAAGGCTAATCCACTGATATTTGCAGAGGCATGTTCACCATCAAGACTAATCTTGAGGTTGTTTCTGATAATGCCGCCATGGAGTGTCATCGCATTGGTGGATAAGGTTGATCCACGATCTTGACTGACATAAATTCCAGAGAAACTGGCTGTTTTATTATGCTGGTTTTGAATGCTGTAAATATCAACTACGGCATCTTCGCCAATCTTCACTTCGGTGATATTCGAGTTAATAAATTGCTGTGAGGTTAGTGTATGATCGCAAAGCATAATCTTAGCTTGGCTATTTTTCCCTGCAATGATCATGTTTCGCTGGGCAACGAAGAGGTCATCTTCGCTCCGCAGGATATTAATTATTTGCAGTGGCTTACTGATCTGCACATTTTCAGGTATGTATATAAATACACCATCCTGAGCAAAAACAGTATTCAGTGCAGTTAAAGGATCTTCAGCTGATTTGGCCAGTTTGCCATAATAAGCTTCGACTAAGTCTGCATTTTCCAACATGGCCTTACGCAAACTTTTAATGATTACCCCTTTTGGAAAGAGCTCGTTATTGGTGCTTTTTTCGTCGTACCATCCGTTTGCAACAAGAATTAGATGGGTATCGAATTCTGGCACGTCGCAGCTGAATACTTCAGCAAGATCGACATCGAATAGGTCAGGCTTAAAGGTTCTGCGAAAACTCTCATTCTCGAATAATCGAGTGAGGTCGCTGTATTTATAATTCTCCGTTCTAAAACTTGGGATTCCCATTTTTTGAAATGCCTGGAGTGCAGGTTTCCGTGCTTGGTTGACCCAGGCAGGCAATCCCTCTCCAACCAGAGTATGATTAGCAGCATAAATGGCGCTAATCCGATCGACGGCTGATATTTTTTCTAATAATTCTGCCATAACTATCCTTCTACCTCTTTTTTGATCCAGTCGTAACCTTTTTCTTCAAGCTCGAGCGCAAGTTCTTTGCCAGCCGATTTTACGATTCGCCCTTCATAAAGAACGTGAACGAAGTCGGGAACGATATAGTCTAATAAACGTTGATAATGCGTCACTAAGATGGTCGCATTATTCTTATTTTTAAGCATATTAACCCCGTTTGAAACGATTCGGAGTGCATCAATATCTAATCCACTATCTGTCTCATCGAGAATGGCTAATGTTGGCTCAAGCATGGCCATTTGAAAGATCTCATTTTTTTTCTTCTCTCCACCCGAGAATCCTTCATTAACCGATCTATTGGTAAGTTGAGAATCGATCTGAACCATCTCTTTTTTCTCCCGCATTAGCTTTAGAAAATCTCCCGCTGAAAGCTCTTTTTGATTACGGTATTTACGGTGCTCGTTAACCGCAGTTTTAAGAAAGTTAACCATGGATACTCCAGGTATTTCTACCGGATATTGAAAGCTAAGGAATAGCCCCTCTTTGGCTCTTACATCGGCTGACATCTCAAAGATGTCTTTACCATTAAAAGTTGCCGTTCCGTGAGTAACCTCGAAGTTCGAGTGCCCAGCCAAAACGTTAGCAAGCGTACTCTTTCCAGAACCATTAGGTCCCATTATTGCATGAACTTCACCCGCATTCACGGTAAGGTTGATCCCTTTTAGGATATCTTTCCCCTCAACCTTTGCATATAAATCTTTTATAACTAACATATTCGATGTGTTGTAATTCGTAAAATTTTATTTGTTGTCTTATCCTACACTGCCTTCTAGGCTTATGGATAATAGTTTTTGGGCCTCAACGGCAAATTCCATTGGGAGCTTATTAATCACCTCGCGTGCATAGCCATTCACAATCATCCCTATCGCATCTTCTGAAGAGATTCCTCTTTGATTGCAATAAAAGATCTGATCTTCACCAATTTTTGAGGTGGTTGCTTCATGCTCAATGATCGAACTGCTGTTCCCCACCTCAATATAGGGGAAGGTATGAGCTCCACATGTATCACCCAATAGCAGTGAATCGCATTGTGAGTAATTTCGAGCATTGATGGCTTTTGGTGCTACTCGCACTAATCCACGGTATGAATTTGAGCTGTGTCCTGCAGATATTCCTTTCGACACAATTGTACTTTTTGTGTTTTTCCCGATATGGATCATTTTGGTTCCGGTATCGGCTTGTTGGAAGTTGTTGGTTAAGGCTACAGAGTTGAATTCGGCAATCGAATTATCACCCATTAAAATGCAACTTGGGTACTTCCAAGTGATAGCTGAGCCTGTCTCTACCTGATTCCAAAGTATCTTAGATGATTCTCCTTTGCAGATTCCACGTTTAGTAACGAAATTAAATATTCCGCCCTTCCCGTTTTTATCTCCTGGATACCAGTTCTGAACTGTAGAATATTTTACTTCAGCCCTGTCGAGTGCAATAATCTCAACGATGGCCGCGTGAAGCTGATTCTCATCACGCATTGGGGCTGTACATCCCTCCAAATAAGAGACATAACTATCGTCGTCGGCAATGATAAGTGTGCGCTCAAACTGTCCAGTATTCTTCGCGTTGATACGGAAATAGGTTGAAAGTTCCATTGGACAGCGAGTTCCTTTAGGAATATATACAAACGACCCGTCCGAAAAGACTGCCGAGTTAAGCGCTGCAAAATAGTTGTCGTTATATGGCACAGCCATTCCGAGGTATTTCTGAATTAGGTCAGGATGGTGCTTAACGGCATCGCTAAAGGAGCAAAAGATAATACCACGTTCGGCAAGCGTCTCTTTAAAGGTTGTCTTAACCGAAACACTATCGATCACGGCATCTACGGCCACTCCGGATAACATTTTCTGCTCTTCAAGAGGTATTCCAAGCTTTTCAAACGTACGAAGCAATTCGGGATCTACTTCATTTAAACTTTCGTATTTCGCCTGTTGCGTTGGAGCAGCATAAAAAATAATATCCTGATAGTCAATAACAGGTATTTTCAGTTGAGCCCATTCAGGCATCTTCATTGTCAACCAGCGACGGTAAGCTTTCAGGCGGAATTCGAGCATAAATTCAGGCTCTTCTTTTTTTGCAGAGATAATCCGAATTACATCCTCATTAAGCCCTTTGACAATTGTATCAGTCTCAATATCTGATACAAAGCCAAATCTATAGTCGCGCTGGGTGACCTCTTTTAATAATTTATTTTGGTCTTCCATGATTATTTCACATTTCAATATACATACCAGTAACAAATGAAAAGGAGAAATTCCTACTCTTTCCTCAATTAGACCGGTATTAAATTGCAAAGATACAAAATGAACACTACTTTTGAGCCTTGAAATTTTAAATAAATTGTTTCCTCGATGACAAATGCAACGCAAAGTAAGACAGAGCTTTCCGAGCTTGGTGAGTTTGGATTAATCCGTCGTCTGACCGAAAATATTCAACTGAAAAATGAGAGCACCATAAGAGGTGTTGGAGACGACTGCGCTGTACTTGATTTTAAGCAGAAGAAAGTTGTCGTGACTACGGATTTATTAACCGAAGGAGTTCATTTTAATTTGATGTATGTGCCACTAAGGCATCTCGGATACAAAGCGGTGACGGTAAATCTTAGCGATGTATATGCAATGAATGCCACCCCGAAGCAGATTACTGTTTCAATTGCGGTCTCTTCAAAGATGTCGATCGAAGCTTTAGATGAACTTTATAGTGGGATCTATTTGGCCTGTGAGCGCTATGGCGTTGATCTTGTGGGAGGTGATACCACCTCTTCATTAACGGGGTTGTTAATTTCAGTCACGGCTATTGGTGAGGCTGAAGAGGAAGATCTAGTCTATCGGAACGGGGCAAAGGATACCGATTTATTGTGCGTCACGGGTGATTTAGGTGGTGCCTATTTAGGATTGCAATTGCTTGAACGTGAGAATGAAGTTTTCAAGGTGAATCCCAAAATGGTTCCACAGCTTGAGGGTTACGATTATATTTTAGAACGACAACTTAAGCCAGAAGCGAGAAAAGATATCCCTGTTTTGTTTAAAGAATTAGGCATTAAGCCGACTTCCATGATTGATATCTCTGATGGCCTCTCTTCCGAAATTTTGCATTTATGTACTCAGAGTGATGTTGGGTGCCGACTCTATGAAGATCGATTATTATACGATAATCAAACGAAAAAGATGGCAGCCGAATTAAATATAAACCCTTTAGTGGCTGCGTTAAATGGCGGAGAAGATTATGAACTGCTTTTTACGATTCCCGTTGCTAATCTTGATGCTATACGGAATAATCCAGACATCTCTGTAATTGGTTATATTACTGATAAAAGTGAAGGTGTTAATTTGATTACAGCGGGTATCGGGCAAGAAATTCCTTTGCAAGCTCAAGGTTGGAATCCAATAAAAGGGTAGTCTAAACAAAACTTTATTGGCTAAGGTTTGTTTAATTAATATCTATTTTTCGTAACTTTAAGAATATCCTGAACCTGCCTAACAAGTTGATGGGAAATAGGGGCGATTGCCATTTAACTTTTGATCTAAGAAAGTGTCCAATGGTTGATAAACCTTTTATTGCCAATTAAATTTGATAATTCCATTTTAAAATGATACAGATTAAGGACTTACATAAGTCTTACGAGATGGGGCATAATAGCCTTCATGTATTAAAAGGGTTACATCTTGATATCGAGGAGGGCGAATTCGTCTCTATTATGGGCTCTTCCGGCTCTGGCAAATCAACCTTGTTGAATATCCTAGGGATTCTTGATGATTATGATCGAGGGACTTATTACTTGGGAGGTAAGTTAATCCAGGGGCTGAATGAAACGAAGGCGGCTTTGACGCGCAATGAGATGATTGGATTTATCTTTCAGTCGTTTAACCTTATTTCGTTTAAAAATGCCATGGAGAATGTGGCACTTCCACTTTATTATCAGAAGATTAGTCGAAAAAAAAGAAATCAGATAGCTCTAGAATATCTCGACCGACTAGGGTTAAAAGAGTGGGCTCACCATCTTCCTAGTGAGCTCTCGGGTGGACAGAAACAACGTGTCGCTATTGCTCGAGCATTAATCTCACAACCGCGTATTATTTTAGCAGATGAGCCAACTGGAGCTCTTGATTCGGCAACATCTCTGGAAGTAATGGAGATTTTAAAGGAGATTAATGATCAAGGAAAAACTGTAATTATCGTTACGCACGAGCACGACATCGCTGCTATGACCAAAAAAATCATCAAATTAAAAGATGGAGTTATTGAGGAGGTTATAAAAAATGGCGAGTTGTTGGCCTTTAAAAATCGTGTTAGCACAGAGTAATTAAAGGGTATATGTTTGACATTGATGTTTGGCAAGAAATATTTGCCACGATAAAGAAAAATAAGCTTCGCACCTTTCTCACCGGCTTTTCAGTCGCGTGGGGAATCTTTATGCTCATGATTTTGCTGGGCTCTGGGAATGGTCTTCAGAACGGAGTGAGAACACAGTTTGCCAGCAATTCAGTAAATATGATGTGGCTTTGGGCCGGTGAGACATCAATGCCATATCAGGGACTAAAAGAGGGACGAAGTGTTAAATTTAATAATGCTGATTACACCTTTCTAAGAGGGATGAACCAAGATTTAGAACAGGTCTCTTCCCGTTATTACCTGCCGGGCAATATTGTCTATACGTACAAGAATGAATACGGCACTTTTGAGACTTCATCCTGTCATCCATCTTTGAAGTTAATGGGTAATATGAAGGTCACATCGGGCCGCTTTATCAATGATTTAGATATCAATGATTATCGAAAAGTTATTGTCATTGGCGATAATGTTCGTCTAGCTTTATTTAAAGATGTTGATCCGCTTGGAGAGTACATCAACTTGAATAATGTTCCGTTTAAGGTTGTAGGTGTCATCCACGATAAGGGACGACGCAATGATGATGAGCGGACCTCGTATATCCCTATTTCAACTGCTCAGCGCATCTTTAATGGCGCAGACCGTGTGCATACTTTTGCCGTTACCACAAAAATGGTGACAACTGTCGAAGAGGCAGATTCTATTACTGCAGATGTTCGAAAAGCGATGGCGCTTCGGCATAATTTTGATCCTAGAGATAAGCGTGCCATGGGTTCATTTAATCTCCTCGCCATGTATATCCGAACAACGAAAATTTTTCAAGCAATAAAAATTTTCGTTTGGATTATTGGCATTGGAACTTTAATAGCGGGTATTGTAGGAGTTAGTAATATCATGCTAATCCTTGTCAAAGAGAGAACGCGTGAGATCGGCATCCGGAAGGCCATTGGTGCAACACCTGGATCTGTTATTGGATTAGTCCTACTGGAGTCCATTTTAATTACAACTGTTGCTGGATATATCGGACTACTATTTGGGATTGGCCTTATGGAAGCGGTCAATTATGGACTAGAACAGGCCATTGGATCAGGCGAGGGAGAGCGCATATTTTTCCGTAATCCAACGGTAGATTTTACAACCGCAATAACTGCGATGGTTATATTAATTGTCTCAGGTGCTTTGGCTGGTTATCTGCCTGCACGAAAAGCTGCAAATGTTAAACCAATTGAGGCATTGCGTAATGATTAATAGATCTACGAACGCTCTTAAGGGTAAAATAAATCGAGATGTTTGATTTAGACCGGTGGAATGAGATTTGGAATGCTTTGGCTAAAAACAAAGTAAGAAGCTTGTTGACTGCTTTTGGAGTCTTCTGGGGTATTTTCATGCTTATTGTGATGGCTGGAGCAGGCAAAGGTCTTCAAAATGGGGTTACTCAGGGCACGGCTAAATTTGCTGCTAATTCTGCATTTTTCTGGAGTGAGCAGACAGGAGAACCCTATAAAGGATTTAAGAGAGGTCGTTATTGGCATATGGATTCTGAGGATATTCAGTTTCTTAAAGATAATATACCTGAGATAGAATATATTACTCCGAGGAACTTTACTGGTCGTTGGGGCGGTGGCTCCAATGTTATTCGGGGAAAGAAAAATGGATCATTTAACGTTAAAGGGGATTATCCTGATTATATCAAAATAGATCCTGCAACGATTCTAAATGGTCGTTGGATCAACGAACTTGATATCCGGGATAAACGTAAAGTATGTGTTATCGGCGAGAAGGTTTTTGAGTCGATGTTCGATCCTAAAGAGAATCCAATTGGTGAATATTTGAAAATTTCAGGCGTCTATTATCAAGTTATTGGGGTTGTCAGAGCAGAAACCACTATCAACATAAATGGACGGACCGAAGAGTCAATTTGTTTGCCTTTTACGACCATGCTTCAGACTTACAATATGGGTAATACCGTAAATTTTATGGCGATTACCGCAAAGAGAGGAGTGCCTGTAAGTATTGTTGAGGAGCGTGTTAAAGAGTTAATTAAAAAGAAACATGTGATCGCTCCTGAGGATCTCCAAGCCTTAAACAGTGTGAATATCGAAAAGGAATTTGAGCAAATGAATGGTCTATTTCTAGGGATTCAGATTTTAACCTGGATAGTTGGAATAGGGACTTTATTGGCTGGCGTAATTGGAGTAAGTAATATTATGTTGGTAATCATTAAGGAGCGTACCAAGGAGATCGGTGTTCAGCGTGCCATCGGGGCCACACCGCGGATGATTATTTCTCAGATAATGCTTGAAAGCGTGGTGCTGACAACTGTATCTGGTTACATTGGCTTGGCCTTCGGTGTTGGACTTTTAGAATTGGTTAATAAGGTGATGGAAAATTCGCCAACCCCGACGAATGATCGCGTATTTTTCACGAATCCTTCAGTGTCGCTTACGGTTGCACTATCATCGCTTTTTGTCCTTGTACTCGCGGGATTACTTGCTGGACTGATTCCAGCATCTAGGGCCATGCAGATCAAGCCAATTGATGCTTTAAGAGAGGAATAAAATTTAACAGAATATAAAAGTAAAAGTATTATGAGTAACAACGGCGTAAGTATTTTTAAGAAAGTAGTTAAGATCATAGGTTTAACCTTGCTTTTAGCTGTATTTATTGGAACCTTGGTATTTCTATATCAGAAATCACAACCTAAGATCGAAATCTTTGAGATCCAGAATGTGCAGGTGCGAGATATTATCAAGAAGACGGTGGCCACCGGATCTGTTATACCAAGAAAGGAGATTGAGATAAAACCTCAAGTTTCAGGTATCGTGGAGAAGATCTTTATCGTAGCTGGTCAAAAAATTAAAAATGGGGACGTTATTGCGCGAGTGAAAATTATCCCCGATATGGTTAATCTAAACAATGCGGAGTCACGCGTTAACCGTGCGAAGCTTACCCTTGAAGATGCGCGGATAGATTTTGATCGTCAGACCACCTTATTTGGCAAACAAGTGACTTCAAAAGAGGAGTTTCAAAAAGCTAAGCTGACATTTAATTCAGCCAAAGAAGAGGCTGAGGCGGCAGAAAATAACCTGGAATTAATCAGAAAAGGGGTGACAAAAAACTCTGCCACGACGACTAATACCTTAATTCGATCCACCATCGAAGGGATGGTTCTTGATGTGCCAGTGAAAGAAGGATTTTCTGTTATTCAGGCGAATACCTTTAATGCGGGAACTACCATTGGAATTATTGCAGATATGAATGACATGATTTTCCAAGGGAAAGTAGACGAAACAGAAGTTGGAAAGATCAAAGAGGGGATGAATATAGAGTTGACTATTGGTGCTATTGCAACTGAAAAGTTCAACGCCGTATTAAAATACATCGCCCCTAAAGGGTTGATCGATAATGGAGCAATTCAGTTTGATATTAAAGCGGATGTGAAGCTGAATGAGAATCAGTTTATTCGCTCTGGCTATAGTGCAAATGCTAATATTGTTCTTGAAAAGCGCGATAGCGTTCTCTCCATTCCAGAGGGCTTGTTGAAATTTGAGAAGGATACGGCATATGTTGAAATTGAGACAACACCTCAGAAATTTGAAAAAAGACTTGTAAAAACAGGGATTTCAGATGGGATTAACATGGAGATCATCTCCGGACTGTCTAAAAGTGATCGTCTGAAGGGTGCTGTTGTTGATCAGAGTAAAAAACCGGCAGAAAAAAAGTAATAATTTCACAGCATCGCTGATCAAAATATATCAATTAGACATCAATCTGATTTTTAATACCAATTACCTATGAAACGAATACTCTTTGCACTGACCATAATTCTAGTTGGATTTAATCCTTCGCTGATTCAGGCCCAGCAAGTTTGGAGTTTGGAGAAATGCATCAATTATGCACTTGATAATAACATCAAGATAAAGCAGGGCGCTATAGCTACGGAATATCAAAAAAATCAACTGCAAGAAACGAAATTTTCGCGATTGCCTAGTTTGAATGGCCAGACGTCTCAAAATATGAACTTTGGACGGTCGCTAACCTATGAAAATACCTATAAAGACATTAACTCTTCAGAGACAAATTTTGGATTAGGCGTATCATTGCCTGTCTTTCAGGGATTTCAGATTACTAATAATATCTCAAAATTGGAGTTAGACCTTCAAGCAAGTGTGGAAGATCTTTCGAAAGCCAAGAGCGATATCTCTGTAAATATTGCATCTACTTATCTAGAAATTTTGTTTGCTAAAGATTTAGTGCTGGTCTCAACGAATCAACTGGAGATTACCCGTCTTCAGATTAAGCAAATTAATGAAAAGGTTGAGGCTGGAAGTTTGGCAAAAGGGAATTTGTTAGATATTGAAGCTCAAGCTGCTGGCGAAGAACTTAATCTAGTCAATGCCAAAAATCAGTTGCAACTTGCAAAACTTAAACTAGCACAACTGCTAGAGCTATCCTTAAAAGAGAGTTTTGATATTGAAACACCTTCATTCCCAGAAATTTCTGCTCAGGCCTCTATTGTAGCAGCAAATGAGGTATATAATGCAGCTTTGCTGACGCGACCAGAAATTAAGGGTGCTGATTTAAGATTCCAAAGTTCTAAGTTCCAGTTGAAAATAGCGCAAGGATTGCAATATCCAACCGTTAGTCTTTATGCCAATGTCTATGATACGTATAACAATAAGTATGCTGATCGCGATGGTAAAAGCATTGCTTTTTCTGATCAGCTTAAAAACAATCAGCGTAAAGGGGTTGGCTTGCAGATGAACATTCCTATCTTCAATAAATTTCAAACGAAGTATCAGATCGACAATGCAAGACTTCAGGTCCTAAATACAGGTCTTGAGCTCGAGGGGGCAAAGAAACTGCTCAGATCCGATGTTGAAACGGCACAGACCAATGCTATAGCTGCCTTAAATCGTTTTACGTCAAATCAAAAGGCTGTATCAGCTATGCGTGAGGCTTTTCGCTATTCATCTGAGAAATTCGCGGTCGGATTAGTAAATACAGTAGAATATAATACTGCCAAAACAAAATTAGCAAAGGCTGAATCTGACCTGCTTCAAGCAAAGTACGAGTTTATTTTCCGCACGAAGATTCTTGATTTTTATCGCGGTCTTCCATTGGTATTGTAGTCTAAATAATTTGATAATCTAAATTTAGAAAAGAAATATGGCGAGTTTATTTTATAGTTTTAGTGCTGTTTCATTGACGGGTGAGTTAATAAACATGGCTGATCTTGAAGGTAAGGTTGTGCTAATTGTGAATACTGCAAGTAAGTGTGGGTTTACTCCTCAATATGCTGGACTACAAGAGCTACATCAAAAATATAGTGATAAAGGATTGGTTATCTGTGGTTTTCCATGCAACCAGTTTGGAAAACAGGAGCCAGGAGACTCTAAGCAGATTCAAGAAGGTTGTTTGATTAATTATGGTGTTAGCTTTCAAATGTTTGAAAAGATTAAGGTAAACGGTAAACAGGCGCACCCCTTATTTGCGTATCTTAAAAAGCAGCTGCCAGACTTTTTAGGTGGCCGAATAAAGTGGAATTTCACCAAATTCCTCCTAGACAAAAATGGAACTCCGGTAAAGCGTTTTGCCCCTTGGACAGCACCTCAAAAAATGGAGTTGCAAATTTTAAAGCTTCTGTCGCTTTAAGTTTCTCTTTTTAATTCTGCTGCTTGTCTCCTTGCTTATTACCCCCTTTTAGATCAGATATTTGCCAAAATGTTTTTAATTGCTTATACTTGAGTTCAATTTTGGTAAACTAACCCAATCTTGATCTCGTGGCGTATACGAATAGGTTTTAGATAATTCCATATTCGTATTCGCTGGACTTTCTAAATAAGCCAGTTATGCTTTTTCTGTCATCTAAAAAATTGTTCGTTGGAGTCACTCTTTTATTGGGAGTAATTGCCTTTGTGGTTTTTCATAAGCCTCTTGAAAAAATAGATTATAGCTCTCAGGTAAAGCCTATTCTGAATAAAAATTGCATTGCATGTCATGGCGGCGTTAAGCAAAAAGGGGGTTTTAGTGTTCTCTTTCGTGAAGACGCCATGGCGAATACCAAATCGGGTAAGCCTGCAATTATTCCAGGTAGTCCTGAGTCTAGCGAATTTATTAAAAGAATTACCTCAAAGGATCCTGAAGAGAGAATGCCTTATAAGCATGCCCCACTTTCAAAAGAGGATATTCAAATCTTAACTCAATGGATTAAAGAGGGGGCTCAGTGGGGTCAGCATTGGGCTTATACTGAAATTAAATCTGAAAAAATTCCTGATTACTCTTCCAGTTGGATTAAAAATGAGGTAGATCAGTTTGTCTATCAGAAACTTAAACAAGAACATCTCTCCCCTTCTGATGAAGCTGATAAGTCCACGCTTATGCGCAGAGTCAGTCTCGATCTAACCGGACTTCCCCCAACGCAATTAGTCGCAAAACGATTTCTCGCAGATGATTCGCCAAAAGCATACGAGAATCTCGTTGATGATCTCCTAGCTTCACCTAGCTATGGTGAGCGCTGGACCTCCTTGTGGCTTGATCTGGCTCGTTATGCCGATACCAAAGGGTATGAAAAAGATGGTAGTCGGAATATCTGGAAATACCGCGATTGGTTGATCCGAGCTTTTAATGCAGACAAGCCATATAATGAGTTTATTAAGGAGCAGATTGCTGGCGATTTGATGCCTAATCCTGATGATGCGAAGTATATTGCAACTTCTTTTAATCGCAATACCATGACGAATGACGAAGGGGGAACTGATGATGAGGAGTTTCGCACTGCTGCCGTTATGGATCGGACGAATACGACTTGGAGCGCCTTAATGGGGACAACTTTTAACTGCGTGCAATGCCATAGTCACCCATATGATCCCTTTAAACATGAGGAGTATTACAAGTTCCTTTCATTCTTTAATAACTCAAGAGATGAAGATGTTGACCTAGAATACCCATTACTTCGCCAATATAATTCAGCTGATAGTTTAAAATTAAACACTTTGGTTGATTGGATTAAGACCAATGCCTCCGCGGAAGAGGGGAAGAAATATTACATGTTCCTAAAAACTTGGCAGCCAACTATCAATTCGTTACAGGGCGATAAATATATCAATGGTGCACTGTTAGGATGCACGGCAGGCCTTCGAAATTTAGGTTCTTTCCGGTTAAAAAATGTGGTTCTAGATCAGAAGGAACAGCTTATGCTTCGCTATAATGCACGATTAAATGTAGGCAATGTCTATATCTACCTCGATAGCTTAAAAGGAAAGTTGATCAAAACAGTGGCACTGAAGTCCGATCAGAAGCCTTTTTGGAAACTTAAAACTATCGACCTCCCCGCAATCTCAGGAACGCATAACTTATACTTTAAATTTCATAACCCGGCGATTCCGGCACTTGATGAGACTACCGGAGTGCGTTTTGACTGGTTTGCCTTTGGAACTAAATTTCCTGGGAAAGGGAAAACTGGTTATGACGATGCGATGAAATCGTTCTCTGACCTGATGGAAGCCCCTGTGGAGACCATCCCTGTCATGGTGGAAAACAATAAAGATCAATTTCGCACTTCACATGTTTTTGTAAGAGGTAATCGACTGGTCGAAGGGGCCGTTGTAACTCCGGATGTTCCCCATATTTTTAATCCAATGCCTGCTGATGCGCCCAAAAACAGATTGGGTATGGCGATGTGGCTGACCGATGAGAAAAATCCATTGGTTGCTCGGACCATGGTGAATCGCTTATGGGAACAGCTGTTTGGCTATGGAATCGCCGAAACATTGGAAGATTTAGGCACACAAGGTATTGCGCCTACGCATCGCGCTCTGCTGGATCATCTGTCGTGGAAATTTATGCACGATTACCAGTGGAGTCTTAAAAAGGTGCTAAAAGAGATTGTTCTTTCTGCTACATATCGCCAAGAGTCGAAGGTTGCTGATGGCTTATTGAAGAAAGATCCGATGAATAAATTTTTTGCCAGAGGTCCAAGGGTTCGCTTATCTGCCGAGCAAATCAGAGATCAGAGTCTTGCGGTAAGCAATGTTTTAAGCCCCAAGATGTATGGCAAAAGTGTGATGCCTTATCAACCAGAAGGGATCTGGCGATCTCCGTATAGTGGCGATGTATGGAAGAAAAGTCAAGGTGAGGATCAATTCCGTCGGGCTATCTATACCTACTGGAAAAGAACGGCCCCTTATCCTTCTATGATCACTTTTGATGGTGGCGCGCGAGAAGTCTGCATCACAAGGCGGATTCGCACCGACACGCCATTGCAAGCTCTTACAACGCTGAATGATTCAACCTATCTGGTTATGGCGCGCTATTTTGCCTCTCGAATAAACGAAATTGGCGGAGCAGAGGTGAATCAGCAAATTGCAAAAGGATACGAATTAATGATGTACAA
>Ga0209829_10000553_pt1 | contig 33198 bp, 24 predicted proteins | sample C_140205_EF_Meta_FD_187311 | JGI IMG/M metagenome (GOLD analysis project Ga0209829, IMG submission 187311) | Freshwater microbial communities from Lake Croche, Canada to study carbon cycling - C_140205_EF_MetaG (SPAdes) (version 2) | ecosystem: Environmental > Aquatic > Freshwater > Lake... | reverse complement strand
AGCTCTTGCCAGCCCGAATCTGGATCTGGCCCGCCAGTTGAACCAGGCCTTTGTCGAAGTTGCCGAAAAAGTTTCTCCTTCCGTGGTGGTCATCCTAGTCAAGGAAAAGCCCGGCACCAGACACAATGAAACCGAGGATGACTATGGCGCGGGACCGAAAGACTCCGCGCCGCGCGGCCATTCCCGCCAGTTTAGCCGGCCCAAATCCGACACCCCCCCGCCCAACGACGATTCCCAAGTGCAGGGTTCGGGGGTGATCCTCCGCAAAGACGGATACATACTGACCAATCATCATGTGGTGGAGAACGCGGCTCAGATCCAGGTGCGGCTTCTGGACGGGCGGACTTTCAAGGGCAAACTGCGCGGAACGGACCCAGCCTCGGATCTGGCGGTGATCAAGATTGAGGGCGAGAACCTACCAGCGGCCAAGCTGGGCGACTCGGCTAAAACCCGGGTGGGCGAGTTTGCCATCGCCATCGGCGCCCCGTTCGACTTTGAATACAGCGTCACCTTCGGCCATGTCAGCGCGAAAGGCCGCTCCAACGTGGTCCCCTACACCGAGGGCGGCGGCGGCCTGGACCAGGATTTCCTTCAAACCGACGCAAGCATCAACCCCGGTAACAGCGGCGGACCGCTGCTCAACATTGATGGAGAGGTCATCGGCATCAACACCCTCATCGAGGGATTGCATACCGGCATCGGCTTTGCCATCCCGAGCAACCTAGCCGGGGAGATCAGCGAGCAACTCATCGCCCGGGGCAAGTTCAGCCGCGCCTGGTTAGGAGTGGAAATTCATGCGGTGCGCGACGACACGGACTTTCATGAGCTGGTCGGCGGCGTGGACGAGGGGGTCATTGTGAAATCCATACTGCCCGACAGCCCGGCATCTCAGTCGGGCCTGCATCCCGGGGATGTGATCACGGCCCTCAACGGCCGGCGGTTGTTCACCGCGCAGCAACTGCGGGATGAGGTCCGACATAAGGGAATCGGACACTCTCTGACGCTCGAGGTCTTCCGTGGCGGCAAAACCCTGTCGGTCCGCATCAAGCCCGTGGAATATGTGGATCCGGCGCAACCGGCCGTTGCCGACGCATCCACGGGTGAAAATGCCTCCAGCGGGCTGGGGATAACCGTTCACGCCCTGACCAGGGAGCTGGCCGACCAGTTCCGGGTGGAGCTGACCCGGGGACTGATTGTGGTAGCCGTGGACCGCAACGGGGCGGCGGCGCGCTGCGACATCCAACCGGGGGATATTGTGACGGAAATCAACCGGCAGCCAGCCACAACCCCAAGCCAGTTCCGCGAACTTGTCAAGAGATCTGATTTGAAGCGGGGGGTGATTCTCAATCTGGTTTCCCGCGATTCCTCCCGGTTTGAGATTCTCAAGCAAAACAGCGAGTAATAACCCACCTGCCAAACCCGCCGCCCTGGGCCCGGTCAGGTTGATTAGCGGCCAGATCGGCGTGGCAAAGGATCCGCGGGATTGAAACCATCAACGGCGGAATGGATTTCCCGCACAAAGCGTTAGAATTGACGCATGGTCTCCTTTCTCAAACTTTTCCCTTTCGCGTCTCTCCCACGCTTTCAACCTAACTTCCTCAATTGTTGCGGTGGTGATCAAGGCGTGGATGAGTGAATAAAATCGCGGGCGATGAGCGCTTTTGCATGGCTGGTTTCGGTTCACCTGACGGGTGAAGGAAAGGATGAGGTTTCCTTGGATGCCTTGCCGGGAAAATTCACGGCCATACGAACAGAAAAGGCCGGCTGAACTCCAACTGCGGATTTAGTTTATATGGACATGCCGCTACTCCTGCATTGAATTTCCAATTTGCGCCCAGCGCTTTGCTCTTCGCCCCCCGGTAACGCCTCCTTACGTTGGCGGCCACAGGGCATTGGCGAGAAAGGTTGCGCCATCAGAGAAGTCATTCATCCCCCTCCATGCCCAACATGCGCTTCATGGCGAATCTCCCACCTCAAGCCAAATCGACTGGAGTTCATGAAGACCCTGGAGACCGAAAAGGGCCTCCGATTTCTCCGCGATATATCACTTTATGTTTCCTTGAGTTTAATCTCAAAGATGCTTTCGGATGGATCGGAGATCCGCGATTGATCCCAAGTGGGGCTTGTAGTCTTCTCACTTGAGAAACCTCGCAAACCCAAGGTCACCGGTATCAACGGTTTTTTAACGGCTTCTGCGCGGCCCAACCGGTGGGTTGGGCCCGGAAAATCCGCAGGGGATCGAAGCTTTCGCGGCACCCTTTGCAAACTACGGTTCTCGTTCGTCCAATCATTCCCGGACCAGCCGACACACTAACCATGCCGCGCGGCGGGGCACGGAGCGGATTTTGAGAGGGGATGACGGACGGAGGAAGTGCCGCGAAAAATTCCACATCACCGCTCAGCGACCAAGACACTGCAGTCAACTGAACTGTGCGGCAAATCCCGCGATCAACCCGCCACTCATGGAACGTGACCCGGGGCAACCTAAGAGGATTAATAAATTCATTGGAATAAGATTTATAATGGCACGGCAGAAGGGGCTTCAAGCGGAGCGTTCAAAACTTCCAGTCGCACCGAAACAAATAAAGCTCAACGTTTCAACACCGGAGTTCTGCGTGATTCCACCCGGTGCCAATCACACCAGTGCAGCTCCCAGTGTTTTGGCCAAGTCGATTGCCTTGTCCACCACGGTCAGAAATTTGCCGATCCCATTGACGACGTCCGCGGCGGTCTGGGCCTCCTGCAAGGCTTTGGTCAATCGCGCATCGGCGGCGTCCACTTTTTCCACGCTCGCCTGCAGCTCGGCGCTCGTCCGGCTCAGGAGCAATCCCTGCACAAGGCTGATCCGGTGAAGTATTTCGCGCATTTCGGTGAGAAAGGTTTGGGCCATGATCGGGTCGCTGATGTTGTCCAACCTTTCGTAGAGGGTCTGATGACGGGACAAAAGTTGCTCGTGGAGGGCTTGCAGTTCTTGGTTCATAAAATGAAGCGGTCAGGGGGTTTTAAGTTTCAGGTTAAACCGGTCATAGAGTTCGCGCCCGTGCCGGACCTCCGCCTCCAAGGCGAGCGCGGCGGTCCGAACCGGTGCCGACTGGCCAGCGGCCAGGGCATGATGCAGCTCTCCCAAGCGCAATAGAGAGCGGCTAAGAGCCAGAAGCAAGTCGTCCTGCGCCCCGCGCCGCTGCAGCAAAATGGAAAAAGCCGTCGCGATCTGACGCCGCGCGGCCAAGGCGGAGGTGTTTAGAAACGCCGCCTTGCGCTCGGCCAGCAGCTCGTTCCAATGTTCCCGCGCGGTTCCGCGCAGCCCGTTGGTGGGACTGCCCCCCACGCTCTGAGCCAGCGCCGCACAAATCCGGGCGATGTCGGCATCGGCGGCTCGGATGATTTGCCGGGCATGCGCCTGGGCCCGGGCTTGAAGAATCTTACCCCCCAGACTGGTGAACGAGGTGGCGACGGCGGGACTGATCTGGAGTTCCAGCCCGGGATAAGCCCCGTCCCGCAAATGCCTGCCCACCTTGTTCAATTCGCCGGCCAGCGCGATACTTTCCTCCTCAAAAGGCTGAACGAACCGGGGTTCGGTGAGCAATTGCAAATGCTGCGCATACCGGCCAACCCCCTCCAAAATCTCCTCCCAGGCCTGCACCCCTGCCTGATCCAGCCCGATGAGAAAACCGGCTTCCACCAAATGCTCTTGAGCCGCCGCATAATCAATCGACGCCTCGGCAACCATAGTGCCAACGGCCTCAAAGGCTTGCTGCGACTGAATTCGCGTGGAGGACACGCCGGAAGAAAATGCGGCGGCCAACTCGGGATGCACACTCCTGCAACCGGCCAGCAGGGACGCCAAAAAGAGCCAAAACACGCACACAATCCAGCCGGTCATTTTGAATTTCATCAAGTTGTCTCCTTGCCGAACCGCTCTCCAAATGGGGCCGCGCGTCCGATCCGCCTCCCCAACACCCTCTAAACACATGGAAATCCCATTGGTTTCATCCCATCCAAACCGGCACGTTCACCCCTCTGAATGTTTCCAATCACGCCGCTGAATTCCCCCTCCATCCTTGGACCCCGGATCCTTGGTGTCCCAAGTCTGAATTTCCACCGCATAGATCGGGTCAAGACCCTTAGCCCCGGTTCCATAAAAGGTCAAGCGGGCGGGTTTGGCGGAAGGCCCGGAGAACGTAAGGAGGGGGCATAGAACTCATTGCGTTTTCAGCTCCGAACGCTACCCTGCGAGCATGCGTTTCATTGGCAACATCATTGAGAAATTGCAGCGGCATCCCAAACGGGTTGTGTTTCCAGAAGGCTTGGAGCCGCGAGTCCTTCAAGCTGCCCGCCAGTTTCATTCCCTGCGCCTGGGCGCCCCCATTTTGCTGGGCGACCGGACGAAGATCAAATCAATGGCTTTGGATTTGAATGTTCCCTTGGAGGGCATCCGCATCATCAATCCCGCTGAGAGCGAGGAGCTGGAGAATTTCGCCGTGCGCTTTGGCTCGCTGCGCCGTTTTAAGGGGCTCAAACTGCCCGAGGCGCGCGAAGCCGTTCTGCAACCCAATTATTTCGGATCCATGATGCTGGCCATGCATCAGGCCGACGGGCTTGTTTCGGGCACCAGCCACACCACCGGGAGCGTGCTGCGACCCCTGTTCCAGATCGTGAAAATGGCGCCGGGCAACGCCACCGCCTCGAGCTGCCAGGTCATGGAGGTGGAGGATTCGCAGTTCGGCGAGCAGGGCGTGCTCTTCATGGCCGACTGCGGCGTGATTCCCGAACCCACGGTGGACCAGCTGGCCGACATTGCCGTTTCCACCGCGCAACTCGCCCGCCAACTCCTCAACATCCGGCCCCGCGTCGCCTTGCTTTCCTTCTCAACAAAAGGCAGCGCGACCCATCCTAGCATCGGCCGCGTCCAGGCAGCCACCGCCTTGGCCCGACAGAAGGCCGAGCAGAAACAGCTCGAGGCGGAATTCGACGGAGAACTCCAGGTCGACGCCGCCCTCTCGCCCGAAATCGCGCTGCGCAAACTGCCGGAAAGCAAAGTGGGCGGCCGGGCCAACGTGTTGATTTTTCCCGACCTCAATTCAGGCAACATCGCCAGCAAACTCGTCCGGCAAGTCGCCCGGGCCAATGCCTATGGCCAGATCCTGCTCGGCCTGGACCGGCCCTCGGCCGACGTGTCGCGCGGCTCAAACGCCCACGACATCCTGGGTGTCGCCGCCATCGTTGGCGTTCAGGCCGTCGACTATCACAAGCTCTACCCAGGTGCCGGTGAAAACCTGCCCGGAGAATAAAACCCAACAACCGCGATGACCCTCGACAAACTTGCGGCCCCTGTCCTAGCCAACTCCATGAACACCGTCACCCCCCGCGTCTTCATTGCCGCCACGCGCCAGAACGACGGCAAAACCACCACCTCTCTGGGGCTTATCGCCGCCCTCCAAGCCCACTTCCCCCGCGTCGGCTACATCAAACCCGTCGGCCAGCGCTTCGTCGAAATCGAGGAGCAGAAGATTGACGAGGACACCGTCCTAATGGACAGCGTTTACCGGCTCAACTGCCCGCTGGTGGACATGAGCCCGATTGCCGTGGAGCCGGATTTCACCCGGAAATACCTTCTTCAGTCAAACAACGAGGCGCTCGTCAAAAAAATCCTCAAGGCATTTGATCGCGTCGCATGGGAAAAGGACTTCGTCCTCTGCGAAGGCTCGGGCCATGCCGGCGTGGGCTCCGTCTTCGATTTGTCCAACGCCCAGGTCGCCAAAACCCTCGGCGCCAAGGTCATCATCGTCACCCAGGGCGGCATCGGCAAACCCATCGACGAGGTCGCTCTCAACCAGGCCCTCTTTGAAAAGGAAGGCGTGGAGATCATCGGCGTCATCCTCAACAAAGTCATGGGCGACAAGATGGATTACGTGACCGACTTTGCCCGGCGCGGCCTCAAGCGCAGAGGCTTGGAACTGCTCGGCGTCATTCCCCATCAGCGCATCTTGGCCAAGCCCACGGTGGACTTGGTCCGGGAAGCCCTCGAAGCCATCCTGCTCAACCAACCCCAAAACCTCCACGGCTTGGTCGACGATGTGATTGTGGGCGCCATGGCCGCCCAGCACGCAATCAATTACTTCCGCCCCGGCGCTCTGCTCATCACCCCGGGGGACCGCGAGGACATTCTTCTGGCTGCCTGCTCCAGCTTGGACACCCAGCTTGAGGCCCGCATGGTGGGCATCGTGTTGACAGGCGGCCTCCAACCCAGTCCCGCCGTGACCAAGATTATCCGCTCCATGTCCATCCCGGTATTGCTCGCCAGGCAGGACAGTTACGAGACGGCCTCCACAGTGCATGATCTGACGGTGAAAACCCGGCCAAGCGACGCCGAAAAAATCTCTCTTATCCGGGATCTCATCGCCCGGAACGTGAACCTTCCAAAAATCCTCCAAGCCTTGTGATATGACCACCCTGCCCTCTTTCAACCCGGCTCTGACCAGTCTGCCGGTCTACCAACCCGGACGCCCGATCGACGAAGTGGCCCGCGAACTGGGCCTGCCCCCCTCGAGCATCATCAAACTGGCGTCCAATGAAAACCCGCTTGGCCCCTCCCGGCTGGCCTTAGCCGCCATGCGCAAGGCCCTCCGCCATAACCACCTCTACCCCGACGGCAGCGCCTTCCACCTTAAACAAAAGATCGCCGCCAAACTCGCCCTCACCCCGGCCCACTTGATCCTCGGCAACGGTTCCAACGAAATCATCGAATTCCTCGGCCATGCCCTCCTCTCGCCCGCTGCCGAAGTGGTCGTCTCCCAATACTGCTTTGCCGTCTACTCCATCGTCACGGCCCTCTTCGGGGCCAAGCTTGTGACCGTGCCCGCCAAGGACTTGGGGCACGATCTGGACGCCATGCTGGCGGCCATCACGCCGGCCACGCGGATTGTTTTTGTGGCGAACCCGAACAATCCGACGGGCACCTTGGTTTCACGCGAGGCCCTCCGCCGGTTTGTCGATGCCTTTCCGCCCCATGTGGTTCTGGCACTCGACGAGGCTTATGTGGAATTTCTCGAGGAACCGTTAGACCTGCTGCCGGACATCCGCACCGGAACCAAACCCAATCTCGTGATAATGCGCACCTTCTCGAAAATCTATGGCCTGGCAGGCAGCCGCATCGGCTATGGCATCGGACACCCGGAGCTTGTCGCCGCACTGGAAAAAATTCGCCAACCCTTCAATCTCAATGCCATCGCCCAAGCAGGCGCTCTGGCCGCGCTGGACGATGACGCCCATGTTCAGAAGAGCAAGCGGATCAACGAGCGCGGCCTTAAACTTTACACCCGCACATTGCGCCGGCTCGGTCTGGAGTTTGTGCCATCCTCTGCCAATTTCGTTCTGGTCAAAGTGGGCCAGGGCCGCCAGGTCTTCGATGCCCTGCAACGCAAAGGCGTCATCACCCGCCCTATGGGAGGCTATGCGCTGCCGGAATGGATCCGCATCTCCGTGGGAACGCCAGCCGAGAACAGGCGCTGCCTCGACGCACTGGCAGAGGTGCTTGCGGAAATAAAGTGACCAACCCCGGTCCCACCCGCAGCCGGCACCCTGCCAAGTCAGGGGCCCCCATAGTTTCCAACCGTCGGTCGCCCGGTTAATCAAGGCCGCTGTAGCCTGAAAAAACGAACGCCCTCCCCTACGGGCACCGTGCTGAGATTCAAACCGGTGTTGGTGTCCACCATCGGCGATGGGACAACGGGCGACCAGCCCGCCGGCGGCGCCAGATCCAGAGCCCCCATGAGGGTGAAGCCGGCCGGATAAGCCGGCCAAGAGAAGATGAGGTTGGTGCCTGCCGTTGCCATGCCAAGAGGCTGGGTGAAAAACTCAAAGGCTAGACCGTAATTTTCCACCGCGGAAACAAGGCTGTTGGTGGTTTTCTGCACCTGCAAATCATAGCGCCCCGCCGCCACTGCGGGCACAAACAAATGCCGAACGTTGTCCACCGCGCCGGTGCTCACAGCCACAATATTGCTGTTGGCTGCATTGACGAGAAACAGGTTGAGATTGTTGACCCGCAACTGGCCGGCCTGCCGGTTCCAGACCATCGTTGCCGTCAAGGTAAAAGGCCCGGCGTTGCTCGCACTCAGGTTAAAGTAGTAATGGTTGACCACCTCTTTCATGGCCGAACCGCTTCCGCTGTTCGTGATCGAACCATAGTCCCACCCCGTCAAGGAGGGTTCGTTGATAATGTTGGTCCCCGGCAGATGCGCGGCCCCCGGGGCATTGGTGGTGACTTGTACCCGGGATTGCCTGCCCCCTTTGAGCTGCTTCCACGAGTTGTAGACATTGAGCACTCCGGCACCATGTCGCGCGTCCATGGGGCGACCGGGGCCGTTGGTCCAGTCGGCAGGCTTGACCGCCCCGTTAAGCAACAGGGCCTTGAGCACGGTCAGATTTGTAGCCACGCCCGCAGTGCCAGCCCCCCCGTCGTTGCGAGCCGCCGCCTGAAGCAAAAGCACCGCCGCCCCGGAAACATAGGCCGTGGCGTAACTAACCGCCCCGCCAGGCGCCTGGGCATCATCAGGCGCCACCAAATCGGGCTTGCACCGCCCATCCTCCGTTGGTCCGAGGGCCGTGTAGGGATTGTTGTAAATACCCACCGCAACCCCGTTGAAACAGCTCGCCGGCGAATAGATGGGCCCGCCCGGAGCGCCGGAAACAATCACCGCATTATGATTGAATGCATAATTGTCCAGCGCCTGGTCCACGGTGGAGTTGGTGGCACCAAAGGTGAAACTTTGGTTGACCACCCGGGCCACGATACTGGCCGGAGCGGGGCCGATCAGCAGGTTGATAAAATAATTGGCCTCGTAGTTGTAGACGTGGCTCACATTTGTCGCCACACCATTGGGCACCCCGTAGAAATTACCCGCCACCGTGTCGGCATGCGCCGATTCACTTCCGATGCCATTGGGAAATGTGGTGGAGGTGGCACCGCTGCTGGAAATCCAAGTGAACAGCCCCTGAGCCTGCCCCACGGTCGACGGGTTGACCTGGCAATCGTTTCCACCGTAGGTGTTGGGGGCTTCCGGCTGGGCTACCGCTATGCCAGTGCCTTTGAGCGACGCATCAAAACGCCGCAGCAGGGTCAACCCAATGACATCCAGATCACTGGCCTGCACGCCAAGTGCAATCCAAAACAAAACTTGTGAGCAAAAAAACTTCACGCCGATTTATCACCACTCATTAACCCGCAGTCCCCGGCAAAGTCAAGACCACCGCGCATCCCGCCCCCCGCTCTGGCGCGGGGATTGCTCTCTTCCCAGGTGGAGTGACTGCATGGCAACAAAAATGAATCTGATGAAGTATCTGCAGGAAGTGCGGGGATTCGCCCAAATCGAGGCGCACCCCTTCCCAAACCATACCCCGGCTCTCCGGATTTACCCGCTGGCAGCAGACCGGCCGCAGCTCAGGAAACACCTGCCTGTGATCTTCAAGGACCCGCCCGCCCTGCCACTGCCGGTCAAAATCAATTTCGTCCCCGGAACAAGCGCCGCTCCGTAAACTCTTGCCAGCAAACGGCAAAACTCCGGCGCCCGCTTAAAAAAACACGGCTCCACGACCTCGCGCCCGCCATTTCGCAATCCGCTTGAGTCCCTGCTCGATGCCCCCGTCCTCCTGCCATCGCACCGGCTTTAATTCTCAGAAACCCCTTCAGACAACGCACGCGCCGCAAAACCCTGCCAAGCACCCGCCGCCTTTTTTCAACAGGATCGGCCCTTAGTCGCCCTTGGCTGACAGCATTTGGGACAAACCCTGTCCCGAAACCCTCAGGATCCTTTGGACCAGAACAGTGGGTTGCACGCAAAAAAACCTCGCTCCGGCCGCGCCGCTTGCCGAAACTTGCGGCCATGAACGCAGACAACGATCTCGCTCTGGGCACGGAAGCCTCACCGCATCGTCCCTCTACCCACAACGAAGACACGTACGATCTGCCGGTCGATGGGTTTCCCGGTACGCCTGAGGAAAAAGACCGTCACTGGTTTCAGCACTACTACAAGGGCGACCGCCAGAAACAGCTCAGCCTGCGCGCCGTGCTGATGGGCGGATTTCTGGGCATGTTCATGGCCGTATCCAACCTCTATACCACGCTCAAACTGGGCTGGGGCTTTGGCGTATCCATTACCGCCTGCGTCATCTCCTTCGTCATCTGGAACACCGTCCGCTCCATCTTCGGCAGCCGGGTCAGCCAAATGACAGTTCTGGAAAACAACTGCATGCAGTCCACCGCCACCTCCGCCGGCTTGTCGACCGGCTCCACATTGGCCACCTGCCTGGGGGCACTGCTGCTCATCACCGGCGTGCAGCAACCCTGGTATGTGGCCGGGGCCTTCGCCCTGCTCACCGCCGCACTGGGCGTCTTTCTCGCCATCCCAATGAAGCGCCAGATGATCAACCACGAGCAGCTCCGATTCCCCTCAGGCATCGCCACGGCCGAAACCTTGCGCAGCCTCTACTCAAAGGGAGCCCAAGCCGTCAAACAAGCTTACTCACTGCTCATCTCCCTGATCCTCGGCAGCGGCATCGGCCTGCTCCACTCCTATGGCGAACTGTCCGGGCAGCTCAAAGCCAAAAACCGCCTGCCCGGCTGGCTCGAAAAAACCCAGTCCGTCCTCTTCCTCCCCGACACCCTTGCCTTTCCCCTCTGGCTAAACCCCCTGGTCCGCGGACAAATGCAGGGCTTCGCCTTCGAGCCAAGCGTCCTCCTGATCGGGGCGGGCATGATCACCGGCCTGCGCGTGTCGCTCTCAATGTTCGCCGGCTCGGCACTCCTCTATTTTGTCATCGCACCCCACCTCGTGGGACTCGACGCCTCCAACGCAGGCATAGAGGGATGGGTGCCCTCCTTCAAACTCAGCCCGGAGGGGAACTTCAACCCCATCCGCTGGGCCCTGTGGGGCGGCACGGCAATCATGGTCTTCTCCAGCCTGGCCCAAATGGCCTTGAACTGGCGCACCGTGGCTCGCGCTTTCATGCTTTTCAAAAAGGACGAACGCACCACACACCATGACGCCATAGATGCCATCGAAGTCCCCAATTCCTGGCTCTTCATCGGCTTGGTGCCCATCACACTCGGCTTGGTCACCGTCCAATACTTCGCCTTCCATATCTCCGTCTGGCTTGGCATGCTGTCAGTCGCGTTTTCCTTTGTCGCAGCCTTGGTCTGCTGCCGCGCCACCGGTGAGACGGATACCACGCCCATCGGTGCCATGGGCAAACTCACCCAACTCCTTTATGCCGTCCTGCCCGGAGCCCAAGGCATCGCATCCACCAACCTGATGGCCGCCGGCACCACCGCCGCAGCCGGCGGCGCCGCCGCCGATTTACTCACGGATTTGAAAAGCGGCTACCTGCTCGGCGCAAATCCCCGCAAACAGTTCCTAGCCCAGTTCAGCGGCATCTTCTTCGGCGTACTGGCTGTCGTCCCCGCCTGGTATCTCATGGTGCCAGACAAGAAAGCCCTCGAGGCCTTCAACCCGCCCGCCACCAACATGTGGAAGGCCGTCGCCGACCTCCTCACCCAAGGCGTCCATATGCTGCCCCGCACCGCACTCTGGGCCATCGTGATCGGCGCGCTCGCTGGCGTCGCACTGCCGCTCATCGAAAAAATCCACCCCAAAACCCAGCGCTTCCTCCCCTCCGCCATGGGCTTGGGACTAGCTTGGGTCGTTCCCTTCCAAAACTGCCTCTCTTTCCTCATTGGCGCACTCATCGTCACACTCTGGCAAAAGTGGAACCGGAAGAATTCGGATAGCTACTCCATCCCCATCGCTTCGGGCTTGGTCGCCGGCGAATCGCTCGTCGCCGCTTTCATCGCCATTGCATGCACTCTGGTGGGGTTCCTCGCAACGCGCTGACTGTCTCGCAAAAACTAAAGCCCTCCCGTTGCCCACCTTCCCGGACGATTGCCGCCGGGGGGTGATTCCCTCCGGTGTCTTCTCCCTGTTTTTTCGGTGACAATGCTCCGATTGTTCGCGGCTAACAAGGGGTCGGCTCTCACCTCGTGCCTGATGGGTTGATGGAGATCCACGCCGCCACCGCAGCGGGGCGAAGAAACCCTCTGCTCTCAGCTTCGCTTCCACACCAGCCTTTCCCCAGGAGTGCGCCCGGAGACGGGCGAACACCCAAGCGCGAGGATGACCCGTTGAAAGTCTTCATCGCGCAACGGTTGCCGTGCGAGACGACGATGACGCTGGCATGGATTGCGGAACGCCTCCGGATGGGAAGTAAGACCAACCCGGCATATTTTCCGGGGCAAAAAGGCCTCGAATAATAGGAAAATATCGGCCAACCCCTTCCCGCAAAAGATCATCATTATAACTCTCCGATGAAGGCTTGGTGCAGCAGCGACCTCTTCAACGCCAGCAGCGCGAAGTCGTCCCGTCCGCAGAGGCGGGCAAGGCGTTGGGCTGGGGGTGCGGCGTTCACGCCGCTTCGGCAGGCGGGTGGTTTGGGGGTCACGACTGCCGCCGCGCGGTTCACGGTAAAGGCAGCGGCCCCATTTTTCTATTTTTCGCCTAGGTAGTTGATAGTGAACGCATTTTGTTGATAGTGGGCTGAGTATGAATCGCTGCTTTAACATTCAAACGACTCTTGCGACGAGGAGTTGGCGATCACACCTAGCCCTACCCGCCTCCACCGAATTCGGCCTGGCCTCTGCCCTGACCGAAGGGTGGAGGTTACCAAAAGTTCGAGGACGTGGCCGCGAAAAATCCGGCAAATCCCATCCCCAATCGCCAAGTAAGGTTAGCGCCGGGAAACAAACAGACTGCCAGGCAGATGAAATCGCAACGGCAACCCCGCAGCCTTGGTGATTCCGATGCGCGTAGTCTTGAGCATCGGGCCCCGTTCGCGCCGGATTTCTTCCGCATCGGGGTTCCGCCCAATAAACAGCGGCGAATCCGCACGGCATAAATCCACCCCATCCAATCCCCTTGTGATGTCCAAGGCCTGACAAAGCTTGCCAGGCCCGCTGGTGAGGGCATGCGTTGTCTTTACGGGGCGGCGGGAACGCATTTGAGCCTCGCCAAAAACCGGCTCCACTGCGCGGATCAATACCGCCTCCGCAACGCCGTGCGGCTGGCACACCGCATTGACGCAAAAATAAAAGCCGTAAATCATATACACATAGGCATGTCCCGGCGGACCGAACATCGTCTGGTTGCGGGGGGTTATTCCCCGCGAAGCATGACACGCCGGGTCATCCATCAGGTAAGCCTCCGTCTCCACAATCAGTCCGCCGCAAAATGCGCCTTCGGAGTGGCGGATGAGATAGTGTCCGAGCAAGGCTGGAGCGACCGCCTCGGCGGTGGGTTTGTAAAAAGACCTTGAAAGCGGTTCAAAATTTCCCATACGGCTACCCGTCCAGAGTAATCGTGCCGCAAGCAAAGTCGATCCCAACCCGGTGTGCCCAAATGCTTGCGCAGGTGCGGGGAGAAACCTAAGCTCCTGCTCCAGAATGAAGCCCCGCGACGAACTGTTAAAACAGCTGGAGATCACCAGCTCCGCGCTCGGTTTGGATCGGTTTTGCCGCCATATTTTCTTATGCGCCGATCCGGCCGAGGCCAAGTGCGCGCCCAGGGCGGCAGGGGTTGAGGCCTGGGATTTTCTTAAGCGGCGCCTCAAGGAGTTGAATCTGGTCGGCCCGCAACCGGTGGTCTATCGCACTAAAGCCAATTGCCTGCGGGTCTGTGCAATCGGCCCGGTCGCCCTTGTGTATCCGGAAGGAATATGGTATCACTCATGCACTCCGAAAGTGCTTGAGCGCATCATCCAGGAACATCTGATCGAGGGTCGGATTGTGGAAGACTTCGCCTTTGCCCAAAGCCCCTGCGCCATAACTAGGACTGGAGTGCGGGCCGGATTAAACCCCAAGGCCGATTGAAAGGCTGCCCCAGTTATAGCCAGGAATTTAAAGGGAACTATCAGCAGCCCATCAAAATTCGATCAAGGCGCTCCACTCCAAGGAATCCGGCGGGCCGGTCAAGGCCCGCGCCTTAAGGGTCCGTCCCGGCACGATGGGTATGGGTTGAGCATACTGCATGGATTCAGAGCAGAGGTGTCCGCCAGGAGTCCGGGGATCCTTACCTCCGCTGGCATAAAAAATCCGACCGGTTTTGGCCGTTAAAATGAGATGCCCTTGGGCCACTCGGAACATGGGCGCATCGATCTTGGGATAGAGGCCGGCTTTTCGGAATTGCCTGACGACCGCATCGGGTCTTTGCGGGAAATAGTCGCTCAGCAGCCTTCTTACCTCCGGCTGCCAGTGCTCATCGGGGTTGTAAAACTCGTAAGGGCCAAGCTTGTATTGATGAACATCGCGGCGGTAACTCCCCCACCGGGCCGATTCGGCCACCACGGCATCCTTGATCTCAAGAGCCAGATCCTCGTAGCGCTTGGCGGCCGGGTCACTGGTCAAGGGGCCATTGTTAAACAAGAGATGCTGAACCCGGTCGGCAAAAAACATCCGATACTCCGGGTTCTCGGCAAGTTTATGAAAGAGGCGCGGCGGGGATTGGTCGTCATCAAAATCCATTGAATTGAAATTGATTCCTTCCAGTGTGCGCTCCTCGTCCCAGGGCAGGAATTGATAGCGGCCGCCGGGGCGGCGCGAGCGGGCCGCATACCAATTGGAGGAGCGGTCCCAATCGTCGTTGCCGCCGTAAAAATTCAGGATGAGATAATCGGTCAATTCGGGGACGTCCACCAAGTCTTGAAAGGTTCGGTAACTGTGTTCATCGCCCAGACCGGCATTGGCCAGCGCCATCATACGGTTCCAAGCCGACTTGTCGCCAGACAACATTTTGCCCGCGTTCATGGAATCATAATCGCGCTTCGCCCCGCCCTGGACGCCGGCCATGAAGGGGGCGCTGGGGCGCTCGCACAAGTTGTATAAGCCCCAGTAAAGACCGTTGAGATAGAGGTGAACGAAGCGGCCCCGGGCGGCGGGCCAGCCCATAGCCTGGAAAGTTTGGCGCGCCCATTCGTCCCTCAAATAATCAGCACGCCGCCGCTCCTCAAAATTCCAGTGCAACCAGGTGTTGTTATTCCCCCCACGCAAAATCACGGTGTCCAAGTCCACCGCCCCGTTGGTGCCGAACAGGGGATAAGTCAGCTTTGACGGGCCATAGTCCTTTTTAAAAACAAGACGGATGGAGTGTTTTGGGCTTTCCAGCGGGCGCCGGGACCACCCGCCTTGAATCCGCACCCCGCAATTGACACGAAACCCGCCCTCGCCATCGAGCATCTCCACGCTGGCAGGCCGCTCCCAGTCCCGGCCATCGAGCATGGTGTGCGTGTAAATCCCCCTGTCCGCAGCGAACAAAGCCTCCGGATCCATCACCACCATGATTGACGGAATAGCCCGCAGCCCGCGCTCCAGGCGGCTGCGATAAAGCGGATCGCCCACGATTTCCTGAGCCATGGCGTAATGGGCCGGCGCGATCCAACCGTCCTGCAATCCCCAGACTTTTGGGACATGATCGTTGTTTTGTTTGAGCACGTCGGAAAGGAAAAGGTAATTCCGGGTTTCCACCTCACTGTCAGCAAGGTTTGGCGCAAACGCGATGGCCCTAAGGATGACCGAGCCTCGAACCTCAATCGCCTGATGATAGGGGATTCCGTTGGTCGGGGATGGAGCGGATCCATCCAAGGTGTAGTGGATTGTTGTTCCCCGGCTTTTACAGGCGAGGGTCAGTTTAAATGGCGCCTCATAAAAACCGCTGCTCTGACTGATCCGCACTTCCCCCGCCAGACCGACCAAGCCGGTTTGGTTGGGCCGGCCCGGGGTTGGATTTGAGAAATAGCAATGTCCCTGCATCGATGCCCTTAAGGCGCCCCCATCCGCTATGGCTTGGGGCGACAAGCCGAAGGAGACATCCCTTTTCTGGCGTGGATATTTCGGGAGATATTCCTGGGCGGCAACGGTGCCGGCCGGCGGGTATAACGCCAGATATTCACCGTTCTCGTTCAGTTTGAAGTTGGTGTGTAATTCCGAACCGGTGGTGTGCCGGTTCTTGCCGGAGGCGAAAACCAACAGATAAGACTGTGGTGCCAGTTGAACCGCCGGAAAGCGCCAGCGCGCCAGCGCACCCGCCTTGTCCGTCAGAGACCAGTCCTGAAGATTCACCGCTTGCGCGCCGGCATTGTAAAGCTCGATCCAATCCGAGTGATCCCCATCCTCGTCACGGATCCCGGTGCCGTTATGGGCGCAAAACTCGGTGATAAGTATGGGCGGATGCCGGGGCTCGTTAAGATGCAGGATCCTTTGAAGGGCCAAGCCCGCCAGGACAAAGGCGACAAGAATGCAAACGAAGGCCGACGGCGAAAGACTAAAACGGGCTCGGGTGCTCCCGGACTTTACAGGCTCTAGTGGCATAGAACTAATAAGAGACATGAGTTTTATCCGCCGATTACGGAGCTGGAGCAGTTCAGTATTCAGAAGCCATCCACACTATCCATGCCATGGGTGTATTTAGACATTTTGGTCATTCGGAACGGCAAAGCCCGGGAAACCCCGTCGGCCCCCTCCGCATAGGCTTGATCGTATTTGAGTTCGACCACCTGAAATGGGACATGGCGTACCGTGCCGAAAAACGAGTTCCGGCCCGTGCGGACACGGTGGAACTCGAGATGCGAATCCAGAGTAAGCCGATACTTGCGGTCTGCCGATTGCTGGTAGCTGCGCCGGTAACGATTAATCAGGGCCGGCTCCAGCCTGTTTACGAACTGCCAGGCGTGAGGGGGCAGGTCTGAATCCCGCAGGATCCGCTGCAAAGAAGCCTGCGTGAACGTTTCGTCCAAATGCAACGGTTTGAGGGGGAAGGATTCCTTGGTGCCCAGCAAACCGCGCTTGATTTTAAACTCCAAAACCGGCCGGGAAGAAATACCGAGCAACTCCCCATACCATCGAATCCGCACTTTTATCCGGTCCGGCGCCCCATCGACGCTGTGGAAATAAAAACGCAATCCGGGGGAATCGAGATAGATGTTATTGACGACGCGGGGGTGATAAATGGGAGAAAAACAGGCGGGATTGCGCCGGATACCAGGCTCGACAGCAAATGGACGCGGGACGAGAAACTTTCTTTCGTATCTGTAAGATTCGGTCGATTGTGACATGGGATCCGAAGCCCTGCTAAGCTCCAATGCCGCGCTCTTCCAAATAGCTGATATGAATCTCCCGGGCCAACCCGCGCAGTTCGCTATTGCAGGAATGCAGCTTTTCAAGATTGTCAAACTGCACCCGGAATGAGGCCTCCAGATGCTCCGGAGTCTCGTCAAACCGGGTCAGGGCGTTACCGGTGGCATGACGCTCAAGCACCGTGATGATTTTCGACAAGCTCACCTTCGCACCAATCGGACTGCTCACAGTGAGAAAGAGGTTGGGCCGCTCGACCTTCCCCCGCACGAGGTGTTTCAAGGCGAGAATGGCGGTGATGGCGATGAATCCGGCGGAGGTGAGTAGTGTTTGGGACGCGCCAAAACCCAACCCCAAGCTGATGGCCAGAAAGAGGTAGCTCAATTCCTCGGGTTCCTTGATGGCTGCGCGAAAGCGGATGATAGATAGCGCGCCCACCAGGCCGAGAGAGAGTGCCAACGATGATTTAACGATGGTGATGATCAGCATCGTGGTCATGGCGAGCAGGACGAAGTTGCGGGCAAAGAGGTGCCGATTGGACAAAGTGCTGCCGCACCTCACATACACCCGGCCCAACAGGAACGCCATCAACCCGGTCAGGCTCAGGTTGATGAGGAATTCGTCCAACGCAATTTGGGCGGATTGGGTGGTGATGAAATCTGCAAATGCGTGCCGGCTTGGGTTCATGCGCTTAAAACAAAGGATATTTCGTCAATCTATAAAAAAAGCCTGTGGCTAAAAAGAGAGGGCTGCGGGTCCCGACGAACCCGCAGCCTTTAATTTGACCGGACTTGGCCAATGCAAATCAGCTTCGGTCCAATCCCCTGCCCCAACTAAGGGCTGCGCACCCGGAAGAACTGCGGAGTGCCAGTCAGGGCGATGGACGCTGAGGGATTGGCAGTGCCCACATTCACCCAGGAACCTGAGATATTGGGGGTGGAGGTCTTCTGCAGAATGAAACCAGCCCCGTTCGTCCAGGATACCGTGGCCGTGTTGCCGGTCTTATGCAGCGTGAGCACCGGCGGAATGGTTCCCGGCGGAGCGATAGCATTAATGAAATCCACATAGACGAAGTTGAAGGCCGCGTCGCGCAGCTTGACCACACCCTCACCGCCACCCGAGGCATCCACATATCTGGATTCCACGATGAATGTGTTGGTGCCGCCATATTCGTAGGACATATAGCTATTATCCACAACATTGGTGAAGGGATTGCCGAACGTGTCCTGACCAACCGGGGTGGCGGTATAGCCGGTGTTTTGGAGGAGGATCACCCCGTTGGTGCCGGTCTTCCCAGGAATGGTGACCGCATAGCGCCCGGTGGACAGATGCGTCACCGAGTAGCCACCAGTCGGACCGTGAAGAGTGGCCCCGTTGGTGCCAATCTGCCCCCCGACAAAATTGTCGGCATTGTAGGGAATGTAAACGAAAGAGAAACTCGATCCGGCGTCGATGGCACCATCCGTGGCATAAACCGTCGGATCAGCTTTGCTGGTTTCAATGTCGCGAACGGCCACATACCAACCGGATCCATCCGGCAGTGCCGCGTTGTTGGCCGACACCCCGCGAAGACTGTTGTTTTCGTCGTTGCCCACGGTGAAGAGCATGCCGTCATTGACGGAATTGACCCCCGGCAAACTGACCGTGGCCAAGCCGCTGTATTGCAAAGATTGGGTAAGAGAGCTGATGTCATCCCAAACCATCAAAGTCTTCGGATTGTTATAGTCGCTCTGACCACCATAAAGTGGCAAACCAGCCACGGCTGTGCCGCTGTGCAATCCCCAACCATCTCCGCGCTTCCAATTGCTATTAGCTTGGGTTGTATCGCGGTTTGGATTGAAATACCCGGCTTTCCAGCCTTGGTCGTAGGGAAACCAAGCCACCGAGATGGGAATAGCGCAGCGTTGGAGGTTGCCCAGATTACTTGAAGGATCACTGGGCGTTCCGGTCACGAGTTTGGTGGTGCGCGTGTAGAATTGGCCGCCGCGGAAGTGCCCTCCGATCATGTCATAGCCCAAGGCGGCAGCCACGGGATCCAAATTAACATAGGTGGCGGCATAGAAGGCGGGAGAGCCGTCGTTCCATTGCTGACCATTCTTGTGGACGGTGGAAAAAACAAATCCATAGTTCGGCGAGGGCGCCCAAGCTTGCGAGGCGGCCACATTGGTTTCACCCGAGCTGTAGCGCTCGCGCAAGGGGTTGCTGTAAGGTCCGAGGTTTTGCACGGCTGCCACGGGATCGCGGGGGTTGAGCAGGAAATCAAACGCCCCGGCCTGATAGCGGGCGAAGGAGAATGCACCCGGCGTCTGACCGCTGATGCTGGCGATGATGTCGCGTGACACACTGCCGTAGCCGCCGCTGTTCCAGATGATTGGAGCGGCGGCAGCTTGGGCGGACTGCACGACATCGGCCGGATAGCCCATTCCGTTGGTGGGCAGGCTGGCATCAAAATTGGCCACGAGAACCTGCTTGTTGGGATAGGCACCGGGGCGGTTGCCCGGCAACGCGAGGACTCCGTTGATCGAAGGCGTGCTGGCCGGACTGGGCGTCGGGCCAAAATTGTCATAGGTCGAAGTGACGGTGTTGGAAGTGTTATTAATATCCGAATTGTGCGCGCAGGTGTTTAGGCCTACATAAAGCGTGCTGGGAAAGTTGGTGCCGGTTTTGATCGTCGTGATCCATTGCCACCCGTTCGTGCTGCCGGGATTGGAGGCGAAGCCGGCCGGAAAATCAGTGGTGTTGGTGGTCTTGAGGTAGCTGATAATCCGGTTACCTTGGCGCTGCAAACGAACCCAGACATCAGGAAAGGTGCAATATCCAAAGTCGGTGGTGTCACCCCCATAGTTTAACATCCGACCTGGTAAATCGTCTGTGCCATCGTTCAAATCCAACCGTCCCACGCTTTCAATTTGTCCTTTGCGACCGGAAGGGGCCAGCGGAGTGGCATTGACTTGGACATCGTAAGCGTAGGAAGGGTCGAGAGATGTTCGAACCATCAGCGAGGCTTTGGGTGAATCCTGCCCTAGCGGATCTGTCGCCGTGAGATTCTTGATCTGCACACAGATGTCAAAGTCTCCCGTCACCTGCTGGTAGGCGAATGTGAAGGAATAAGGATCGTGCCCGCCTTGGTAGGTGTCGCCGCCGCCGGTCGTGATGGAAAGTGATCCGTCGAGATTGGTCACCAGCACCGTTGGCGTTGGGTTGTTAATATTGACGACCGTCAATCCCCACTTGGTTTGCAGGGCTTGGGTCTGGGTGGCCATCCCGGCTAAAAGGCCGAAGGCGACCAAGGTTGAAGGGAGCAAACGCTGACGAATGCCAGTTTTTTTAATGGTGGGTGGTTTCATCTCGGTTTTTATGAGGGATTTAATCAAAAATGATTTTTACGGCGTTGTTTGCCCATTCCATACCATCGGCACAACTTTGGCAAGCTACTCAATCGGGTAGTTCCCCCTGGACGGCTGACAGCCTGCCAAGCATCGCGTCGGCTGGCCCCCCAAACCGCCGAATTCACCGGCTGCGACCGACTTTGAAGCGGATTTCACGGCAAAAGGCGGCGGCGGACAACAACGCGTCAACCCGCACAATCCTCCTCGGCAGACCGCCTTCCCTAAGAATGCCAGTTGAGCTATTTTAGCCCAGAATCATGGTCGAGATGGACAATGCTGCCGGATAAACCGCTTCGCTCTCTCGGCTCAAACCCCGGATACAGGCCCGAAAAGCGACGCCACCACCCCGTCCAGCAGGGCGCAATCAAAGCTTGAGAAAGAGTTTACGCTGATAAAGAAAGCGGACGAACATCAAACCCATTCCCAAAACAACAAGCGTGAGGAGCAAATCGCCATAATTGCCGCAGGCTAACTTGACCGGACCGCCGACCAAACGGCTGGCCAGTTGCTGGAAATCCACGAACTTATAGGTCAGATAAATGGCAATGGGGTTCATCCCGATCCAGACAAACGGCCCCGTCCATTTCCGGACTTTCCACACCTCAATCACCTGATGGAACACGGCCAGCAGCAGGCAACTGTAGCCGCCGGCAACCAGAACAAAAGAGGAGGTCCACAATTTCTTGATGACTGGAAACTGGAGCCCCCATGCGGACCCTAGCCCCACGCCCGCAATTCCCGCAACCACCAGCCACGCAACCTTGCGCGATTCGCTCAGATTCCGATTCCTCAGGAGCAACCCGGCGAACACCCCGATCAAACAGGTCGCTATGGCGGGCAATGTGCTCAACAACCCCTCGGGATCGTGATCGCCATCCCACTTGCGCCAGGGCAGATAGTGCTGGTCCACGTAATTGGCCAGATTCGACCCCTCCGCGAAAACACCCGCCCCCACCCCTGGCACGGGCACAAAAGTCATCAGCGCCCAATAGCCTCCGAGCAGGAGAACACTAACGGCAATCAACCCGCGGAGACGGAAATTACAAAATAAAACCCCCGCAAAAAGATGACAGAGGGCAATCCGCTGCAATACCCCCATCAAGCGGATCCGATCCACCCCTTCAGAAATGCCGCCGTAGTAAAAAATCCCCACCAGATAGAGCAGAAGACTCCGCCGAAAAACACGCCGCACCGCCGCCCACTTCCCCGATTCCTCAAGGATCCGGGTGAGGGAAAAGACCATGGAAGCGCCGACGATGAAGATGAAGAGCGGGAAGATCAGGTCGTAGCAATGAATGCCAGCCCAAGGCTGGTGATCCAGCTGAGTGGCCAGCGCGCCGACAAGGCCGTCGGGACTGGCTTTATGAAGGGCGAGCACGATTTTGGCCGCGCCAATGATCCAAAACATATCGAACCCCCTCAAGACATCGAGCGAGAGCAGGCGTTGGGACGGAGGCCGGGCGGCGGAAACTTGAGTCGTAATCATAGGGTTAAGAGAGTCGGACCGATGCGCGGCCGGTCGGTTGCCGGGACGCAAAACCGTCCTGGGCAGGCGGGAACGCGCCGGTCGAATCGAGGGTTGACCGGTTATTTCGGGGAGTGGAATTTAAGCGCGGCCTCGGTGCGGGAGTGGACATGGAGCTTGTGATAGATGTGTTTGAGATGCCAGCGCACAGCTTCGATCGTCACGCCCAGCCGCTCGGCGATTTCCTTGTTGGCAAAGCCGTGCGCGACCAGTTCAAGCACCCCGCGTTCGCGAAGCGACAACTCCTCCAGCTCGTTGACCGTTGAGGTCTGGTTTTGAAAATAGGCGATCACTTTGCGCGCGATTTCCCCGCTCATGGGCACGGCACCCTGCTGGAGATCCCGGATGGCGGCCACCACCTGATCCAAGGAAGCGCGCTTGAGGATATAGCCCGAAGCCCCGGCCCGCAGCGCGCTGAAAATCCGGTCCGGATCCTCGTAGACCGTGACCATGATCACCATGACTTTGGGCAGCAACCGTTTGAGCTGGGCCACACATTCGATTCCTGATCGGCCTGGCAGCTGGATATCCATCAGCACCACTGCGGGCCGGTGTTTTGGAAACATGCGTAGAGCCTCCTCGGCGGTGTCCACAGCGCACACACACCGGCAATCGGGGGAAAGATTGATGATGGTTTCCAGACCTTCTCGTGTGGCCTGACTGTCTTCCACGATAGCCACTTCGATCATGCCGCAACCTCTCCCATGGGCAGCCGAAGCTCCACTCTGGTGCCAGGTCCGGCATCATGCAGTTCGGCGCGGCCACCGAGCTTTTTCATGCGCCGCTGAATTCCGGTCAGACCATCCTGACCCGGCGCCCCCTGTGCCGGTTTGAAACCGCACCCGTTGTCGGTGATGGAGATCACAAGTGCGGCGTCGGCGATTTCAATTTTAAGATTAACTTGGGTGGCACGCGAATGTTTGACCACGTTATTAAGGACCTCCTTGAAGGCAAGGAAAATACCGTGCCGGGTCCGCGAGTCCAGCGGCAGGCCCGGCAGGATAGCCGCAACATCCAGGCGGCATGCAATGCCTGCCAGATTAAGAAAGCGCTGGGCAAAAAGGGAGTAGTAGCCGGCCAGATCAGCAAACGAATCGTAGCGGGGATTCACCGCCCAGACGATCTCGTCCAACCCGGTCACCAGCGAGCGGGACAAGTCGGTGAGCTGGTTGAGATAATCATTCTTTTTTTCCTGAGGAATGGCGGGGTTTTTGGCCAACGATCCCAGAATGGCCACCTCGGTCAGGCCGGCACCCAGTTCATCATGCAGATCCTGAGCGACGCGGGTGCGCTCCTGCTCCAACTCACCGCGGTGCTCGACAAGTTGCCGCTCCTCAATCTCCCGCTTCAACTGCACGGTGCGGACCTCCACTTTGCGATGGAGCAGCTTGACCCAAACCAGAGCAATGCAAAGGCCGCCAAAGAGCACGCCCACCACCGCGATAGTATGGCGTATAGTCCACCAAGGCCCTCGCTCGAGAACCACCACGTTCTGGGGATGGTTGAGCAACAATTCAAAGCCCCCCGCTTTTTCCAGCGCGCTGTCCTCCCTGCCGCCGGCACAAACCCCAGTCAGGCGCAACCGGCTGCCCGGGGCCAGGGAACCGGCCTGCGACCCGCCCTCATTCACCCGGGCGATAAAACTTTGCATCCCGGCCTGCAGCTCCAGAACCCACTGGCCCTGCTGCACCGAATCGTGCACCAGCACGGCCTCCACTTCGACTAATCCCGCCCCGGGCCGGCGATCCAGCACTTCGCGGGCGGAGATGCGCTGAGGCCGGGGTAACGGAGCATGGCCGGTTTTGCGCATTTGCGCCTCCAGCAATTCCACGGTGGCGGGTTCGAACTGCGGAAACCCCACCGCCTCCACCAGATCGCCCGGTTGCAAGGCGAAAAGCTCCCGAGTCAGACAGCGCAACCCGACACGACCATCCAGAAGGTAATACTCGCGCGGTCCGGCATAAATGACCTGCCCTGCCAGCTTGGTCCGCTGCAACGTGCCGCGCGGATCAAAGAGCAGCAGGTCCTCAGTCATGCGCGTCGCCAGTGAAAACGGATTGACTGGAGGCGTTTCCTCCACATCGACCGACGCGGCCACCAACCGGATCGCCCCCGCCCTGACCTGTCGCGTTCCGGGGTTCCACATCGGCACCAGGCAACCCCGGATCCGCACCAGACAGTCCAGATAGTCCCGGCGCATTCTCTCACTCGAGGGGCTGTCGCGATGGGAAAACAACTGGCGGCCATCGGCATAATGTTGGCGCAACTCATCCACAATGACCTTCATCTTCCCCTCCGGCAGGAGAATCGTCACCGCCGAATCGGCCACCGCCGTCACCACACCCCGGATCTCGACAAATTGGGCGTCCAAGCTGCCGTTCATCAATTGATTGCACGAAGGGCGCAGCGGCTCCGGCAACGCCCCATGCCCGAGATATCTCGCCCGGGTGGCGCGAAGCACCGGCGAGAAATCCCCTGGATCGGTGACTCCTTTGATTTCCCACAGATCCCCTATCCGAGGCTGGTCGGCCCAATCCTTCGCGGTGTAATGCACGAACACGCCGCCGGTTGAGTCTTGGATCACCAGGGTGGAGGAGGTGGCCTCGGTGACCACCCCTCGGATTTGGGCGGGGATTTTCTGCCGCGCCTTTTCGGGTTTTAAACGGAGCACCTGACGCACGGCCGCCAGTCCGTTCTTTGGGATCCAATCGCGGGTTTTCATTTCCTCCGGAGAATTCTGAACCGATATTTGACCCTCGCCCAAGGCAATGATCCGCGCGGATTTTCTGCGTTCCGGGTCGGAGACCGTTTCGCGAATCCCCCGCACCCGCACTCTATGCTGCAGCCATTTGGGCAGGTCGGCCAGCGTTCGCCCCACCACGATCACCTGGACCCGCTCCCCGCCTCGCACCAGTTCAAGCTCCAGACCGCTTTCATTCTGAGCGATGGCACCCACCGTGCCTTCCAACTCCACCCACTCGTGATCCCTCGCTCCGGCCAGCGCCCCTTCATAATCGGTGAGGACCGGAACGGATTGCCGGCCCGAAGCCCTCACCCGGCAGCGGCCCGACGGGCTGCCCACCCGGAGCCGGCTGCCGTTGGAGGATTCCAGATGAAACGTGTAGACACCGGCTTCAGCAATTTGGATAAGCCCGCGAAAAACCATTCCGCAACTGTCTTCCCCTTTACGCGGCAGGAGATCAAAGTTCGTCACCACCCCCGAGACCTCAGGCGTGAGCCTCTCAAAATCAGGCAAACAAGGCCAGTCATGTCCCGTATAAAAAGCAAACTCAAGACCGGGGTGCAATCCGATCGCACCATTGGTTTCAGGGCCTTGATGGCATAAAACACCGGCCGGAACCCGCTGCCGCAGCATCCCCATCCTTTCATAATCCAGCTTAAGTGACGCATCATCCCAACTGTTAAACCACTCCAGCCGAATCGGATGCCGACCAGGTTCCAGAAAAACACCCCCCCCTTTCCACTCCCGCGGACGGTCCCCGTCGCTCTCCACCACGGGGGCCGTGCCCACTTGGATCCAGAACCGGTTTGCCGTCAGGTCGCAATGATCTCCAGCCAGCTCAAGGCGATCTCCCACCCGGAGCGGTGCCGCCAGAGCGGGTATTTCCAACAGCGCGCTGGCCGAATCATCCTGCAAAACCACCAGGTTACGACCGGGCAAAAGGGCGCACACGACCCCTTCCACCCGGAAAGAGGCCAGTTTGCGACCCGCCCTGGACACGGCACTCTGCAGCTCGGATATGGAAGCCATTGGGTCCGAGGTCGAGATGTGCGGCTGAGCGGCGGCCGGCCGGACAGGCGCGCTCAAAAAAAACAGCAACAGCAAAAGGGCTGGAAAAAGCCCAGGGGTAAGGGCGCACCTTCCGCAGGGCATTGATAGTCTCGGCAGTTTGATTCCTGAGTTTGTTACCATGTTTCCCTGGCGCCGACAATCCATGTTTGATCATATGGAGTTGAAGTCAGGCCGGAGGCTTAATAACGTGAGGCTATGAAATCATTGTTTTGCCTCGGGCTGGCGCTTGCCCTCATGGCTTTGCCGGGTTGCGAAAAAAAAGGCGTCGAAAAAGGCTATTCCATCGCCGTCATCCCCAAGGGCACCACCCACGAGTTTTGGAAATCCATCCACGCCGGCGCAATCAAAGCCCAGCAGGAACTCGCCGCCCAAGGCATCCCCGTGGATCTCATCTGGAAAGGCCCCCTGCGCGAGGACGACCGGGATCAACAAATTCAAGTGGTCGAGAACTTCACCAGCCGCAAAGTCAGCGGCATCGTCCTGGCCCCGCTCGATTCCCAAGCCTTGGTCAGCCCCGTGGCCAACGCCACCCAGAACGGCATTCCCGTCGTGGTGATGGATTCGGGACTGAAATCGGACAAATACGTCAGCTTTGTGGCCACTGATAATTTCAAGGGCGGCCAGATGGCGGGGGAATACCTGGCCAAACTGCTTCAGGACAGGGGCAATGTCATTCTCTTGCGTTACGCCGTCGGTTCGGCCAGCACGGAGGACCGCGAGCGCGGCTTCCTCTCAGCCATGGGCTCGCATCCCGCAATCCAGTTGATCTCCACCGACCAATACGCCGGCGCCACCCGCGAAACGGCCTATCAGGTGTCCCAAAACTTACTCAACCGCTTCGGCAACAAGGTCGACGGCGTGTTCTGCGTCACCGAACCCTCCACCATCGCCATGACCAAAGCCCTTCGCGACATCGGCAAGGGCGGCGGCAAGGTCAAAATGGTCGGCTTTGACGCGGGCTCCCAATCCGTCCTCGACATGAAAAACGGCGACCTGCAGGCCCTCGCGGTGCAGGACCCAGTGCGCATGGGGTATCTCTCGGTGAAAACCTTGGTCCGGCATTTAAGCGGCCAGCCCGTGGACAAACGCATTGATACGGGGGTGATTTTGGTTTCACCCGAAAACATGGAGCAACCCGTGATTTCCGACTTGCTCCATCCCCCGCTGGAAAAGTACTTGAAGTGAAAAATCCGGCTCAAGTTTGGTTTCGGAGATGTCCTTTGAGAAACCAATGGATCCAAAGGGGGGGGACTCACTCGTTTTAGGCCCTCACTCCACCCTGCAGGTCTTTGCGGGATCGGGAGCAACCCGGCCTTAGGCAGGCCCTGAAAACAGAGCCCATCCCCCGCACCGCCTCCGACGGGCCTGGGACCGTTCCGTCTGGAAATGATTAGCTTGCGAGTCGACTTGATATGCGCTAGTGGTGAAATCATGTTCCAATCCGAACCCCAAAAGAACAACCATTCGCCCCTTCAAAACCTGGAGGAGTGGGAGGATTTTTTGAAACAGCGTTATCCAGAATCCGGAGTGGTGGCGGCCAAACCGTTTCAAGCAATAGATCCAGAGAAAAAAAAGGAGCAGTTCCGCAACTACGAAGCCGACGCGCGCCCGACCGTGCGGGAGTTCTACCGCCAAAATCACCGGCATCAGACCAATGAGTTTGGCCGGAATAAACGGCGGGAATTCCTCTCTCTGAACCGCCGCCGCATGGGCATCTGGGAAGCCTTGGAATACCTCAACACACTGGTCGATGACAGCGATCCGGACACGGATCTGACACAGCTCGAACACCTGCTTCAGACCGCTGAGCATATCCGCGCCGACGGGCATCCCCGCTGGTTTATCCTGGCCGGGCTGGTGCATGATCTGGGCAAGATACTTTGTCTCTGGGGCGAGCCGCAGTGGGCGGTGGTGGGCGACACATTTCCAACCGGCTGCCGGTATTCGGACAAAATCGTGTTCCCCCAATACTTTTCCGACAACCCGGACAGCTTAAACCCGCAATTCCAAAGCGCCTCGGGCATTTACCAGGAGGGTTGCGGCCTGTCCAACATCCAGCTTTCCTGGGGACATGACGAATATATTTATCATGTGACCAAGGACTACCTGCCCGAGGAAGCCCTATACATGCTGCGCTACCATTCCTTTTACCCCTGGCACCGGGAAAATGAATACCAGCACCTGACCAACGCCCGGGACCGCGAACTGCTGCCTTGGGTGCAGAAGTTCAACCCCTACGATCTCTACACAAAGAACCACGCCAAACCGGATGTGAAAGCCTTGCGCCCGTTTTACAACGAACTCATCGCGCAGTATTTCCCGGATAAGCTAAACTGGTGATCCGACTGATTCAAAACATTAGAAACCCGCAAGACTGGCACGCAGGTGCCTCTAAACATCCCCGCCCGCAAAACGAAGTTTGATGCGTTTGGCCCCCACCAACCGCCCACCCGCATGGCAAAGCAACTGGATCATCCAATTGGAAACCGAGTCGGGCCATTCCACGCCGGGCAGCAACTCGAACTCCCCCTGCTCTCCGCCCAAGGCTTGAATGGGCTTTGAAATAGCGCACTGATGCCAGCAGATCAGACTTTGACCGCCCTCATGCCCGGTCCGGATTTCCGCCGCCACTTCATCCACCTCCTTGGCATCAAACCGGTCGTGTATTCCCAGTCCCAGACGGGCCGAGAGCGGTTCCATCGTCAACCGCAGCGCGCCTTTGTCCAAACGCGCTCAACCCGGACCCGATTTCGGGCTTCTCCGCATGGCGAATGATTAAAACAATTTGATGCCGCTTCCGACGTGCGTCAGTGCCGGGGCGCAGCAACCATCGTCCGCAGAAATGACTGCGGATGGACCATGCGAATCTCTCCGCTCCATCCCGCGGCCCCGCAGGGGCGGGGTGATGAGCCGGTTTTCTACAGACAGGTCGCTCCTCCGGGGCTTTGAAGACAAGGATGAAGGCGGAACCCTGAGATGTGGGATTGGTTAAGCTCAGTGGCGCGCCGATCTATAGCCGCGCTCTATGAGCGCCGCTGTCGTGTTCGGTGTTCGGACTCATAGACCGCCGCTGGAACGAAATGAGCTAACAGGCGTCAAGTGCAGGTGCCTGTAAAACAATCGTGCCACCCCGCAGAGGGAGACTGTTTTACAACGGACTTGGCAGCCCAGGCCAGGCTCCCAGATGCAATTGCCGCAAGAACCAACGCCAGTTTGAAATTGATTTCAGCACCGATTTCAATCCACCGTTTTTCCATTGTTGTTTCATTCTCAATTCAGCAGCGAAAACCCACACCACCAATCACACCAATGGAAAAAATTCCCGTAAAAGGGCCCTTGAGCCATGGGGTGAACAACTTTGGCGGGAGACGATTCATTTTCGTCCCCAATGATTTCGCGTATTTTGCGGTTGATCCCACCAAGCCTTTTAGATTCCTGCGGCTGCCCCTTTCAAGGCCCGTTCCACGCAGCAGGCCGATAATCATTTGTCAGCAAAGGACTGCGGCTGTGGTGCGGAGGAATCGCGGGCGGTTCGTTATTTCCAGTCCCCCAACCTCGCTCAACGGCTCCGAACGCCCCACTGGTTCTGCTCCAGCACTTGAACCGCAGGAGCCTGCACAACAAAGGATTTCGGCCGCTCCCCCGTGTAAAGCACCACCCTCTCCCCGCGCTTGAGCGTCAACTCGATCAACCCCTCCCGTTGACGCAGGCTGGCGGTCTTTGGCCCCTCCAGCCTGATTGCTCCCTCGAAGCCGGTTTGGATGACGCAAGGTTCCCCAGCCAGACTCTCAACCTCAACCCAGCGTGTTTTTCCGGCCTGGCGCAAGGCACTGACCAGAAAAGCGCCCTCGGCCCGGAGATGACAAAAGGCGGCATCCCGCCACCCCGTGGGCAGGGCTGGAAAAACCCGGATTGTTCCCGAACCGGATTGCAGCAACATGTCCAGGATGTTGCGGGACGCCGCGACCGGCGACTCGAACGTGGGCCATCCGTTTTCACTGTAAAGAGTGTTGGGCCCCACCGTTGGAACGGGCACCTTGCGCGGCAGGATTTCCAAGGAACGATCCAGCCACTTCAGCGCATTATCCCCATCCCCCAGAGCGGCCCAGAGCGAGGATGCCCCGGTGTATTTGAACATGCAATTGTCCCCCGTAAGACCGGTGAAGTGCTGGATCGACTGCCTCATGAGCGGGAGCTGATCCGGTTGGGAATCGGCGTTCATAAGTCCAAGAGGCCAGATGGCAAAGAGATGGCTGTAGTGCCGGTGCGTTTTGGCAAACGGCACCCCATCGCCGATCATAATCCCCGTGGCGGGATCGACGGGATAATCCGCCATTTTGGCAAGCAACTCACGCCAGCGAGGCAAGAGCGGATCGGCAATCTGCAAGCGCTGTGCCGTGGCAATCAGGACCTGAAAACCCCACTTGGCCAAAGCAAGGTTCAGGCTGGTATCCGGCGCGTTCCCATACTCGTCGGAGTAGGTGTAAGGAACATGATACCGCCCATCTTCGCCAAGGTGGAGGATCCGCAAATAGACATTGAAAGTGCGGCGCAGGAGCGGATAAATGGTGTCGCGCAACCGGGTTTCGTCCATGGAAAACTGATTGTGCTGGTAAAACTCGCGCATCAACCAAGGCAGAACGATCAGATTCATGGCCTGCGGACTGTTGGTTTCCACGGTTAAAAACACGGGCGCGCTCAACTCGTCCCAGCCGACCGGATTGGCCACGGCGGAACAGTCGGAGCGGAAACTTTCCGGCACGTTGGCCGCAAGCTGGTCCTGGTGCCTCTCGATCAGACGGAATAACGGGTCCGCAAGGTCCAGATGATTGGCCATTCCCAGCGTGGAATAGGTCAACTGGACGTTGAGATTCATCCACAGCGCCGCCCAGATGGAGGGCTTGAACCACGGCCCCATCAGATCAATCACCGGCCCATCGGCGCGGGTGGCGCTGGCCAGTTTATACAATTGGATCCAGTAAAAACTTTCCAACCTCGCCTCCGGAACCGAGACAAAGCTGGCCGGATAAAACGCGTGCCACCAGGCCCGGTGCGCGGATTCCATCTGCACCACACTTTTTTTCCGGTACCCCTCCAGCACTTCGAGCGCCGCACTCTTGGAAACAAAAGCCCGATTCGTATTCGCAGCATAGGGATTGGCCACGGTGACCAGAAATCTGCGCGAGTGCTTGGACTCCACCACTTCAGTCCAGGCCGTGGAATAATCGCTGCCCGCCAGCAGAGGTTGGGTGACGACTTCCATCCCGTTGGTTTTTCCGGTGCGCCAGGGAGGATTTGGCACGTAAACAAAGCCTTTGTCCCGCAAGGGCCGCAGCACATGCCGCTGACTGTCCCCCTGCTGGGGGCGCAGCACACACTCCGCACGATCTTCGCCGCCGGTGGTCTTAAGATTGAGCACGATAACCTCCTCGCCAGAAGGCACAAAGCAGCGGAAAGACACCGTGCCGGCGGCGGTTTTAAGATCGCCTCGGATTTCCGCGTTCCAGAGGTCCGTGCGCAAGTCGGCCTTGAGAATCTTTCCCACGGGCGTCAAGAGCAACTGCCCGATGGGCAACCGGATTTTTGCATGCCCCAAACGTGTTCCGTCCGTCCGGTGGTCATAAACATCCGACCGGCCGATTTCCAATCTCAGTGTGTTGGGCTTGACGTCGTCTTGAAACAGGATGGCGCCAAAGAGCCCGTTCCCGACGAAGGCACCCTCAAAATAATCGGCCGGCAGCCGGTCCCAGACCGGATCCTGCCGGGCCATATAGTCCGCCCAGTCGACCTCAACCCGGACGGCAGATGCTGTTTGGGCAGGCAGCCAACACCGGCAGAGCGCCAGCGCCATAAAGGCCAATAACAGTCTCAAATATCTCACGGGGCATTTGCGGGTCGGAAACCCTGGCTCAGACCGACCACGGCGCGCGATACTCCCGGGTCAACCACTGGGCGTTGCCCGTCCCGCCGGTGAATTCAAACCGGGCCGGATCCCACTTCAGGCGGGCCTGATGATAGTAACTCTGATTAATGAGATGACAGCAGATGGCCGAACGCGCGCCGACCTGCTCGCTGGTGATGGGTTTCTGGCGGCTCCTTACGCACGCCAGAAAATCGGAGATGTGCTGGCTGCTCTGGTACAATTTGATCGGCGCCTTGGCAAGGTAGAGTTCCGCTGCCTTCTGGACTTCCGCCGCGCAGGAGGTGTCCGACACGGGCTCCGGCTGGCCCTTCCTGGGTTTGCTCAGGGAATAATCCGCAACCGTCTTGCCCCCAACGATCAACACGAACTTGCCTCTGTTGACCCGCACCTCGCCGTCGCTGCCAAAGAAGTCCACACCAAACCCGTCCTTGTGCTCAACGGTGATACCGCTGGCGTAGAGGAGTTTGGCGCCGCGCTTGGCCTGCGGATCCGCGGCCGGTATCACTTCGACAGGACCGCTTTCGTCCATGCCCAAACCCCACTGGGCTATATCCAAGTGATGCGCCCCCCAATCCCCCACCCCACCGCTTCCATAGTCCCGGTACAAACGCCAATCCGGAAACCCCTTGTGCACCCCGCGCGGACTCAGAACCGGACTGTAACCGCGCAGCGGGGCCGGACCGCACCACAGTTTCCAGTCCAAACCCGGCTCAGCCGCTTGCTCCGGCAGATCACAAACACGACCCGGATCGCCAAAACTACATTCGACCCGCTGCACCTTGCCGATCACCCCGTTGCGGACCAGCTCGCATGCCACCCGGAATTCCGACATGGAACGCTGCATCGATCCGGTCTGCAGCACGCGCCGGTTCAAATCCACGGCCCGCAGGACTTCCACCGCCTCGTGGAGATTATGCGTGAGGGGTTTCTCGCAATAGACATCCTTGCCCGCCCGCAGGGCGGCGAGGGTGGGAATGGCGTGCCAATGGTCCGGAGTGGCGATGCAGACCGCGTCGATATCCTTGCGGGCGATGAGTTCGCGGAAATCGTTGTAGCCCGTGCAGTCCGAGTTGCCGTAAAATTTGTCCACCTTCGACTTGGCGTCATTGCGCCGCGTGGCGTCCACATCGCACACAGCCAACACACGGGTGTCTTGCCAGAGAAAATTGGTGAGCAACCCGCGCGATTGCGTCCCCATCCCAATGAATCCCAGAGTCAGCTTCGCACTAGGCGCGGTGGCGGCCGACCAAACCCGCGAGGGCAGAATAAAGGGCACCCCGGCGGCGAGGGTGGCGCTAGACTTGAGAAAATTACGTCGACTCAGTGACTGGAGGCTGTGCATGGAAAAGTTGCGGTTGAATTTTGAGTTGTGCG
>Ga0209829_10000552_pt1 | contig 33207 bp, 27 predicted proteins | sample C_140205_EF_Meta_FD_187311 | JGI IMG/M metagenome (GOLD analysis project Ga0209829, IMG submission 187311) | Freshwater microbial communities from Lake Croche, Canada to study carbon cycling - C_140205_EF_MetaG (SPAdes) (version 2) | ecosystem: Environmental > Aquatic > Freshwater > Lake... | reverse complement strand
ATTCAAGGCCGAGATCATGGCGGGGATGACCGACCGCAGCACGGTCGAGGAGCGCTTTGCGGGTCTGGAGCCAGCGACGGTGCGGGCGGAGCGCGCGGCAGTATGGGAGGAACGCCTCGTGGCTTTCGCGAAGGCGGAAAAAATCGATCTCACCAAACTCGGTCCACAAAAGTCGCATCCCGACAAAGTTCAGCTCGCGGCGGCGATGAAGCAGAGTTCGTCGGTGTCGAACCGCTGGTTGGCGACGCGCCTCGTGATGGGCCAACCGGCGTCCGCGAGCCAATTTGTGCGTCGGCACCTCTTAACCAAGGAAGGTCAAGCGGCGACCATGGCTTTTTTGTCACGAGTCAAGACCTGACGTGTTACTAAATCCTTTTTCAAAACTGACGTGTTTCAAAACTCCTACGCTGTAGCCCGTCCGAGAAACGGCGCAGTTAGGCGCCGCAGCGCGATCTTCAGGGCACTTCGTAGACTTCGACAAGCGCGACCCCGCCTCCACCGATGCCACCGACCTGCACGGTGTAATTCCCCGGTGCGAGCGTCACTAGAAGCATGGCATCTTTGCTACCCGGATTCGCGATCGGGAAGGCCCCGATGGCGGAGCCGGCGGCAGTGAGTTGCGCGTCGCCGCCCCAATTGTCGTTGGCGGCAATCACATTGGCTCCGCTGAAGAGCTCCAGTTTGGGATCGGCCATCGTGCCGGGCACGCCGAAGGCGCCGAGTCCCGGACCGATCGCCCGGACGAGCACGGTGCGCGCCACCGAGCTGTCGAGGGGCCCGATCACAAATCCGGCCGTAAGCGTAGCTCCGGCGTCGATTTGTTTGCGGACGGACACGTTGATGAGGCGCGGGCTCGCAGCGGTAAAGTCCTTGGCGGCTGTCGCATCGTAAAGCTCCGCGATGACGGTGCCGGAGGCACCGGCGACGTTGCTACTGACCTGAACCGTGTAGTCACGAGCGGGCGTCGCGGCATTGAAGAGTGCAGCGTCTTTGGACGAGCCCGAGGTGTAGGCAAACGCGCCGACTTGCGCGAACGCGTTGCCCAGCGCCGCAACCCCAGCCCAATCGTTGTTGGTCGCGAACGTCGCGGAGCCGGCAAACATCTCGAGCTTGGGATCATCGAGCGTGCCGACGACGCCAAGCGCGCTCAGCGAAGGCCCCACCGCGCGGACGAGGAGCGCTTTGCTTCCACGCGTATCCGCGCCGCCGAGCACGGTGCCGAGGGTGAAGACGGGGTCGCCCGCACTCACCGTGGTGAGGATCGAAAGGTTGATGAGCCGACTGGAGGCGTTATTCGACGCCACGGTCACGTTAGACGGCGAGCTCGTCACCGCGCGAACACTGTTGGTCACGACGACGGTATACGAGCCGGCCGTGGCGTTCGGTCCGGTGAGCACCAGCGTTGAACTCGTCGCGCCTGCCAGGGCGTTGCCGTTACGTTGCCATTGGTAGCTGGGGGTCGGCGAACCATTGGCGGTGACGGAAAGGGCCACAGTGCTGCCGGGGGAAATAACCAAAGTAGCGGGAGGCGCGGCGGAAATCGTAGGAGCGCTGACCGAGGCATTCACGTTGAGGCTCGCAGAGGCGCTGGTCACGGTGCCGATCGCGTTGGTGATGTTGACGAGGTAATTCGCGGCGTCGGAGAGCTGAGCGCTGGCGATCGTGAACGACGAAGCGGTCGCCCCAGGAAGGGGCACACTATTTTTCAACCACTGGAACGTGGGCGTTGGGTTGCCGATGACGACGACGGAAAACGTCGCCGATTGGCCGATCGCCGTAATCTGGTTGCTGGGTTGTGTGACAATCGCGGGAGCCGTGGTGGCGGCATTGACGGTAAGGGTCGCGTTTCCGCTGATGGCCGTGCCAACGGAGTTCGTGACCATGACGGAATAAACGCCTGCCGCCGAGGCCTGAACATTCGTCAACGTGAGCGTGGCGCTCGTCGCCCCACCAATGACCGCGCCATCCTTCCGCCATTGAAACGTGGGTGCGGGGGTGCCGCCCGCCGCAACGCTGAAGATCGCGGTCGCCCCCAGATTCACGGTTTGGCTGGAAGGTTGGGTCGTGATGGTCGGAGTGGTATTGGCACCACTGGTAATGATGAAGGTGATGGTGTCGGTCTGGGCGTAAACCCCGTCGGAACCGGTCACGCTGAGATTGAACGTGCCGGCCTGAGTGGGAGTGCCCGTGATCACGGGACTGCCCGAGGGAATGCGATTCCCTTGAATGGCTGGAACGGTACCGAGCCCAGGGGGCAGCGAGCTATCAAGCGTGTAGAAATTTGGCGGCAGCGGTGACCCAATAATCGTGAACGCCACGCTAACCGGCGTGCCCACCGTGCCGCGCACCACGCCACTGGGATTTTGCACGTATTGGGTCGCCCCGGCGAGCGAGTGCAATGAGCCGAGCGACGCCGTGACCGCGACGGCGGAACGAAGGACAAAACCGACCGGGGAAGCATGCAGAATCTCGCCTACGTTGGTCGCGACGCGCAGGGCGGGCGTCCGCTGGAGCAGGGCCAGCAAAACGGCGCCGGGAAGATTCAGCCATTGGAGGCGACGGAGGGAGGAAGCGGAGAGTTTCATCGCAGTGCGATAGGGTTAACCAAGCCGTGAGCTAAAACGAAAGACTCGGTGCGTAACCGGGCTGTTACTCGGATAAATTCAAAACCGTACGGTCGCTTGCGCGGAGATCGCATGGGCGTGGTCCGACGGAGTCGCCGACTCGTGCGCAAGGCTGTATTCCAGCTTGAGCTGGACCTGTGGCGTCAGCCGGTAGGTGGGGGCCACGTCGACGCGCCACATATCCCTACCCCAACGCACGAGGCCTCGCGGGCCGTCGGGGATGGTGCCAAAGAGCTGGCGGTTCCAGCGCAGAGCACCCGAAAACTGTGGGGTAAATCTATACTTGGTCTCAACATATCCGGCGACGGTGTCGGCATCGCCAATGCGAGGAATCGCAAAACGGGTCTGGAAAATTTCCGCCCAGACTTGCCAATGGTGCCAGGCAAACAGGGCATCAGCCGCGAGCGTGTTTTGCCGGTAGTCGCCGCGACCAAAACCGGGCGCGAGCGTGGAGCGGGCAGACGGGCGCAGGTAGGTGCCGGTCGCGGCGGAAACGCCAAAATTCCACATCGGGCTGGGCACAAACCCGAGGCGCGCGGAAACCGCCGGATACGTCCACCATTTCTGGGCGCGCGTCCACGATGCGGGGCGCGACGAGAGCGGCGCATTTTTCAGTTCACTCGAATAACGAAAGTTCCCCAAGGCACCGGACACGGCAAGCCCGGTGGTATAGGCAGGGCCCCAGATAACGGGCACGCGGAGCTTTTGATCATTGGCGAGCACACTTGGAGCGAGGCCGGGCCGCAGATGCGCCCACTGCAAGAGCTGGTTGGCGGCGCGCACCGCCTCGGTATCCCAAATACCGGTGAGATTTTCATACGGCAGCGGGGCGGAGATGAATGGGTTCTCCCACGAACCGTGGCGATTGACCCAGTTGCCGACGATGGTCGCAAATTTTCCGAATTGAAAACTCACCCGCCCGTCGGACCACGGCGTCAGACGAAGCGCGTATTCGTCGACCCGCTCGCGGGCGCGACTGTCGCTCGGATCGAAGCCGTGATCGGCCCGGGCTTGGGCAAAAACATAGACGCGCGCGCCATACTGGGCGTCGAGAAACAGTGTCAGGCGCGGATTGAATAAGTCGCGGTCTGAGGTCGCAATCAGGCCAGGAGACGGCGACGGAAGATGATAGCCTTCGAGATCCGCCGTGCCACTGACCCGTGCCCGGAACGCACCATCCGGCCCGCTGGTGGACAAGGTCCGACTGACGCTGTCAAAAAATTCCTCGGACGCGCGGAGCGCAGACGCCCCCGTGAGCGCCGCGAGCACCGCCAAGAATGCAAAACGGTTGGCGCGAAAATTTCTCATACGGAAGCAAGACGGAAGCTCACCTCAAATTCGGTCCACGTTTCATCGGAGCGGGCGAGGCGAAGATCCCCGCCATGCAGGCGGGCAAGCTCCCGGGCGAGATTCAAACCGAGCCCGTATCCCGGGACGTTTTCACCCATCCCGCCGCGATGGAAGCGCTCGAAGATATGCGACTGCGCCGCACCGGGAATCGGACGGCCGGTATTGGCGACGGCGAGGATCACCTGCTGCCCCTCGGTGCGGGCGGCGACGCGCACGCGGCCACCGGGGAGATTATATTTTCGGGCGTTTTCGAGCAGGTTCTGGAGGATCAGTGACGTGTAACGTTTTTCTCCGGAAATATGCAGGGCGGCCGGAAAATCGGTCTCAACCGCAAGCTCCGTCGCGTCCGGCACTGCGCTGAGATCGTCGAGCGAAGCCTCGATCAGTTGGGAGAGATCGACCGCCGAAAAATCCAATTTTAGCCGACCGGCATCCATGCGCGAGAGCAGCAACAAATCTTCAATCACACTGGAAAGCCGGTAGGTTTGATGAACGAGCGCCGAGAGCTGCTGACACTCTTCTGACGTGAGATTCTCGCGCGCCAGGAGTTCCTCCAAACCGGCGCGCAGGACCGTGACGGGCGTTTTGAGTTGGTGCGATGCGTCGGCCGAGAAGCGGGCGGAACGCTGAAGCTCTTCATGCGTGTGCTCCAGCGCGGCCTCGGCGCGAACGCGTTGGGCGCGGTTTTCCGCCGAATCCACCGCGAGCTTTTCCACGGGCGCGGAGAGACGCCGGGAAAAAAAGTGGCTCACAACCAAACCCACGAAAAAGACCAGCGCACCGGCCCCCAGCGCCTGCCACCGCAGGGTCCATTGGCGGTCGATCAGGTCGGTCAACGGATAAACGCACACTTCATAGACCGAGGGATAGAGCGACGCGGGATTGAGGTGCTTGGAAAAAAGCAGATGAGGCACGTCATGGATGAAAACACGCAACGGAGTGGCGACGGCGCGCATCACGTCCGCGGCGGAGGCGGTCGCTTGGGACGAGCCAAAAGGAGTGGAGTACGTTGTTTCGGCCAACCAAAGTGCGCGCTTCGTGCCGCCGGGCCCGGCGGTTTCGCCCACGAGCGGCTTGAAGCCCAGCACGAGTGCAGCAATCACTTCACCGTGCTCGGTCGAGAAAATCGGAGTCGTGATGATTTCCGTCAGCGTGCCCCCATCTGACGGCGGCAGGTAACCGAGTTGCGGCTGATCGGATAGGCGAGGCAACGCGAGCGACTTCGTTTCGGCTGACGTGAGCGCGCCGGCATCTCGGGCATTTTCCGGTGGTTCGACGACGCCGCCATTGCGATCGAGGAAGCGATAGAAGCGGGCGTGCAAGCCAGCGCCAACGTGCTCGTTGGAGCGCGCCATGATATCGCGCAGTTCGTCCTGCGCACTCGGATAGAGCCGATCGAGCGCGTCGTCTTCGAGGGAAGCATGGATGCGGGGCTTCCGCACCAGCGCACGACAACGTTCTTCGAGCGAGGCAGAGCGGATGGCTTGCGCTTGGTTAAGCGCCGCGAGTTCAGCCTGGAATTCCCGTTCGAGGTTGCGTTCAACGCCGGCTGCAAGATTTCGCTCGGCGATGAAGAGGCCTAACCCGGTCACGGCCGAGACGACGAGCATCATCGCCACGAGGAGCTTCGTGCGAAAGCCCGTCGAACGGGAGGGCAACGGCTCGGGCGACAAAGTCACTGGATCAGGGGAAGTCGACGCGCAACGTGGCGCCGTCCTTGAGTTCGACCGCATGTTCCTTGGTGGTCTTGCTATCGAGCCACGCTCTCAGGAGATAGCGACCGGGAGGGAGCCCCGTGAGCCGGAAATTTCCCGTCGCATCAGTCATCACAAAGTGCGGCGTGTCGAGGACAAGGACCACGCCGCGCATGTGCTCGTGAATGTCACACCGCAGCGTGACGAGCCCGGCGACGTCGAAGGTTTGCGACGGAATCGGACGCTCGTCGGGTCGATAGCGCCCGAGATCAAAACGCTTCGCCGGCGAATAGGAAAAAATATTGTGATACTGATCGTCGAGGTTGGGAAATTCGACCCTCGTGCCGATCTGCACAGGAAGCAGGGCAGGGATAAAAGTGAGCTCTTTTTGAACCAGCTGAGTGACCGGCTGAGTCGCAGGCTTGGGGAAATCACCGGCGAGGAATACGACGGCGAGTGGAGGATTGGTCGCGACAATACCGCCTTTGGAAACGATTTCGTAGCGTTGGTTGAGGACGGGAGCGGAGGCGGTTTTAGGCAGGGCGACGCGGCCCTCTACGGTCACTTGGGCGAGGGCCATGGCTGGCATCGCGACGAGGAGGAACCCAGGCGGAAATGCGCGAAAAAAATTCATGGGCGCGTGAAACTATTCGGGGGCACGGAGTGTGTAACCCACACCGCGCAACGTGTGGATGAGCGCCGCGCCGAAGCCGGTGTCCACTTTTTTGCGCAGGCGCGTGATGAAAATCTCGACCGTGCGCGTGTCGTATTCGTGATCACGCTGCCAAACGCGTTCGCAGAGTTCCGTGCGGGAGAACGCTCGGCCGGGTTCTTGGAGGAGAACTTGCAGGACGTCGAATTCGCGGGGCGAGAGTGCAATGAGCTTTCCGGCGCGGGAGACGCGGCGATGGCGCACATCCATGTGCAAATCCGCCACCTTGAGCAACTCGTCGGCAGCGGGGGTGGTCGTCCGGCGCCCCAAGGCCTCCACCCGGGCAATGAGTTCATCCATCGCGAAAGGCTTTGTGAGGTAATCGTCGGCGCCGGCCTTGAGGCCTTTGACGCGATGTTCGACTTCACTGCGCGCAGTTAGAATGAGCACGCGGGCAGGGTCAGCGGATTTACGGAGCTGCGCCAAAATGGACAGTCCGTCGAGGTTGGGCAGGTTAAGGTCGAGGACGATGAGATCGTGCGGCTGCTCGAGCGCGGCGCGCAGGCCGAGGGAGCCGTCGTGTTGCGCGGTCACGCTATGACCACGGCGGGTGAGCGCACGGGTGATGTGACCGGCGAGCTGGGGTTCATCTTCGATGACGAGAATGCGCACGGGGAGCGACGGGGCAAAAGCAACGGGAGGCAGGCGGCGACGCGCAGTGTCGTGGGGAGGCCGCTCGGGTCAAGTGCGGCGCAGTAAGCCGCCGACCTGAAGTGGCCAAATTCTACGGCAATTCGTAGACTTCGACGATGGCGGTGCCGGCGCTGGTGCCGACACCACTGACGCGCGCACTGTAGGCGCCAGGCGCAACTGTCACGAGCAAGACGGAGTCCTTGGTTGCAATGTCGGCGAGCGCGAATGCCCCGACCGACGCCGCCGCATCCATCAACTGGGCGTCGCCACCCCAGTTGTCGTTCTCCGTGATTTTGGCACCGGTGTCATTATTGAAGAGCTCCAGTTTGGGGTCCGCCATCACATCACCGATGCCAAAGATTGTCGCGAGGGAAGGGCCCACCCCGCGCACCAACAGCGTGCGGGCGGTGGCACCCCGAACGACAAAGCCCACCGCGAGACTCGAACCAGCGTCAATCTGCGTAAGGCTCGAAAGGTTGATCAGGCGTGGGCTGGCGGCGGTGCGGGCCGAACTCGCGTCGTAAATTTCGGCGATGACCAGACCATTGGCATTATTCTTTCCCGTTACCTGAACGGTGAAGGCTCCGGCGGCGGCGTTCGGCAACGCAGCGCTGTCGAGACTGCTCGCCGGCAGATCGAACGCACCGACCGCTTTGAAGGCGGCCGCCGTCGTGGAACTGCCCCCCCAATTGTCGTTCGTCGCAATCGGGGCCGTAACGCCGGCGGCGTTAATCGTTAGCACCGGGTCTGCCAAGACGCCTCCGATGCCAAAGCCGGCGGGCGGGGCGAGCCCAAGGGTGGGTCCAACTGCGCGAATCACCAAAGGAAGCGAGCCGCTAAAGTTAAGTGGTCCAACCACGGCACCCACCGTCAAAACCTTCGCCCCAGGGCCGGCGTTGGTCAAAATCGAAAGATTCACAAGCCGGCCGAGGTCGGTGGCAGCCACCGTGTTGACGGTCAGGTTGGCAGGGCTGCTCGCGGTAGACCCGGCTGAATTTGTAGCAATCACGCGATAGCTCCCAGCGTCAGCCGTGGTCACGTTCTTGAGCACGAGATTCTGGGACGTAGCTCCGGCTAGGGTAAGGTCAGTGCCGTTTTTCTGCCAGCGATAGGTCGTAGCAGTCGTCGCAACGCCATTGAACACCACGGTGGCACCGGCACCGATCGTCTGTGCTGAAGGTTGCGTGGTGAACGCGGGAGCGACCGTCGCCGGGGGATTAACTGTCAGCGTCGCTGAATTGCTGGTGGCAGGTCCGGCAGAATTCGTCGCGACGACGGTGTAGACGCCGGCTTGGGTGAGTTGGACGCCAGTCAAGGTAAGCGAAGCACCGGTGGCTCCAGTGACGGCGTTGCCGTCTTTGCGCCACTGGTAGGTCGGTGCCGGCGAACCGTTGGCGGTGGAACTAAACGTCACGTTGGCCCCGACCGTAACGGTCTGACTCGCAGGATGTGCAGTAAAGGCCGGCGCGACCGGAGCCCCGGCAACGATCGTGTAGACCACCGTAACGGGCCCGAACCGATCACCCGTGGCATTGGGAAACTCCCAAGCGTTGATGCGGGTTTGAAAGGTGCCGACGGTGGTCGGCGTGCCGGAAATGACGCCGGTGAACGCATTGACGATGCCAGTGGCCGTCGCCCCCGGAACAGAAAGTCCCGGGGGAAGTGCGGTGACTTGATAGGACTGGACCGGCGTGACCGCCCCGGTGAGGGCAAAAGCCACGCCCGAAATTGGGGTGCCCACCGTGCCACTGACCGCGAGGGAGCCACTAGCCCCCGGGGTCGTGACGGCGGTGGCGGTCGGACTCGTCACGCGTAGCTGCGTGGCCCCGGCGAGCGCATGCACAGCGCCGAGCGAGGCGACGGCGGTGATCGTGGAGCGTAGAATTTGGCCGACCGGAGAGGCAATGATGAGCTGTTCAACGGTGGCGGCGACGCGCACGACGGGCGTGCGCTGGAGCAGCGCGAGCAAGGCGGCGGCGGGGAGGTTGAACCAAGGCAGGTGGCGATGGAAAAATTTCACAAGGGGAAGAAAAAGACGCGTTTCTCGGGAAAGTGTAACGGACGGGGTGGAAAGCAAACCGTGCTGACAAGAACCACCACACGAGAACCACTGCAGCAAGCCGCCGGACGCGATAATTTACGGATGTCCCAGTGAATATCCGGCAGCCCAGATCGTGTGAATCAATCGGACTTCAGAGCCAGCATCGATCTTCCGGCGAAGGCGTGAGACCATCATTTCCACGGCGCGGGAACCATAGGCGTGATCATGCCGCCAAATACGTTCGCAGAGCTCCTGGCGGGAGAATACCCGGCCGGGTTCACGCATCAAAACGCAAAGCAGGGAAAATTCGCGAGACGACAAGACGAGCCGTTTCCCGGCGCGAGTGACGATTTGAGTTCTCACGTCCAATCCCAGATCGGCGAACTTCAGCCACCGAATGGACCCAACCGCCGGAATACGCCGGCCGAGTGTTTCCACGCGATGGACCAGCTCGTCCATCGTAAACGGCCTGGTCAGGCAATCGTCCGTCTCGGACCGAAGCCCACGGACGCTGCATCGGTCGCCGATCCTAGCAGAGAGCACAAGGACTCGTGCGGAACAACGCGCCTGGCGGAGGCGGGTCAGAACCGACCGCCCATCGACCAATGGCAAATTTTGGTCAAGGACCACGAGATCGTGCGGTTGCTCCAGCGCGGCCCGGAGGCCAAGCACACCGTCGCGCTGGGTGCAGAGGCTGTGGCCGTATCGCGTAAGTGTCCGGGAAATACTTCCAGCGAGGAGGAGCTCCTCTTCGATCACAAGGATGCGCATCGGAAAGAACCGTTGGAAAAACGGGCATCAAGCTGATGCCCGATCAGTTTCACGAAACAACCAGCATAACGTCATCACCAAACAATGATGGTAGTCGAAAATAATCATGGCACGTCGTAGACTTCAACCAGCGCGAGTCCCGTGGTCCCGGTCGCAACGGTAACTTGAGCCGTATAGTTACCAGGCGCCAAGGTGATCAGCAGCGCCGCGTCGCCGGAGCCAGCCGGAAGCACGAAGGCCCCGGTGTCACCGAACGCGCTGGCGAGCGCCGGCGTGCCACCCCAATTATCATTGATCGCAAGGCTCTTGCCGGAGGAATCAAACAGTTCAATTTTCGGGTCGGACATAACATCACCCAAACCGAAAGCCGTGCCGAGAGTGGGACCGATCGCGCGCACGAGCATCGTCTTGCCCGTGCTGCCACCGATCACAAATCCCATCGTAAGTCCGCTTCCGACATTTTTGAGCACGGACAAATTGATGAGTCGCGGGGTGCGCGCTGCGTCGAAGGCGCTGGACGGCGTGGCATCATAGACCTCGGCAATGACCGAACCGGTTGCGTCCGGGGCGCCGGCTCCGGCGGAGATCTTCACAGAATTGTCCCGCGAAGTGACGCTTGAGGCTACCGCAGAGTCTAATGTGGCCGCATTGGAATAGGGAAACGCACCAACGGCGGCCATGGCATTGGAGATCGTGCTCAGCCCCCCCCAATTGTCGTTCTCTTCGGTCCTAACCGAACCGGCAAAGAGCTCCATCTTCGGATCAGAGAGGGTGCCGGGCACACCGAGCGCACCGAGCGAGGGACCGGCGGCGCGGATTACCAGTGGCTTCGAGTTGGAGGCAGACGCGCCGGACACGACGTAGCCCAGAGAAAAGCTGTCGCCGGTCGTGGATATTCCGGTGAGGACCGAGAGGTTAATCAGTCGACCGGGATTAGCGGAGGCTGTGGCAACTGCGACGGCCGCCGGCGCACTGTCGGCGGAGCCCGCCCCGTTCGAAACGTTACAATAGTAAGTTCCGGCATCGACGGAACCCACCGGCTTGATGGTAAGCGTCGGACCCGTCGCGCCCGGGATGCTGGTCACACCCGTGGCATTTGCGCGACGCCATTGGTAGCTGAGACCAGAACCCGTGGCCGCTACATTCAGAGCGAGCGACTGACTGGCGATCAGGTTCAAAGCACCGGGTGGCTGCAGGGTGATCGCGGGCGCCGGACCAGAGCCTGCCGTAACCGTCAACGTGACCGTCGCACTGGTGGCGGTGCCGGCGGAATTGATGACGGAGACGGCGTAGCTCCCGGCATCGGAGAGTTGCGCGCCGGTAACAGTTAAGGTCGCTCCGGTGGCCCCGGAGATAGCTACCCCGTTTCTCTGCCACTGGTAGGTCGGGGTCGGGCTGCCCGTTGCGACCACCGAGAACACCACGGTCTGACCGACGGCGGTCGTCTGGCTGCTCGGCTGCGTCGTGATCGTAGGTGTCGAGAAGGCCGTGTTGACGGTGAGTGTCGCAGCACCGCTCGCGACTGTGCCCGCCGCATTGGTGGCCACCACGGTGTAGGTGCCGGCCGCACCCGTCTGCACGTTGGTCAAAACCAACGAAGCGCCCGTCTCACCGGCAAGCGCGGCACCGTTCTTCTGCCACTGATAGGTAGGGGTCGGCGTGCCGGTTGCTACGACGGAAAATGTAACCGTCTGGCCGGCAGTCGTGGTTTGATTAACCGGGGCTGTCGTTACGGCCGGTGCAACCGCGACCGCGCTGATCGCAAGGGTAGCGGCGCTGCTCGTCACCGCCCCGGTAGCATTGGCAACCACCACCGTGTAGGTGCCGGCCGCACCCGTCTGCACGTTGTTCAGAACTAACGAAGTGCCCGTCTCACCGGCAAGCGCGGCACCGTTCTTCTGCCACTGATAGGTGGGTGTCGGTGTGCCCGTCGCCACGACAGTAAATGTGGCCACCTGGCCGACAGTCATGGTTTGACTGCTCGGTTGGGTCGCAATCGCCGGCGCCGCGGAGGCGACATTGACGGTCAGCGTCACAGCGTTGCTGGTCGCCACGCCAGAAGCATTGGTCGCGATTACGGTATAGGTCCCTGCCGCACTTGTCTGCACGTTGTTCAGAACCAATGAAGTGCCCGTCTCTCCCACAATCGTTGCGCCGTTTTTCTGCCACTGATACGTCGGGGCCGGCGTGCCCGTCCCCACGACCGAAAATATGACGGCCTGCCCGACGGTCGCAGTCTGATTGCTCGGTTGCGTCGTGATTGCCGGCGCCACGGAAGCTACATTAACGGTCAGCGTCGCAGCATTGCTCGTCGCCGTGCCGGCCGAGTTCGCAGCAACCACCGCATAACTGCCTGCTGCTCCCGTTTGCACATTGCTCAAAATAAGGGACGCTCCGGTCTGTCCCGCAATCGTTGCGCCGTTCTTCTGCCACTGGTAGGTCGGGGTCGGCGTGCCGCTCGCAGCAGAACTAAACGTCACTCCGGCACCAACGGTAGCCGTTTGCGATACCGGTTGCGTAACAATGGAAGGAGCGGTGACGACTGCGCCGGAAACGTTGATCGTATAGGAAAAGATAGGCGATACGTTGCCTTTTCCACCCGGATTTTCCCACGCTTTCAATGATAGCACGTAGGAGCCCGCTAACGTTGGTGTGCCGCTCAAGGTCAGGAATCCAGAGGTGATATTGACGATACCAATCGTCGCTCCGCCGTTAAACGACATTCCCGGTGGAACGCTGCCGCCGACCGTCCACGAGCTAGCCGGGCTCTGCGTGCCCAATACGCTAAAAGCAATTGTCCTAGCCGTGCCGACGGTCGCCGAAGCTGGGCTGACCGTTGTAGCGCTAAGCGTCGTCGCCCCGGCGAGCGAGTGCACCGCGCCGAGCGAACCAACTACGGCAAACGCCGCCTTCAGCACGGCACCGCAAGGGGAGGACGCCGCCAATTCACCGGCCATGACGGCAACGCGGACAACGGGGGTCCGCTGCAACAGCGTCATTAGAATCGCAAGCGGCAGATTGAAGCGAAAGCCGGCGGAACAAATCATTTGATAGTTTTTCATGGATACGAAGTGTTGCAAACAAACGACGCCGGACCGGCGCAAAGTAACTGGATGGTGCATTTTTTTGTCTGACAACGATTGAATCGCGAAGTGCGGTTAAGAATACGTGAAGTTCATCCCGCTGCCGGATTTAACGACGACCACATGTAAAAATTACGTATCGAAACATTGATCACGAAGATTATGCACCTCGTCTGAAGGCCCGACTTTAACCCAATTGTTCCCCGGGGAGGGAAGCTGGCAGCAGTCATCTGCGGCATCCGCCCACCTCACAACAATACGCGAACCCCGGTTTCAGCACGGCAGAGCCGCCCGCTGCTCGACGACCAAAATGGAACCAAGCAGCCCCGTTGCGCGGGACGGATCGAGGGGATTAGCCAACGACCGCAACGCCCATGATAAACATTAAGTGCAAACCAATCGTGCGCCTGGTGAGGCCGCCATCACTCCAGCCAGAATGGACACCCGATCGCGGACGATTCGTCCGCAATACGACTCGAATTTCCAGCGCACGCCAAACCAGGCGGGGCGTAACTCAAAAATCAATTGCAGCCGCAGCCACTGCCACCGACGCCGCGCCCGCCCGTGGCGGTTTCACGGGAGAAGTAAACGTGCTCGGCCATCGCCGTTGCGAGCGGGTCGCGACCGGGATTCATGGTATAGTCGGCAAGCGCGGCGCGTTCCCACGGTTTGACGCGGACTAAATTGGTGTTGGTGCAGCCGGTCGAAAACGCGGCGACGAAGGCGCCGAGCGCACAGAGGGAGAGACGGAAACGATTCATGGCGGTTAGTTTTTTTCGGCGAGTAGCAGCGCGATTTGTTGGCGGAGTTCTTTGTCGGTGGCGTCACCGTGGAAACCTTCGTGGACGAAGCGGATTTTTCCGGTGCGGTCGACGAGGTAGCTGGTGGGCATGGTGGGGACGACGACCTGTTGAACCAGTTTCAGCTCGCGGTCGTGCAGGGTGAAGAAAGGCGGAGCGAGCTTTTTGGCAAACGCCGCAGCGGCGGCGGGCTTTTCGTCGATACTCACCGCCGCCAAGACGAGACCACGAGGTGCAAAGTCCTGCTGGATTTTTCCGAGGGCGGGAAACGAGGCCTTGCACGGCGTACACCACGATGCCCAGAAATCAACCAAGACGACCTTTCCCGAGACGGCGGGCAACTCGCCGCCCGCAATCATCACAACTCCGGAGGATGCGAAGGACGGAAACGTGTCACCGACCTTGAGGTCGGCCCGGGCCACTGCGGCGGCAAGGAAGGCGAGGACCAACGAGCCAAGTGATTTAGTTAGAGGCAACATAGTTGAAAAATCCACGGGTTTGGGCGCGCGTGTTTTCGGTGAGGATCAGGCCTTCGGCGCCGGGACAGGCCTGGATAAAATCAATGCCCTGCGGCACACCGAGGACGAAGGCGGTCGTCGAGAGCACGCCCGCTTGGAGACAGGAACCGGCGATGACGGTGGCTTGCATGCAGCCATTGGCGACGGGCCAGCCGGTGCGCGGATCGATGATGTGGCCGTAGCGCTTGCCCGCGATGACGAAGCAGCGGAGATAGTCGCCGGAGGAGGCAACGCCTTTGCCCGTGACGCCGATGCTGCCGGCGGCCACGCCGGGTTTGCGTGGATCTTCGAGGCCGATATGCCACGCCGGGCGGCCGGGCGGCGTGCCCACGGCGCGAAGATCGTGCCCGAAATCAACGAGGGCGCCGGTGATGCCGTGGTCGAGCGCGAGCTGGGCGACGATGTCGACGGCGTATTCTTTGCCGAAGCCGCCGAAGTCGAGGGCCATTCCGGCGGTGGGCAAGAAGACCTTGCCGGGAGCGCGCTGGACTTTTTTCCAACCGACGAGGGCGCGGGTGGCGGCGAGGGCGGCGGCGGAGGGAATCGCCGGCTGGGCGGCTTTATAGTCCCACAGACGAATCAGCGGCAGCGAGGTCGGATCGAGCACGCCTTGCGTCATGAAGTGCAGGGTGTCGCACAGTTTCAGCAGGCCTTCCATTTCGGGATCGACCGCGACCCACTCGCGGCCTGCGGCGGCATTGATGCGGCTGACGAGACTGTCGGGGCGGAAGCGCGAATATTTGACCTCGAACGCGGAGACCCACGCGACGGCGGACCGCTCAAAGGCGAGGGCTTGGTCGTCGCCGCCGGGAGCGGCGTATTGGACGTCGCACTGCGTGCCGAGCGCGGGAAAAGCGAGCTTGCGCAGAGGCAGCGCGGCGGCGGCACTCGAGGGAGCGGGCGGTGGTGCGCGGTGAGACTGGGCGACGAGGGACATAGTCGGTGCGGGGCCGGCAGCGCGAAAATTACCAGGTGTATTTCACGCCGGCCGTGACAATGCGGGCGGCGCAGTAGGCGCTCTGCGGCGTGACGCCGTCACGGCCGCGCATGTCGTATTGTTCGAGTGCGACATCGAGCGCGATGGCGTCGGTGACGCTCCAAATGAGCTTCACTCCGTAGGTCGTGGTACGGAGCGCGGAGAGGCGAAAGTCCGACGAGTAAAACGGCCCGGTCGTGCGGGGACGGCCGTTTGTGGGCGCGAGTGACGTCCGATCCAGATTGTAATGGTAGAACTCGGCGGCGCTCTGATCGTAGAGTCGGAGCGAAGGACGGAGGATTACCTTTTCGCCGATTCGCTGAAACCAAGCTACGTCGAGGGTGTGAGCATCAGTCGCGTAGGTGTCGTGGTAGTAGCGGTAGCTCGCATCTAGGGCGCCGCGGACCGCGGGGAACGTACGGTTAAGCGCGACGAGAAAAATACCCTTGTTGCGCTCGTGCGGGCGGTTTTCGGCAAACGTGAGCGGCAATGAAACACCCGGGAAAAGCTCGGTGTTCTTCTGAACGAGCTTGTAGGGATCGGCGAGAAAGCCCGTCGCCCGACCCCACGTGAGGTTAACGGAAACCGAGGTGCGCGGATCGAGCAGCTGAGTGACGCCCACGATGAGATCGTTGGTGCGTTTCTTCACGGTCGGTTTCTGAAAAAACACTTTGATATCGTCATCCGTGCCGGCGATACCCGCGAGCAAAGTGGTGTTCTTCTGATTGAAATCCGTGAGCGTATTGAGTGACCAGCCTGTGGAGACGTAATCGCTTTCACGGCTGTTACCGACACCGAGGGCAACGTTCATGCGGGTAAATTGCCGGGAAAAAACGGAATTCCACGCTTTGCGACGCTCGGTGAGGTTAGAGAGTGGAACTTGGGTGCTACCAGGAGGAGCGGGCTGGCCAGAAGGGGTGGCGCCGGTGATGGCATCAAGGACCCCCTCGAATTTCAGATGCATCTCGGTGCCCAAGTCTTTTTCAATGTAAGCACCTTGGGTGCGGACAGCAATCCGGTCGGCAGATTCGCGGTAGTCGGAATATTTGTAGGCGATTGAGTTTTCCGCCCGGGCGGCGCGGGGCGCGAGCCAGACGAGCAGAGTGGCGAGCGTCAGAGCACCGGAGACCGGGGAAAATGCAGAAATCTTCATAGGCGAGGTAGAAAAAAGGGAAGCAGTCCGGAGTACGACGCAAGACCCTCGGCGGGGTTCCCAGTGGCAGCAACGGCAGAAGTGTAACAAAACATTAAGAAGCACCCTGCCCCACCCTCGCGCCACATTCAGCGACAACCGTTGTCCACAGCTCCAATCTAGCGGAGTAGAATACCTCGGACTAACTTCAGCTCAGCGGTTAATCTCGACCGAGGTGACCGTGAGATCGAGGTTCAGCTGGGCGGGATTGGCGCGGTCGGCGTTCAGGACAAAACGTTCGATGCCGATGTAGGGCGAGCGCGCCGAGAGGGCGACGTAGAACTTCTTCAACGCATCCCAATCGGCGCGGTTAATTTTGTAGGGCAACGTGTGAAGCGAGACTTCGCCGTTACTCTGGTCGGTGGCGCCGTTGCTGCTGGTGTTGCGCAGGCCGGCTTCAGCGGCGATGGCATTCACGGCGGCGAGCAGGCGGGTGCCGTCGAGCGTCTGGGAGGCATCGAGCCGGCCAGCGGCTTTTTGGGCGGCGACTTCGAGCGCCTTGCGGTTATCGAGCCAGCGCTGCTGGTCGGTGAGATTGACGGTGGTCAGGTGCTGCTCGCGCCAAAACGCGCCGAAGCGCTTGCTGTAACTGGAGAGCCACATGAGTACGCCGAGCAACGCGAAGACCACGAGAAGAAGCTTCTCACGGAGCAAACGGCCGAGAAAAAATGCGCGCAGGGTGCGAATCATAGCAGGGCTCCCGGTTTGATGCTGTCGGGTTTAAAGGTGACGACCAAGGTGAAGGTCGCGCTGTCGCCCTTGGCCTGGATGCCGCGGGTCTCGACGTTTTCAATGATCGGCAAAGTTTTGAGCTTTGAAGTGTAGGCTGAGATCGCGCCGACATTGTTGGTCTGCGCGTCAATGGAGAGGGTGTAGATTCCGGCAGTGGGCGTCGTATAGACCCGACCGAACCAAATCCCTTCGGGCTTCAGGCTGTCTTTGCCGCCCGCGATGAGCGTCATCATCTCCCATGGCAGCAAACGTTTCGTAGCGAGATCGTCAATGCGACGGGCAAGCGCATCGGAAGTCATGATCTTCTCCACGGTGGGCTTTTGCGCGCGGAATTTATGGTCGCGGACCTTTTGCCATTCGTGTCCGCCAATAAGGGCGAGTTCGCCGACGGCAAAGAGACCGAGGGCGGCGGCGCAACCCAGTGTGACGCGCCAGAGAAGGATATCGCGCTTGCGGGAGGCTCGGAGGGCGGCGAGCTCTCCTTTGTCCCGCACATCGAGAGCAGCGCCGATGGCCGCGTCGAGATGTGAGACGACATCACCGGAACGAAAGGTCACTTCGCGATCGCTCCGGGCCGGATCAGCCACTGGAGCGAACGTCAAATCGATCACCTGATGACTACCGCCAACGGCACGAATGAGTTCGTGGCGGAGCTGAGTGCGGGTCGCCTCAAGATTTTCCGGCTCAGCCGCAGGCGTTCCTTCGGCCACCGGTGGCAGCGGGCGGAAGAGAACCGAGGCCGGCACGGGACCTTGGGCCCAATGAATCGCCGTCAGGCCTTCGGGCGAAACCAAAATCACGGTGGAAGCAGATTTCACCGGGGCTCCGAGCAACGCGGCAAACGCCGGCAAGACGAGTTGGGCGCCTTCCCAAGCGGCAATTTGCTCGGACGTGAAGCGTCGACGATAAGCGGCGAAAACAAATGCGGTTTCAGCACCGGGCGTCCAAAAATAGCCAAAGAACAACTGGGTGAGCGGGAATGGCGCAACGGCCTCGAGCGCGAGCTCGATCTGGGCGGCAGCTTCCGCGGCCGTGGCCTCTGCCGCGACCGGCACGGCGCGCGTGAAGAAGAGCCCATCGGGCAGAAGAGCAACCTTAGGCGGTGGCGGGCCGGCACTCAGAATGGCGAAAAAACTCATGAATCAAGGTTGCGGTAGAGGTGGTGGCGAAGGCGGAGGCGGAGGAATCTCATCGTTTTCCCGAATTTCCAAGAGCGTAAACGGATAGTTGAGATTGCGCGAGGCCGCGTTCGGGGCAGTGCCAGACGCAGTAGCCGGAGCGGCAACGGGAGGGTTTGGTTGGTTTTTCGTGGCGGCAGCGGTGGCACTATTGGAGGCTGACGCCTTGGCGACGGCGGAAGTTGCCACGGTTTGCACGGTTTGGGCGGCATTGCCGGCTGTCACGACAGCGGAAAGACGAAACTGGGAGCGACCGTCATGAACAGTGACATTGACGCGCAGAGCGCTGATGGTCGTGACGAACGCACCCGCATTGCCACCCGTGCCTCCGGTGATGCGTGCAGCTTCATCGACTGTCTTGAAAAATGCCGGACCCTGCGTCTGGAAACTCCCCTTGCCGGCCGTGTAATCACTGAGGTTTTGCTGTTGCGAAAGCTCGAACTGACCGAGCGCGAGGAGGACGTCGGGCTTAGCGGCGTTAAGATTCGGCTTGGTAAAATTCAGCAGGGAAACGTTGTCAACAAAGCGGCGCCAGAGATCGTTAGGACGTCCGTCGGCGGCGTAGAAAACCTCGCGGACCTTCTCGATCGCGGCGAGTTCCTGATAGGAACGCATCGGGCGACCGGGCGCCTCGTAGGGCACGGCACTGCGATCATAGTCGGGCGTCACCGAAGTTGTGTAAGTGTGATCATGCTTCATCCACCCCATGAGGGCGTCGGCAGTCGCATCCGCGTCGGCGACAGTCAGCTGCCATACCTGAAAGAGGCGCGACAGAATCTGGGCGTTGGCGTGGGGCAGGGAAAGCTTGGAGCTCTCATCCTCAAAAGTAATATCAACTGTGCGGTCCTCCGTCGGGGTGTAGCCGGCGAACGCGAGCGGGTCGTTCCAGCCCTCCGTCGGACTGTGGAGACCGTTGGTCGCCAGCCGAAAATCCTCGAGCACAGCGAGCGTCACTTCGAGGGCCGAGTAGGCCTCCATCCGGAGCCGGCGCGCCTGGGCTTCCCGGTGCTCAACCAAGAGATCGTTGCTCGCCTTCTCGATGAAACCGACCAAGGCAAATGAGGTGAAAAGCAGCGTGATCATCACGATCACGAGCACGGACGCGCGGCGCGACCGTGGACCTGATAACGAGTGAGCGGCGGCCTGCATCAGAACAGTGGGAGCGTGCCCGTCGGCACGGGCAACGTGATCACGGTTTCACGGGTGAGTTTGTTGTAGGCGAATTTCAAGCGAAGGCGCTGGGGGGTGAGTGGATTGCCGGCGTTATCGAGCTTGAGATTGGCCTCCGCGGTCCATCGGTTAAAATCAGAGTCAAAGTATTCGTAGGCGAGACCGGTCACGAGCGAAGTCACGAGCGTTTCGCGCGGCGCATCGTTTTCGAAATTCTTCTCCAACCGCGAGTGCCAGAGCAGAAATAGCCCTTCGCGCTCACGCGCCTGCAACGAACACACGACCTCGGGCAGCGGCCGCTCGGGCCAAACAAACAGACGGCAGCCGGCGGGCAGCTCAAACGTGAGCAGCTTTTCCGTGGACCCGCTCTGCGGACGAACCTCTTTGAGAGCGATGGGCGTGGCGTTGGCGCCCGACGACGGCGGGAGCACAGCCGTCCGGAGTTCGCGATCGAGAAACCGTGTAACGGCCCTCGTGTGCTGCTCGAAGAGGTGGACGTCGGCTCCGCGGCCCCAGAGTTCGCCCATCGAAAAGACGAAGGTGTTCAGCGCGATCAACATCAACGCCACGAGGGCGAGTGAAAGAAGAATTTCGAGCAGCGTGAATCCACTTCGACGCCTGGCCGGCCAACCTATACGGCCAAAACCGCGGCGCGCCGGAGGCGGCATGGCCAGTGAGATGGGGACGCGATTGAGACGGCGGCTCATCACGATTTCTTACTCTGCATTTCGGCAATGCGTGTCTTCGCTGCCTCGCGAAGCTTGGAGCGTTCGGCTGCGTCGATGGACCAAGTGGGGCGGAGGACTGTAAAAGTCTGCCCAGTCTTTTGCGGTTCCAGTTCACCGACCGCCGAAATAGTGCATGTAAAATTCACGGTGAAGAGATCAGCGGTAGAGGTGGAGAGAACCTCGACCTCCCATTTGGTGTGCCGTCCGTCGATCGTATCAAACTCGCCTCCTTGCTCCAGCTTCTTGCGATCCGGTTCCGTGAGCACAATGGAACGGGCAAAGGAAACGTCCGCACTTGAGTGAGCAGTGCGCTCAACGATCATATAGCTGTTGAGGACGTTAACGTAGGCGGAGGCGAGGATGACGGCCGACAGCGCGAAGATCGCGATGGCCATGAGGACTTCGACCAGCGTGAAGCCCGCCAGACGTGTGCGGCGACGCATCGGGCATCGGTATGAAGCGTTGGCGCGCGTGCTCACAGCGGAGGAACGTTAGGATCGCTGGGCGTGAGAACCGCCGCACACGTCCATGGATCGATCGCGAGGGTGTTCACGCCGGTGGTTCGCTGTATCTGGGCGCGAAACGGAGTGCACGTGCCATCGGAGTAAAACGTGACGAACGGCAACGTCTGAGTTTCGACGGCAACACCGCCAAGCAAGATCATGCTCGCGCCTTTTTGGGTGGTCAAAAACGTGAACACCAGATCGTCGCCCACCGCCGCAAGGGGAAATTCTCGGGCGCCGGACTCGATCCCGGCGGCATCGGAAACGAGAAATTTATTCTCCTTTGGATCAAAAGCTAGACGGACATCTCTACCAGTTTTCAGTGCGGTCTTGCGGCACTCTTGCACCGTCTTCCAAAATACTTCGGAAGGTGTAACCACACGATCGTTAAGCAACGTGGCCGAACCACCTATCAGGACGCTGGCCAGCAGAGCAATGATGGCGAGGGCCAGGAGCACCTCGAGGAGCGTGAAGCCGCGCCGGGCGCAACGAGAAGAATCAACCGAAGTCAGCACAGGACAGGAGCACGCTGCGAACGCCGCATGTGACTCCGGAATCAACCGAGGCGAAAGAATCACTTGGGGGCTTCGGCGGAGTCCCAATTTCCGATGTCGTCCGCGGTGCCACTCTGCTTGTCGGGGCCCTTGGACCAAAGGTCGTAACCGCTCTTGTTTTTGGCGCCGGGACTGGCGTATTGGTAGGGCTCGCCCCAAGGGTCGAGGGGAACCTTACTGCCCTCGATATAGGGCCCGCGCCAACGATCCGCCTTACTGCCGGGAGGTGTCACGAGGGCCTGGAGACCGTCGGCGGTCGAAGGGTAGTCGCCCATCGTCATGCGATAGGTGAAAAGCGACGTCTTCATGCTTTCCTTGACGAAAAGTTGCGCAGTGGAGGCCTGCGCTCCGCCGAAAATTCCCGTGACGTTGGAAATTGCGAGTCCGGCAAGGAGCCCGAGGATCGCAAGGACCACGAGGAGTTCCATCATCGTGAATCCGGCTGAGCTTGGTGAGCGGCGAGTTTGATGCAGAGGAACGGTGGTGTGGTGAAGTGAGGGCATCGAAAGGATGGGCGATTGGAAAAGATGGTGAGCGATCAGTAGATGTCGAGACGTGTGCTTGAACGGAAGGTTGCCGAGCGTTGCGGCAACAAGGGATACAAGGGACGAGGAGACCCGTCCGGAGCTTTGGCTGACACAATCAGCACAACGACAGCACGGCGCCCAGTTCGATCCTTCAGATTCACCGCCTACTTCGGCCAAGGAGCAAACTCGACGTCGTCAGGCGTCGCGAACTTCCGGTCCGGACCGGCAGAGCGAATTTCCATCCGCGTGCCACTGACCTGGTGAAATCGAAACGGCGTTCCCCAGCGGTCGCAGAGTTCGCCGCGGGCACTGATTGCACGGTGCCGGGGGGAAATAAAAACGAATTTTGCCGAATTTTCCCCGGTTAACGCAGCTGTAATCTCGGCGTTTTCGCCGACTGGATTTCCAAACCGCGGGAAATTGGTCTGAAACGCGACGAATAGCTCGTTCAGAATCTCGAGATCGCGGCGAATCGCGACAGTAGGTGCGTTCAGGTCGTTAGCAATCGTGGATCCGGCGACAGGCGAGGTGAGTGCCGTGGTTTCAGTGTTGGGGTCGGCCTGGCTCGGAGCCCGCTGGGCGACGGTCTCGGACGCTGGTTGGGACTGGCGAGACGTGGAAAAATCGCTGCATGGACGAAGAAAAAAGAATGCCGCGATTCCGAGGAGAATGGCGGTGCTAAGCCCAATCTTCGTCGAGCGACGACCGGTCATGTCATGAAACCAAGGTCCGGCTTCGCAAACCGGCCGAGGTTGGGGAGGACAATGGGCAGATCGGTCGGGCTGACCCCAAACCAATTGGCGAGCGTGCCGGCGTATTCGTCGACACTCGTCGTCGGAATCCAACGACCACGGCCGGTATCATCCGGGCCGTTAATGGCGAAATCCGGCATCCGCCCATAAATGTCACCACCGCGAACCGCACCACCCATAATGAAGTGGTGGCTGCCCCAACCGTGATCAGAGCCGTCGCCGTTGGTATTGTAGGTGCGGCCAAAATCCGATGCGGTGAACGTCGTTACTTGATTCTGCGCACCAATTTGAATGAGCGCATTGTTGAACGCGTTGAGCGACTGACTGACGTCGCGGAGGAGATTCGCGTGAGCACCGGAGGTTGTCGCACCGGCGGTAACTTGGTTGTCGTGCAGATCCCATCCCCCGATGCGAACGAAGAATATCTGACGCTTCAGTCCAAGGGTTTGTTGGGCGTTCACCAGGCGCGCGACCATGTGGAGTTGCTGCGCTAAACTGGTATTATTGATACCTCCAAAAATCGTCGCGAAGGGACTGTTGCCAGTGATGACGCTCGAAACGAGTGCGCTGCTCCCGATCGCGCCGGAGGTAAGACCGCCAAACGCGGTCTCGAAAAGGTTGGCGTTTTGTATCGCCAGCGCGTCGTTGAGCGCGGCGGTGCGCGCAGTGTTCGCCTGCGTGCTGGCGCCGCCAGCGGTCAGCGCAATGGCGCCGCCGGTGCCGACGGCGTATTGGTCGACGTTCTTGCCGACCTGAAAAGAATTTTGTCCATTCAGCGTAATCGACATCGAAATCCGATTGTTTGTGTTGAAGGCGTTCGTGAGGTCCGCGAGGCGACCACCCCAGCCGGTGACGAACGGTTTATCCGCAATGCTGCTCTGCCACTCGACCTGTTGGTCGTTATGCGAAAAGAGTTGGGACGGGCGCGGAACGGAACCAGAGGTATACTGCGCCTTGGTGAGTGGGTAGGCGAGCGTGCCGACGTTGGCGAGGACGGCGAACTGACCTTGGTTGAAAAGATTCCGGAGCTCGGTCATTGCCGGATGGATACCCCAGGTGCGGCCATCATTGGTCCGCGGAGTGATGGGCAGCAGGGCGTTCTGCGGCAGAGCGAGCGCGCCCCGACCCGCAGCGTAGTCGGCATAGCTGGCGTTGTCGGTGGGGACGACGAGGTTATTGGCGTCATTGCCACCCGCGAGAAACAGGCATACAAGTGCCTTGTAGTCGGTCTGCGGTGCACCGGCCCGCGGCAGCAAGGAGGGACCGTTATCTGGACTGGCGACCGCTCCCATAAGGCGGAGTTGGGCCAACGCGGACAACATACCCGTAGCACCGACAGTCGCGCAACATGCGCCGAGGAACTTGCGACGGGAAAGATCAGGGGTAGCAGTTTTGGAATTCATGACAGCGGATTATTTCTGGATGGCGCCCTGGGGAACGGAAATCGTGAGGTAAAGCGCGGAGCGGACGCGTTCGATATCGCTTACCGTATTCACATCGGTGCCGGTGCCATTCGGCATCGCAGTGATCGCGGTCACAAAGCGGTCGGTAACGCTCTTGGGCAGTCCTCCGGCGGCGAGGATAAGGTTGGCCTGGTCGACAAGCGCCTGCGGCGTGCGGGCCAGCGGCATGAGGCTATCGAGTTGGATACCCACCGTGGCATCCAGCGGATTGGTCGTTGATCGATTGGAGTAGAGGTGAGTCCACAGCTGATTAGGCAAACTGATCGCGGTGGTATCGGAAAGGATCTGATATTCCGGTGCATAGAGACCGGCGGCGGCGAGTGCGCCAGGTTGAACATAGTTCGGTTCAAAGAAATTGAAAACGGTCTGCGCATGGAGCGGCGTTTGTCCGAGGTTGTTCTCGCTGTTCAGTGGAACGAAAAATGGAGCATTCGCATAGCGACCGAGGTTTGAGCCGCCTTTGAAAGCACGGAGGATGGCAGTCGAACGCAAAATCGGCTCTTTGAGTTTCCCGAAGCTGGCCGTCGCGGCGACGGCTGAAGATCGAGCTTCATAATCGGTCAAGATGGCGCGAACGACCGCCCCAAGATTACCGCGCGCTCCAGAGCCATCATCCGCAAAGGCCCGAGCGACGCGATAGACATAACCCGGACTAGGATTACTTGTGACAAGCCGTTGAATCAATTGGCGGGAAATAAATGGACCGGTATTGGCGTGATCGACGAGCGCATCGAGGGTGTCCTTGAGATCCTTGAGTCCACCTTGGTTGGCCGGGATCTGGATGCCGTTGAAAAGAGTTTTGGCGCTGTCCTCGTGAAACGGGGGATACACCACCATCGGCAGGAGGTAGTTGGTGGCCGCGCCGCGGAAATTATTCGCGTTCGTCGTGTCAGCAGCGAAAGCGAAGCCGGTGAAAATTTTCGCGACCTCAGTGATCGTTTTTTGGTCGTAAGTCGGAATCGGAAACCCGGAAGGATCCAACTTCAGCGTGCCATCCGGATGGAGCTGATTCAGTCCGATCGTAAAGAGCTGCATGAGTTCGCGGGCGTAGTTTTCGTCGGGCGAAGTCGCGACCGCCCCTCGATCCCCGGGCGTGGCCTTAGAATTACGCAACGAAGTCAGATATACTCCCATAATCGGGCTGAGGGAAACATTCTCCAAGACTTGGCGAAAACTGCCGAAGGCGCCGCTGACGAGGTGATCGTAGTAGTTCGCCAAGCCGATCGGATTGTTGTAAAGCGTACTGTTCTGATCCGACACCACGAGGATTTCGCTGAGCGCAAATGCGACACGCTGACGCAGTTGGTCGGGAGCGGAAACTGCTAATTTCCACCAAGCGGCCTGGCGATTCTGATAGGTCAGCTGTGGGTTTTCACCGCTCGCCGTGTATGTGGCAAAATCGTCCGTCGTTGAAGTGCGATGCAACGACGCAGGCGACGCCATCTGCGAGCTAATCCAAGCGTGGAGGTCAACGAGACGTTTTCCCGTGAGCGCATCAATCTCTGCTTTTGTCGGACCAAAAGTGGTCTGAGTGAGGAAGCGGGCCGCTTCAGCCGCAGAGAGCGGGGTGTCGGCGAGCGCTGGCGGGCTTGGAGGCGTAGAGAAAGCAAGCGTGGCATTGTTCTGAATAAACGTCCCCTTTAACTCACCACCGGGATAGTTGGCCGATTCGATGCTAAGGAATATACGCCCGGCCTTGATTGCCTGAACGATTGCGTCCGCAGTCAGTGCGCCCTCGTTCGGAAAGTCCCAGCGTTGACCAGTAACCTGTCCATTAGGAAGTCGCAGTACCTCGGTGCCGACTTCGCCCGAACTGCCCAACCGCAGATAAGCGACCGTCTGGGGCGAACTAAGGCTGGAGAAGCTAACATTCACTAAGGCAAATTTACTGTCACCGGAGAGTTGAATCGTCGCAGTCCCATAGGCCGTTGAGTTCGGCGCAGAAGAGGAAGTACGGAGCGAGGTAATATAGTTTGTGCCGGGATTGTAGAAAATTGTGACAGATGCAACGTTCGCTGCCCCGCTCACTGAATAGCCAACTCCCGGCGAGAGCGAAACAGTGGCCGAACGGCTGATCGTGTCACTCGCTCCATCGGTGCGCGGAGAGAGATTCACCGTCACACTGCTGGACCCAATCGGAAACGTAACAATCCCAGAAATGGGCGAATAATCGACGCCTGGAACGGCGGTGCCACTCGCCTGGTAGTAGGCCGTCAACGCCGCGCTGGTTGGTCCTGAGCGCGTAAAGGAGTAGACACCAGGCAAAGCCCCCTTCGTGTCGGTGGATGCATTCGTTGCGAGGACCCCAACGGTCGCGAGATTGTCAGGCGTGATGTCGTATATCTCGACCAGTGCGTTGCCCGAGGTGCCCCCAACTCCGCTTACTTGAATCGAATAGCTACCAGGCGGTAGATCTGTGATGACTGCGGCATCCTTGGAGCCTGCAGCGAAAGGAAACGCACCAGATTGAGCAAACGCTGCGTTCAACGCAGCCACATTCGTGCCGGTGCCCCAGTTGTCGTTTGACGCAATTTGCACGGTAGAATTGGCATTGCTCACAATTGCAATCGACGGATCCGCCAACGCCCCCGGAACTCCAAACCCCACCAGGGCAGGACCGGCGGCACGCACCAGAATCTGGCGGCGACCTTCACCGGGCGTAATTACGAGGCCGGAAATGACAATGCCGGCTCCCGTGCCGACTTGGGCGCGGGTCGAGAGATTCATCAGCCGCGCTGTCCCTGTCACGTCATAGACCTCAACCAGACCTACACCCGTTGCAGTGCCCACCCCACTCACGGTAGCCGTATAGGAGCCTGGAGCTAGGTTAGTGGCGAGAATTGCAGCATCCCGGCTATTGGTCGCCAAGTTAAATGCCCCAACGGACGCAAACGTTGTCGCCCCGCCGACGGTGGTTGTGGACCAGTTATCGTTGGAAAAAATAATACGACCTAAGCCATCGGCGACGTCGATTTTTGGATCACTGACAGTTCCTGGAACATTAAAAGGCGACGAGGCCAACGTAGGGCCAACGGCGCGAATGAGAATATTTTTACTGGAGCCAGGACCCACCACAAAGCCGACCACCGCGACATTGGCCCCAGAACCCACTTGTGTCCGAGTCGATAGATTAGCGAGCCGCTGAGCCCAGCCGTGCACCAAACCTAGACTCACGAACAGGAGCAGCGACCATACAGGGAGGCAGAATTTTTTCATCTTGAGAGCGATGGTTGGGAAAAGCACGCGAGGGGATGCGCATGCGTGGGGAGAGCTAAAACAGTCCAAATCTGCTTCAAACGGGGGGATTTGTCGAGATGCAGAGTGCGAAACTCCCGTAAATCCCTGCGCCACTCTACTACTGGTTTTCAAAGTGCAATTCGGACGTTGGCCGCAATTTTACTTCTTGCAGCAGCGAGGCAATTCCGTTCGACGAACCGAAAAATAGATCTGACGATTTTGCGTTTAATTCCTCTGGGCGAAAACCCGTCAACCAACTTAAGCCTCACGCTCAAGTTGGTGCCCCCGTCCGGACTTGAACCGGAATACGCGGTTTAGGAAACCGCTGCTCTATCCAGTTGAGCTACGGGGACAATCAATTATAGAACAACAACTAACAAGTGTTTTGATCGAAGCAAATTTATCGTATTGTAACCCTTTTTAATCACCCGCATGTTTTTGGCATCCCCAAATGCCAGACGACATCCCAAGTCATCCCAATAGCTCACCTTTTCAAAAGGTCGCCGAGTGCCTTTACCGCAATTCGTCATCCGGTGTTTACTACGCGCTCGTGAAACGAGGCGGCAAGCAACATCGCCGCTCACTCCGCACAAAGGACAGAAAAGTAGCAGACCGCTTCCTGTCAGATTTCCGCCAAAAAGTCGGCCGACTTTCAAAAACTTCGTCCGCAAGTCACGTGACCTTCCGTGATTTGGCCGAACGCTGGCTTGAAACGATGCGAGCCCACCTTAAGCCGTCATCGTTTAGACGCCGCGAAACGAGCGTTGGCCAACTTTGCGCCGTGATGGGCGCAATGACAATTCGGCAGGTCACAACCCGCACATGCGAGGAATGGGCCGCAAAGCGCGGCCCCGGGCTGCAAGCATCGACCTACAACAACGAACGCGACACCCTCCGCGTCGTCTTGGCCTACGCCAAACGCGAAGGACTCCTACTCGACAATCCAGCCGAACTGATTCCACGCCGAAAGCTGCCGCGCCGTAGTCCAGTGATTCCGACGCGTGAACAGTTTGTAGCACTCGTCAACCAACTGCGGGAAATGGGCAAACGGTGCAGGGAAGCGGCTGTCCTTGTTGAATTGCTAGCATACTCGGGGATGAGACTCGCCGAGGCCACAAGCATGCGCTGGGGTGACGTAAACTTTGAAAACAACCGCTTCACCGTAACCGGAGGCGACACCGGCACAAAGAATCACGAGGCCCGTGAAGTGCCGCTCTTCCCCTCTTTACGGGCATTTCTCGACCGCATCAAGGTCGAGACCTCACCAAACCCCGAGGATCTGATTGTTGGAATCAGAAAGGCGCGGCGGGCCATGGAGAAAGCCTGCGAAGAAGCAAAGCTGCCAGTTTTCACGCATCACACGCTGAGACACTTCTTCGTTAGCAATGCTATCGAGCTAAACGTAGACGCAAAGACCATTGCCGCGTGGGTTGGCCACAAAGACGGCGGCCTACTCGTCGCAAAAACCTATGGGCATCTTCGCGACACACACTCGCGAGAGATGGCCCAGCGAATGCAATTCAGCGCAACGCGAGAATAGACCAACGTCGCACCCCAACCAATGAAACCAAGAAAATCAATTCACGTAACGCTCGACTCCGAAACTTACGATGCGTTTGCCGAACTCGCACGCGAGGACGGCAGGACTATTCCGAACGCACTGTGTTGGCTCGCAAAATACGCCGTTCACGCACGAACCCTTTGTCCGATGGCGGTTCCAATTACGATTCCTGTCGACGAGGTCAAACGACGTATCCACGCCGCCCTTGCGGAACCTTGGAACCCAAATCAAGTCAGCTGGCAGCCCTCGCCAGAGTAGAGAAAACAGCCTGCTCACACGGTCAGTCACAACAAAGCCCGGCAAACCAGCCGGGCTTCGTTCATTTTATCGCAACCGGCCTCCGAACCAAAAATAGGCGAACAGGAATCATGCCAAGTAGCCTCAAGAGACCATCAAAGTCTATCTGCGTCTATTGGAGACCATCCGCGACCATTGAGGAACATCGGCAGAATTGAGAGGCGCCAAGAGCTCACTTGGAGTTTAGGGCGTCATGAAAAACACTCCCGAACACAAGCCCTCCGGCGCAGTAAAACTTGCGCTTAATCGGGCCGAGGCCGCTCAGGCTCTCGGCATCAGCCGCCAAACCATCGACCGTCTCGTCCAACGAGGACAGCTTCGCGCCTCACGCGCAACGCGCCGTCCTTTGTTCCCAACTTGGGAAATCGAACGCTTCTTGCGCGAAACAACCCTAGCCGCCTGAGCTCGACTGCCGTTCATTTCGATGACGGGCGCCCATATCAATGGGAAAGCCCCGGTGGTCTTGCTTGGCGGCGGACACCGGGGCTTTCACTTCCACTCCGTTGCGGGACGCGATGCGGACTTACCGCATTTCGTTTTCCGCACTGGCAGCGAGGACAATCTTTTTCACATAGGCCGGATTGTCAACGCGCAGCCTTCGCGCAATTGGGCGGATAGCGCCGCCCGATCTGCGTTCGCGGTGCAGCACATCAAGGCGGATAGCAATCCGCCCGCAATCGCGCTCACTGAAAATCACCTAGCTACGCCGTCCGCGTTACCGATTTCTTGCGGTAACACCAGCGGTTTCATCCCCATTTCAGACCGACTGCGGTTCCCGCGCTACAGGCGTTTCCATTTTCGAGCGTCAGAGGAGAAAGGCGTATTCAGCAACCGGCCGTATCTTAAGACTGGAATCGCTTCCGCGCAGAATAACCACAACCGGCCCCAGCGAAACAGCTTTTCCGCAACCGGAACCCCAAGAACCGGCAACGGAAACCACGCGCAGAAACGGAGGCGTTCGTGAATTCGGAACTTTACCGCTTCAAAATGGGTGCGTTTTCGGAACCGAGCCCAAACGAAACAGCCGGAATTGCGAAGCTCAAAGCGGCATTTTCCGCCGCCGATAAGCAATGGGACAAAAACTCCAAAAAATGGAAAACGCCAACCGCGACGGCAGCGGAAATCCCAAAACCACGAGCCGAACCGAATCCACTTGGATGCGAACGCACCATGCGCGACGGCCGCATCTGCAACTTAGCGGACTCCGAGGATTCACCTGCATTCGACGAAGAAAAATCACCCGACGTTGTCGAAGCTCGTTTGAGTCAGAAGACCATGCTGGAAGTCATGGCAGATCGAACCGGCGCATACTTGCTCCCAGAAAACTACGCCAAGAAGTGCAAGCAACGCGATGATCTGATTCAACAAAGCCATTCCATCGCAAAGAAACTCAGTGCTGCGGGTGTGGAGGGTTACGCACCAAGCGGAACGAGTGAATGGCTATTCGATCCGGTCGGGTTTGCGATCAATGGTTCCTTTGCGTCCTGCGCGGTAGAACAACCCCGCTTTCGCCGCTGCAATTTCATTCCGGCAGTCGCACAGCAGAAACGACGGTTCATTCTCCGGCATCTTGAATTGTGGCTCTACGAGCATCCACACGCACGGTTCTGGACATTCACGAGTGGAAAGCGCTGCGTTTGCTCGGATCTACGAGATCGCTTTCAAGAACTGCACCGGAAAATTTCCCGCCTGAGTGCGCAGCCGTTCATGCGCGAAACCGGTGCGAGAATCGTTTTCCGAGGTTCGGAAACCGGATCGCTTACCAACGAAGACGGAGGCGAACAAAAGGACGCAGCCGGACAATGGCTTTTCCACCCACACGCACACTGCATCGTCGAACTAACCAAGGGGAGAATGCATCCAGATTCGTGGAAAGGCCTGCTAAATAACGTCCACGATTTCATGGGGCATCACTGGAACGACGCGGGACACATCGCCGACATTCGAGAGGCCGCAAAGTATCCAATGAAACCCGCCGACGTGGTGAGGCTCAACGAGCAAGAAACCGTCGCGCTTCATCGTGCACTGAATCGCCTCCACATGGTCCAGCCCCTTGGCTCACTAAAGGCACAGATTTCAACGACTAGAGACTCTGGCCAAATGTTGATCACCCAACCACGCGAGGAGGGAACAGCTCCGATTGCCCGCATAGCGAACTGGAACCGACACCGGCGAAAGCCAGACCTCAGCCAGGACGAAGAGGCGCTAGCAACGATTCTCGAACACCCCGGAGACGTGACCGACGCAGACCGGAACCGAGACGCACAGGTGGTGGCAGTCCTTCCACCGGGGCCATACTTCGGTCCGACGCTGCGCCCAGCCATACTGATACGCGGCGAGAAATTTGGGCCGGAAGAAATGCGTCAACTAAGCCGGGAACCTCGCATCCGTGCGATCATCGAAGCGTGCCGCGCGCCCTTTGTTGAAGGTGAAAAACAACGGCGGGCAGAGGAGTCCCCTATTAAGGTTCACAGAACACCCGTAACTGTCCGAGATTCTCAGGTAGTCGAACAGGGCGAACTTTCCGTCGTGACTGCCGTGCCGCTAACCCGCTCTGCCGCTCCATGACACCGATCCCGAAAATACCACTGTCTGTGGCCGCTCAATCACCTTCAGACCGGGTCAATTTGGCCAAGGCACTCGCAAGCGCTCGGAAAACCGGCGAGAAAGTATTCATTGTCGGCGAATGGAGCGGCGAAGTTGTCGAAGTGGTCCCAGATCCAAAGCCAGAGGGGCTAGGAGCATGTTTCAGCGCGAACTAGGACGCGTTGTCTGAGGCAGGACATTGACGCCTCAGAATTCTACCGCTGCTGTGACTTATGGACCTCACGGCAATCTCTGGCGGTATCGGCGCAGCAACGCAGACTCTCAACCTACTAAAAAACATCGGTGAGGGGATAAAAGCTACCGGTAAAAGTGAAGTCATCGCCCAGCTAATCGAGGCTCAGTTGGCGATGATGGACCTACTGCAAAAACACCAAGAAGCACTTAACCAGAATCAGGAGCTTCGGGATCGCATTAAGAAGTTGGAAGCGGCCATTGAAACAAAGGCACAGGTCAAATTTCTGCATGAAGCATACTGGACTACGTTGGCCGACGGCAGCCTCGACGGCCCTTTTTCCCCTCAGCAATTTGACCAATTTGGGAAACTCGTCCGCATGCATTACCGAGGACTTGCTCCTTCATCAGACGGCATAGAGCGCCATGAATTTTGCTGCCTCACCGCCAATAAAATCAGCGAGATCCCAACAAAGTTTTTAACCGACGAAAACGCGAAAGTATGCCCACAACTTCGCGGGAATAGTCAGAAGAAAAGTAACCCGTCTTAGTAACCCCACGGGTAAACACGTGAGTATCGGTGATGCCTCCTGAGGATCACCATTTCCCGCAAGTAGCCATTCAATGGACGTTTGAGGACACCTGAGCACTCGGGAACACGGGGGCGAAATCGCGCAAAACAATTAGGAAACCGCTGCTCTATCCAGTTGAGCTACGGGGACAAAACAGGCTCCGGGAGGGTCCCCCGAATGCCGCTACGTTTCCACATTAAAATCCTAGATTGACAAGACCACATAGCTCCCCACGGTCGGCCTTTCATAAAAGTCATGAGCACCATCGAACAGAAACAGCAGACACCCACGCCAGCCGAAATCCCGTTCACCACGCCCCAAGTGATGAGCCACTTTGTAACCGACACGGGGAAAATATTGCCAAGGAAATACACTCACTTAACGGCGAAGCACCAGCGTGCGATAACAAAGACGATCAAGCATTCGCGGAACATGCTCCTTGCGCAGTAAACGGCGATAAACCTTTATTTTGATACTAACGGCCGGGGGTTATCTGCCCCCGGTATTTTCGTGCAAAGTGCAATCCTCATTTCGCACAGTATCTCACGCCCGAAAGAATTTTGAGGGACATGGCGGCTAATTCCAACTAGGAAACAGATTACCACGCATCCTGAGAGGTTCGCTCAGGTTCCCCTTTCGATCTCGGGCGGATTACCTCCATAGTAAGCGACCGGTTGGGATCCACCTGAAGGGGGTTGGCGATGGACCGTAGGTCGGGTCGTAATGGTCACCATTATGGGAGATGCACTCTGACCGTGGTG
>Ga0209829_10000550_pt1 | contig 33303 bp, 52 predicted proteins | sample C_140205_EF_Meta_FD_187311 | JGI IMG/M metagenome (GOLD analysis project Ga0209829, IMG submission 187311) | Freshwater microbial communities from Lake Croche, Canada to study carbon cycling - C_140205_EF_MetaG (SPAdes) (version 2) | ecosystem: Environmental > Aquatic > Freshwater > Lake... | reverse complement strand
TGTCGGCACAGCGTCAACGGCTAAGTTACAAATATTTTGATTTTCCCATTTCGGCGCCGGGTCGGGAGGTCTAGCATTGCGACATGGCACGACGCGCAAAACAACCAGACGAACGCAAAGACGGACAAATACGTGTCCGTGCAGTGGTGCACGATTTGCTGGTTGGCTTGGAGCAGAGGATTAGGGAGCGGACAGGGGACACGATGACGCAAAGCGACATCGTTCACATGTCACTCAGAATGTTGGCTAAGGCGATTGCACCGGATCTTGCATCGACACCGTCAGGAGTGGAGTTTTTGGCGTCGGCGCTGGCATCCCGCACTACACGCCGCGCCAAGTGCGTCACACGGCTGCCACGTATCTAATCGATCGCATGGTACCCGAGCCGATTATCGGAGCCATCATGGGGCACCACGGCAAGGGTGATGATGACTCGATGTCCACCGGCTCCGGCACGATCACCGGCAGGTATGCTGCTGTGCCGAGGCGAAGAGTTGAGGCAGTTGTCGAAAAGTGGGGATGACGCGCTATCAATAAATAACCCCGGCCCCATCCATGGTGACCGGGGTGGCGTGTGCGTCAGCACGCATCACGTATCTCGTCTTCCGAACTCTAGAGTCCTCTGCAGGTATACCGCCGCGTCATCACGCACATGCGGGTTAGCTGTCTGCCAGTCGCGTAGGTGACCTATCTGGTAGTGGCACTCACGACATAGCGGGATCAGGTTGTCCACATCGAGTTCGCGCGCAGGATCAATGTGGAACGGCACGATATGATGCGCTTCTAGCTCGCGCGTTGAGTCGCAACCGCTACAAGATCGGCCGCGCAAGAAGTTGATGCGGAATGTGGACCAGTGACTGCTGCGTGGTGTACCGCCCCAGATCATGGACCAGCGGAATGAGCTCAGCATATTAGCGCCCTGCTAACCATCGGTCGATCACTCGCTGGACCAGCCAAGACGCCAGCAGCGTCCACGGAATGAGTCCGGCAGCTATCTGATGCTGTGATTCCTGATCAGACAGACTCTCCAGCGCAGCGATTGCGCCAGCGTCCATACTGATCGGATCTGGGATATCACCACCGACGAGTCGTGGTGGTACTGTGACATTGAGCGCATACCCGAGCAGGTTGTAGGCTGCCTCGACGACAGGCCGACCAAACGGTTCTTTGGTGCGAGCGAAGTCCATCAGCACGCGGACGGCTGCGAAGTCTAGCTCTGTTGGTAGCGGACTGCTATATGGCATAATCTCTCCTTATATCACCCAGTTGATGCGACGAGACGGGAACCCTTGCACTGCACTGAACGCCCACGAGTCGCCCTGCCTAAGCATCTTGTCGATGGTGGCTCCCGATGCGTAGAAGCCCTCGGGACCGGGATCACCTGGGCCGACTGGTCCGGTGTGCGACGACGGGCCCCATGAGTTGTCGATGCGGCCGCAAACCTCGCCGTTGATGGTGGCGTATCCAGCCAGGCACATGCAGTGCGCCCACGATCCGGATGGTTGGCAGATTCCGTATTGGTTACGCACCATTGAGAATCCCTGAGAGCTGCTGATCGCAATGCCGTAGCCATTGGCCAGCATCCGCATCGCTCCGCCCCACGAGGTGACCTGCGTCACCGAGACAGGGTGCGTGCGAGCCAGCGGTTCAAGGTCATCCGGGACGCCAGAGATCCCCCACTTCTTGCACCTGTCGACGCTGTACTCCGAGAGGTCGTAGCTCCCGTGGACGCCGCGATCGATCAGGCCCCACTGAGACACCCACTTAGCAGCCCAGCTACCTGTGCTGCCGTCACCTCGCAGCTTGCCCCCGCCGACCTCGACACGGCTGCCACCGTAGATAGCTTCTTGGCATAGGCTGCGGAACTCTTCAGGCTCGCCGGCAGCGATCTCGCAGCACATGCTATATTCGATGGCGCGCGCAGTTCCGAAGCTCACGCACGACCCGACCTGACCCTGACTCCATGGTCGGAGCAAGTTGCCGGTGACTTTGCGAGCCACATCCCACAGGTACACGTGATCGGGTAGATCTGCGATCTGCTCGCCCGCCTGCGTGACCCGCCAGTTAGGCTCCGGCAGCTCGGTCAGCAGTTGAGCGACGGCATCGTCATCTCGCACCCAGCCCATCTCGTAATTCATCGAATGGACTCCAGCAGGGTGGCTGTGCGCTCGTATATGTCCCCGACGGATGCGCGCTGTGCTGCGGTGATGGTTGCGGTTGGATCGTTGGGGGCGATCTTCGCCACTTCGGCGCCGACTCGATCACGCAGGGTGCTCAGCTTGGTGGCCGGCACGGCAGCAGCGATCTTGACCAGCGCCTGATACAAATCGCCGGCAGTTGCATGCGATCCCATACATTCCGTAACACAGGATCGGTAGACCTTGGCCAGCGCAATGCGGGTGGCGTCTCGGTCTGAGTCCTGCAGTGCACCGTAGATGTCGAGCAGCGAGCGCTCGTACTCGCCCGGTGTCGGCACTGGTGGTGGAGCGGCTCCGCCGACGACGATGGTGACGATGACTGGATCAGATGGACGATCACCGAGAGCGGTGTATGCCAGGAGTCGATACCGGCCAGCACGTGGCGCGGTGACTACGGTCGCTGTCGCATCGGACAATAATTCGGCAGGGAATGAATTAAGTCCGGCATCCAGCGAATAGTATCTAACGAGCTTACCGTCCGTTTTCGGCCTAACCGCAATAAACGAACCCACCTCTCCCCTGATCTCAGCAGGCAGCTCCACCTTCTGTCCGCACATCAACACCAGCATCAGGATCATTTAGTCACTCCGTTGCGGCAAGAATTGCTCACACGCTCGATCTCCTGCACCATCTGGGACTGCGTCCGAGCGATCGCATCAAGCGTCGCCTCGAGGCTTGCAAGGAACGCAAAGTGCCTGTCCCGCAGAGGGATCACGACCTGCGTGCCGATCCACTGGGCGATGTGCCAGGTGCCGTAGGCGATGGCACACAGTGCCGCTACCGGCAGGCCAAATTCTCGGATGAACGGGATAACTTCCATTGATTGTCCTCCATGAGGACAGAGTAACTAATCGTGTGCCCGCACTAGACCTGCCGTCGATCGCTCAGGCGCCCAGATGTCCGGATGGAGCGCCAGTAGCTCGGCCTCGACTGCGGAGCTCTGGTCGGTAGGTAGCTTGCGCCCGAAATACTGTCGCATCTGGCCGACGTTCCAGCCCATCTCGTATGCCGCGATGCAGTAGTTGCGCAGCTTGTCGTTGAGCGTCAGCGGATACGTGACAGGCCCGAAGCGTGGGAACCTGTGCACCCACTCGAGCCTTGGGTGGTACATGACCTTGCCACCATTGCGACGAACTTTGTCGTGTATGTAGATCTCTTCGCCAGCGAATCCGCGAAAGTCGTTACTGAACTCAGGCCATGCTGCTTTCGCCATGAACGCATACGCCGAGCCGTGAGCGTGCACCTCGTGTGGCTCATGCGGGCCGACATGCCAGACACCATAGAAGTCGCCGCGCAGCTCTGGCAGCAGCTCGGTGGCGACGAGGTGTCCGCCTTCGCTCCGCAGCGGTCCGACCCACATGTCGCGCCTCGATGCCTGGCCCTCGGCTGCCGACACCAGATAGTCCACAGATCCCGGCCCTAACAGAACGTGACAGTCGATCATCAAGACGTGAGTGCCCCGTGCCTCTTCCCAGATGGAGTTCTTGGCGTGAGCCGGGCCTTTGCCCTTGGGCTTGTGGACGTACCTCGTCTTGGTGTGCCCGCAGACAGCCACAAGCTCCTTGGAGCTCACTGGCGCATCATCGATGACCAGCAGCTCGACATCGTCCCGAGACAGCTCGACGTGATATGCGCGGATGGCGCTGAGCGTCCACCATACACCCTGATCGTCGTTGAATGCGGCCATGCCAATCGTCAGGACAGGGTCGGACATTAGCACTCCAGATGTAAGGAATTGGTGGTAGTTTTTCTTACAGAACCCGTGCCACATAACTGTCGCAGTCGATGCAGTTCGGCAGCGCCTTGTCTCTCGAAGAGATCCGGCACTGGCCATGAACAGAGCACGCATGCTTGATGGCGAGAGTACCTCCGCACCCGCACGATGGCTTGTCCTCGAGAGCCTCGCCTAGGTGCTGGCATGGCGAGGACATGTGCAGTTTAATCCGGCGCAGCATATCGAGCTGCTCCGGACTTAAGCCCGGAGCTCTGTCCGGAGCTGGCGGCGTCGCGCCCGTAGTTGTGACCGATGTTGCCACGGTTGCCGGATCTCCGCCCCAGAGCGCTCGATAGCGAGGGTCGTGATCGTAGAGCCAGCAAAGTCGGCATCCGTCGCGCGGTGGTGTGTGGTTGCAAGGTTTCATTCGGTCACCGTGGCCATAATAGTACCAGTACCAGTGGCACCATAATAAACAAATGTTGCAGGGCATAACGTTGGCGAAATAATTTCATTGCATTTTTTAACTGATAATTCAAATGTGTAATTTATAACACCACATCCAAAAGATTGTCTTGCACCATTTAATGATATTGTTGTACCCAAATAAAAATTTGGGCAATCTAATAAAACACATGGGTAAAAAGCATAAGATCTAGCCTTAACTAATGGATAAACATTAATTTGAATTTTGCATTCAGAATTATCAGTAATTGGATCATAAATACTAATATCTCCAGCCAACATAACGTCAGTATTGCAATCACGTCTTGGCGTTTGATTGCAAGCAGGATTTGAATCGCCTAATGTGTAATATCCTTCTCCAGAACAAAGCAAAGCAGTATTATATGGAGATGGTTCTACTTGAGATCTATAATAAGTAGAGACGCGATAACCAGAATAATTTGTTGTGCCTAAATAATGGAAACTAATTGTTTTTCCGTCTGCGCAAGGCCAATAATTATATAAATCTGAAAATGTTAAATTAAGAATTTTTGGCAATTGTTTTGACGGATTACAGCACGATACATTTATTGGACAGCATAAGGCATTCCCGCAGCACTTCATGCACGTCAACCGTTTGCAAGCTGGCGTCGCATACTCCCCATCCGTCGTGCCATTGCTACTCGGATACGAGCACGAGCACCCCGTCGAGCACGTGCCGTTACCGCCAGAGACCTTGATCCATTTTGATAAATCCGCGTGCCATTGCCACGTGCATGAGCCGGTGCAGGGTTGCTCAGTCGTTGTCGTTGTCGTGGTTGAGGATGTGCTGCTCGAGGTCGTGGTGCTACTGCTGCTCGATGTGCTGGTGCTTGTAGACGTGCTGGTTGTGGTCGATGTCGTCGTGCTGGATGTCGTGCTAGTCGTCGTTGTCGGCGCTACATTTGTGCAAAACTTATAGACTTCTTGTCCATAATATGTGCCCGGCTCAGTTGGTGCACCTGGACAAAAACACTCACCAGAACAGTAGCTTCCCGATAGCTGCCATCCACTACCGGTCCAATTGTACGTGCAAAATAGATTGCATGGAGTTGTTGTCGTCGTTGTCGTGCTCGAGGTCGTCGATGACGTTGTCGAGCTGGTGGAGCTGGTCGTGCTCGATGATGAACTTGACGATGTTGTGGTAGATCCGGGAGTGCCTTGACACGCTACGGTTGCGACATAGCCATCGTATGGCCCTTCTTGACCGGGCGCCGGTCCACACGTGCATCCAGACTCGCACGTGTTGTAGCCGCCCGGATCCCAACTGCCATTGGATTCATTCCACACATACGTGCATACGCCAACGCATCCCGGCATCACACACCCCCACGCATTGGAGGCGGCGTTCCGTGCGACGTGTACACGACCTCGCCGAACCACGTGCCGTCATGATGTGGTGGCCAGCACGGCGGATAGATAGGCTCATGTCCCTGCGGAACCCACCGCATGCCGTCCCACATCCATGAGCAGTCGTTCTGTGGTGCCGTGGTTGTATGGATCACAATATCGTCCATCACGGACCTCCTGTGCTGGTCGTCGTGGTGGTGGTACTCGACGTGCTGGATGTGCTCGATGTTGGCGCTGCCGTAGTCGTTGTCGTGGTGGTGGTTGTCGTGCAGTAATACGCACCGGGAACACATATCGTGGTGTAGACAGGAGTGATGGTGCCGTCGACGCAAGAGATGCCTGAGACGTAATCGTAAGTCAGGACAGCGCCACCACCGCCACCAGCGATCGCCAGGTACACCACCTGATCGGAGGTATTCACCCCGGCATATCGAGCCAGATATCGCTGAGTCGTGAGCGTGCCCGCGTTGAGTTCGCGGACCTTCACATCCACCCCGTCGGCATCATCCACCGACCATGTGCCAGCGCTCTCGTCGTAGACATCGATCACGGCAGGGTAGAGCCCGGAAACGGCTGCGCCTGTCACGCGCACGACCGTCATGATCGGCATGCCGCCGGTATTGTCGTCGCCCGGCTGCCGAGCACCGAGCCGCCCGCCCTCGAATGCTCGGAGCAGTTTCGATATGCGACTCAGGTCGGCGTCGCCTAATGTGTAGCCGTTGGACATGACGACCTCACAGGGACGGGAATGATACCCGAGGGTAGATGTGGAACGTCAGGTAGGTGTAGCTGCCGGCGTCAATCTGCGTCTGTGTCATCGGACGGCCGGATCCAGTCAGCGGGACCGGGGAGCTCACAGGCACGCCGTTGACGGTGATAGTAATCGGTGGTGATGTGCCGCCAACCTTACGACGCTTCCCGGCATCCATGACCACGTAGGCCCAGCCGGATGGACGATAGGCGAACGACAACGACCAGCGCCAATAGCTGACGTTGTTCTCGAAAGTCTTGGTTGCACTAACAGAATCCAGCTTAGCCAGACCTGCCCCGATGACATATGGCCCCACGGTGTAAGTGCTAGCGTTCAGAGCGCCAATAGCTGCGATCCACGTCGACGATGGCGAGCTTGTCGAGTTCAGACCCACGGTAATAGTGGCTGCGCCCTTCACCACCTCAGCAGGTGGCAGGAACGGATCGCCAGCAGAGTTCACAATTGGAATTGTGTAAGCGTTCGTGCTGGTGTTGCACGCGTACTGCGTGGCAAAGTTATACGTGCTTGTGGTGATCCCGTAATCGCGCGGACGATAGAGCGGATTCTCGACACGGTCGGCGGGATCTTGGCCCTTCTGTTGTGTGTCGACTGCGGCGTCGCCTGTGCCGGCAGCATCGTCGGCATAGTAGGCGTAGTTGGCCACGATACGCCACTGTTGCGGATCATTGCCGTCTTGCGAGACATCGAGGGAGGTGCAGAAGGCGATGCTGTCGTCAGGGTGCGTGTTCCATATGCGCGGCAGAGATGGGTGCGACGCGGCGTAGGCCGGACCGTAGCTTCCGCTCGATGTCCGGACGATGAACACACGGGCATAGCTGCGCTGGTACTTCTGATCGACGTTGGCGTGCCGACCTTCGGCCACTTCCTTAAAGTGCGTGTAGGCCATGTTATTTCTCCAGTACGGCCTGCACGGGCTTCATTTTGTTTTGCTTGATCGCCTCGTCGACCAGCTTGCGCTGGTACTCGAGCTGCCGTTCCGACATGACCGCCGCGCGCTCAGTGGCTATTCTGATTTTTTCTTGAACCGACATGTTCTGCTCGCCATACTGCGCCCTGACTCGAGCCTCGACATCAGCGGCGCTGCCTCGAGTCGATGCTGCTGAGAACATCGAGTCTCCACCAATGTTCGCGCCGATCAGATCTTGAAGTTGCTTGCCGGCTTTGCGAGCCAAGGCCTCTTTAAATCTTGCGGTGTCCTGCTCGTTAAGCCCAGCTTGGCCCGCCTCGGCCATACGTTGACCGAGTGTGCCCATCTCGTGCTGGAACACCTCGAACGGAGTCCGCATCTCTCGGATGGTGTTATTGGCAAAGTCTTTGGTGGCCCTGGCCATCGCCTCGATCTCGATCTTTGCTTTGTTAGCGGCCTCGGCGACCTTCTCGAGAGCGGGAGGGATGATCGCTCCAGCAGGTGGTACTGGCGCAGCACCCGGCGGCTTGGGTGGCGGGAGCTTGGCGCGCTCGGCGTCGTTGACCTTGTCAGCCTCCTTGGCCTTATTGCGAACGGCGTCGAATGCGCCGGTGATAGCCTTCATGTCGGTCGGCTTGAAGTTGGCACCTGCTGCTAACGATTCGTGAGCGTTCTTAACTTTAAGCTGTGTGATGCGCATCATCATCGCGTCGAATTCAGGCCCTGACATGCCACCAGCACCAGCGGCATGGAGCGCATACTGCGTGGCCGTTCTGTCTGTCTTGCCAAGGACTGGATCATATGACGACACGAGAGACTTCTTCGTCTCAAGCAGATACAGCTCCGTCCGGTCCATGATCGACCCGAACTCGGCAGCGCTCTTGCGCATCCAGTCGTAGATGCGGACGCCGGCCTCAACAAGGCTCTGAGCCAGATCAATAGTGATATCACGAGCCGCGCGGAACGACGATTCGATGCCCTTGGCCTTGTCTTTCGGATCCACCATGTCACCGAAGAGCTTGCCGATCTCCATGATGATGTCTTTAACGCCCATAAATATGCCACGAATGCCGGCCATCAATCTAGGTATGTCAATCGCATCAAGCATGATCTTCGATATGTCACGGAATGTCTCGGTGGCAGTCTCGACAAGCCTCTTGAACTGGCCCTCGAAGGATCCGTTGAATCGCTCGTTGGCTTCTCTTAGCGCGTCACTAGCACCGGCCGCAGTGATAGCCGCGATGCCTTTGGCTACACTCACGGTGCCGTCACGCACAGCCGACATGGCGTCCTCGACTGAGTGCGCCTTACCCGTGGCCTTCGTCATGTTCTCAGCAAGCGCTTCATACACCTTTAGTCCGCTAGCTTGTAGTGCATTTATCTCCGCCTCTCCCGCCATGCCTGCTCGCTGCATACTGATGATGCTCGATGTCAGCATCCCCATGCCACCTTCGCCGAGCAGCTCCGCAGCGCCTTGGAGAGACTTGACGGTGTCAGTGGACGCCTTGACGCTGAACCCAGCCGTAGCGAGAGCGTTCATGCCCTTGACGTTGTCAGCCAGGGCCACGCCTGATGCCATCGAGGCATCACGCATCTCTTCGATTGCGGCCACGCCTGCCTTAAAGCTACCGGCCATGTAGGCGGCCCTGATCTGCATGGTCTCGAGTGCGCCACCCAGTTTAGCGAAGGCGAGCACAGCGTTACCGGCCGAGACAGCCATGCCTGCGACGCTGGTCAGGTCCGTGGCACCAGCAAACATAGAACCGCTTGATGAGGCCTGAGCGGCGGACTTGCTCGCCGTTTCGGCCACTTTTTTGCCGACCTTTTCGGCCTTCTTGCCGCTGTCGTCTAGAGTCTTGCCCATCTTCTGCAGACCGTTTTCGGCCGCCTTGCCGTCCCAGCCCATGGCCAGCGATGTGCGGATGATGCTAGCCATTGCGCTTCACCTCCACGCCACCCGCAGACAACAGAATCGCCCGCGCCTGCTCCGGACTCATTTTGTTCTCGACACGCTCCTCGCCGTACCGTGGCAGGTAGTCGGCGAGTGAGACTTCCTTGCTCCAAGGCGCAGTCGCAGCCCAGGCCATCGTGGCAGCCTGCACATCACCCCGAGCTGCGCCCCATGGCTCGATGCGGCTCAGGGCGATCCACTCGGACAGCTCCACCGATGTCATCCGCTCGCCCAGCTCAGCGACCGTCATCCCGAGATGTCCAGCCAGTGCGAACATCAGGCGGCGGGTTGGTCGCTCACGGAGTTTTTTTCGAGCGCGTCCACGTCGTCCTTGGACAGACCACATAACGACAGGCACCGATGCCAGAGACGATCAGCCAGCCCGGCAGGGAGCTGGCCAACGAACATGATGTCGGCATCGCCGAAGAGTCTGTTACCAGCCTCGTCGCAGATGCAGAGGCACAGCAGCTTGGCCCTCATGTTGGACCACTTCGCCATGCCCTTGGCCTCAATACTGTTACCTTCGTAATTGTCACGCTCGCTGGCGCTGATCTCCCGGAGGTGGATCGCGTCTGCCCACTCAGGGATCTCGACGCGCTCCACCTTGCCCTTAGTCCGAGACAATATCGCAGACCTGTCCAGTGCCATGTGCTACCTCGTTATACCGTCAATGCGGAGCTGATAGTCAGGGTGACCTGATATTTCAGAGTGTCATCACCAGCCGCGATATTAGGACTCGTCACGTCCGTGATGTATCCGGTGTAGGTGATGAGAGTGTCGATGGCCGTACCGGTGAAGTCGACAGCGATCACGCTCTTGGTCTTGCCTGTGAGGCGAGCCCGAAGGGTTGTCAATTGGTTAGTGCTGGTCGCGGTGTCGTCGAGGAAGAACTCCAAGCTGACAGTGCCCGGATCGATGCGTGCTGGGTATTTCACCAGCGTGCCATCGCCGATACCAGTCTGATCGCTGGTGGCGATGGTGGCGGAGTTAGGCCCCACCGATATCAGATTGAGCAACGGAGTCGGTGTGCCTGTGGTTTCGGTCACGCCGCTGATCGTGATCGTCGCAATCGTTGCCGATGCGCCGATCGCAAGTACCTTAGCCATTATCCGCCCTCCATGGTGCCAGTTATCACAAGAGTTGTAATGCGCGCCTGTTCGTCCGATCCGTCCGAGAACGACTCGCTACTATCGGACTGATCGTCGATCCTCCAATGATGCACAACAGTCGTCCCGATCGTCTGCCTTGCCGGTGTGGCTTGAATCTGTGCGATCACCCAGTCTGCCGATACGGCGGATGCGGCCCGTGTGCCGGCCACGATGGTGCACTGGACGGTCTCCGTGCTTGCGGCCACCGTACCGTCGAGTGCGAGCTCGCGCGTTCTGTTAGTGCCTTCTGTCACCATGTACGGGATGGCCGAGCCCTGAGGTGCCTGCTCGGGATGGATGCCGCCCGGCAGTGCCGCAGCGTAACCGGTGCGAGCTATCAAATAGTCTCGAACGACTTTCGCCAATTGGCTCACTTTGCAAGCTCCTCGGTGACAGCCTTGATGGTCATCTGCTCGATGACCGGACCTGATCTCGCCAGAGCGTTCTTCAGAAAATACTTGCCCGCTACCTTAACGCGCTTGCCGTGGCGCCAGACCTTGGCGGTGAACCCACTCTCCACCAAGTGCGCGTAGTTGCCGGGGTGCACTCGCACCATGACGTTGTGCTGCGCCTCGAGACTTTTCTTTGGCTTGAAGTACTTAATGAATGCCATTATGGGCTTGAACGACTTGCGGCGTCGTGGCCCGACGATGGAATAGACTTGGCCGTTCTTGCGGTTCACGCCGATCCTGAAACCGATCGACTTGCGCAGAGCGCCAGACGCTCCATACACAGGGACTTTCTTGCCGTTGTGCTTGACGGTCTGCTTGAGCTGTGGAGCCAACGACTGCACGGTCTTGACGACAGGCGACGACGCCAGCCGTGCCGCGCGCTTGAGCGCCGCCTTCAGGCGCTTTGTACCCAAGGACTTGAGCCTGCTGACCGCTTCGGCCACACCACGTAATTGAGCGACGACCTTAAACATCAGCCGCCCTCTCTCTCGGTGGCGGTGATCTCAATCCACTGGTTGCGCTCGTCGATGTTGCGCACAAAGACAAAGTTGAGATGCCTGCTCCCGTATACCGCCCGGTGAGTGGCCGCCACATCGCTTCGATACCGGATCGTGATCGTGTGTGTCTGAGTCACCTGCATGATGTCAGCCACAGCCGACTCGCTACCGCTGGATGGAACGACAGCCGCATACACCGTGGCGTATGTCGCCCAGGTGCGCGTGGCCTGCCCGTAGGCGTCGATGCTGTCAGTTGGCGCCTGCAGCTCGATGCGCTTGCGCATGTCGCCGATGACAGTCACTGGTAGTCTCCCATCTGGTAGATGCGGAGGATGCTGTCCACAGCCAGCGGGACTTCAGATCCGAATGAGCCGACAGCCTCGCGGTGCTCGTACCAGTGCGCCACCAACATCAGGATCGCTTGACGCATGAGCGGCGGAGTCTGAACTGCGGCCGTGCCGTAGCCGACCACGAAGTCCACCTCGACAGCGTTCGATTTGCCGGGCAGGGTCAGCGGCCAGTACATCATCGGAGGCAATTGCAACCTTGGCGGGTTGCTATCGAGGTCGTGCTCATAGTCCGTTCCGAGCACCAGAGTCCGCTGTGTGCCGTTAGTGTCGTAGTACCGCACTCGCGGCATGTTGTAAGCATAACCGTCGCTGGTGGTGACAGCCGTGACCGGACCTCGCGGCAGCTCAATAGGAGATCCGACATAGGTGTCGAAGTTGTAGCGCCATGTGCGGCGCATGGTTTCGTAAGGCGCGTTGAAGAACCGTGGCTGCTCCAGCGGCCCACCGGGGAATGTGTCGAGCGTCATGCGCCACGTGGTGCGCACTAGCGACCGACGAGTGAACCGCTCGACATGGTCTCGAGCGGCACTGATGAGCCCGCTAATAATGTCATCGTCTGCTGAGTTGTCCTGCCGGAGCCAGCTCTTGGCTGTCGCCAAGGTCACTGGCTCGGAAGCGCATGGTGTCAGTACGGAGAGTGCCATGGGTGCTTATCTCCGTTCCTTGATCCTCGATCTCTTGGACTCGCCAGTCTCAGGGTCTGAGACAATGACGATAGCGTATTCAGCGTCCACCAATCGCTTGGCTTCGGCTTCGTCAACCTCTAGCAGGTCGCCCGGTCTCCATGACAAGGTGTCGCTTGCCATGGAGACGAGTAGTTGGATTTTCATGCTGCCTCCGATTACGCCTGTGTGAGAAGGCGGATCGCGGTGGACATGAGAACCTTGGCGTCGGTCCGGAGGAATGCGGTGAACGCAACCTGACCGTACTCGGCGTAACGCTCATCGAGGCGGACGATTTGTACATCAAGCGCATCGCGGATGATGTACTTGCTGAAGTCGCCGAAGAGGATAGTCTTATTGCCGGTGGCGATGCTGCTGGCCATCGAGTTGTTGATGATGACCGGGTAGCCGAACAAGCGGTCAGGCTCACCAACGATGTACGACTCGCTGAAGATCGGCCGGCCCAAGGTGTCTTGGAGCTTGCGGATCGCAAGTAGTACGTTGTCGTGCATCATGAACTTGGCGTCCTGACGATAGGCGCGGTCCACACTGTGCACGAGCCCGAGCAGGTCGTTGACAGCGATGGCGGTGGCCGATGCTGCGGTGACGCCAGCAGTAGCACCCGTCACGAGACCCTGCGGCTGGCTGGAGCCAGTACCGGTGCTGAAGTGATCAGCCTGGATGCGGCCCAGACGCTCGCCAAGCATCTCGCCGAGAAGGCTTGGGATGTCGACGATGCTGTCCTGCAAAAGCTCGATCGAGCATAGGACCAATTTGCTGGAGTACTTGTAGCTGTTCAACGTGACCTTGCTGAACGCCAGATCCTGCGTGTTAAACGCGGTGTTTTCCGCGATGATCTCACCTTTGTTAGTGGTGTCGTTCACCGTCGGGATGTCGTATGGGTTGCCGGTGCTGGTCCGGATAACCTGAGCGACTTCACGCACGTTCGCGTAGTACAAGAGTTGTTTTTCGAGCGCATCGCTCAAAGTGGTCTGAACTAGGTAACCACCAGCGGTCGTGGTGCCGACCGACTGAGCACGATGCTCTTCAGTCTTAGGGCGAGCGATAGAGTCGGCGCGACCGGTTGGAGCCTTCGCCCACAGGTGAGCGGTGATCGCGCGAGTTTGAAGGCCGAGTCCTACGCGCTCTGCTGCGGATGCTTGCTCGCTGGTGGTCAGGCCAGTCGGTTGCAGCGCCCACGCACGCAGTGCGTTGCTGTGGTCGGCATGAGCACGACGATCGTTGAGGTCGCTCACGTAGGCTGGAACGCCCACTGGCATACGTGGAGCCTTGGCGCGGTTTGCCGCATTGCGGCGCAGGATGGTCAGGCGAGATTCAAGGCCCTTGATGGACTTGTTGTTCTGCTCGGATGCCATGTCAGCAGCGGCTGCCGCGTCGATTGCGTCCTGATCGTCCTGTGGGTCTTTAGCGACCGCCTCTTCGACTGCGGACACGCGAGTGTCAAGGTCAGCCACCTTGGCGGTGAGCTCATCCCATTGGCCCTGCTCTTCTGGTGTCAGCTCGCGCTTGTTCAACGACTCAAGCTTGCTCACGAGAGACTTGCGCTCTTCGATGAGTTGATCGATCACTGCTGCATGTTTCATATCGGACTCCTAAAATAGGTATTTGAACCATATGCGTAACATATCGCCGACACGATCAGCGCACGATGCGCCGATAGCGAGCCAGCCAGAGCTGACGATCACGGAACGACATCATGCCGGTCCGCATCGACCTGAGTGCCGCTGTCGTGTCCGGATACGCAGGCACAGCGACCACCGAGACTTCATGGAGATTGACATCGTTCAAGGTCCGCAAACGCTTGGTGCCGTCTGAGCCTGGCCCCCAAGAGTCGCCACCATCTGGCACGCTGAAAGCGAACGACATCTGGGATATGTCGCCACGCTTGAGTAGCTCACGCAGGTCTCGGGCATAGCTTGTGTCAGGCAGATCGATCTCGACTCCCAGACCCTTCTCGTCGCTGCGCAGTCTGAGTGTGCCGGCCGACATCCTGCCGATCACCATGGAGTCGTCGTGCCCTATCAGCGCACGCACGTCGACTCCCTCCTTGATGGATCGTTGGAACGCTGTGTTAGCCACGACCTCGCGGAACCCGCCAAGGTCCTCGCTCATCGGTCCATACACGGCGGCATAGCCGACGACTTTGTTACCTTCGGCCTGAACCGTTCCACCCGCCCTGATCTCGATCATGGCTGCGCTCCTGGTGTGCCGATGGGTCGCCACTTGATGCGCCAGCCGTGCTCGCCACCGGGCACTGCCGGAGGCACTAGCTCGCGCTCTCGCTCGATGCCGCAGATGCGGCAGCGATTGGTGCTGCCGTGTTCGCACGACATGATCTGATGCTCGGTCATTGCGGCAGCCAGACGCACAACAGACTCATGCGTGACAGGCAGATCGTTGGTCTCGTCTGGCTCGTCGATGGAGTTCTCGCCTGCCGTGGTTGGGGTGTCCGCAGGAGTGACGGAACCCACGGCAGGCGAGGATGACGGCGCGCTCGGTCCGGTCGGCGCGTTGATCGGTTGCATGTTCAAGGGCTGCATGTACACATCGCCGCCCTCGATTGGCTCTAAATTCTCCTTGGCCCGGATCTCGTTAACTGACAACCATCCCCAGTTACGCCCCACAGCGTATGCCGCGTAGCGTGCCGACTGATCGGCTCGCAGCAGATCCTCGATCTGATGCTCAGCGTAGTAGCAGCTCTGCTCGTAGGTGTTGAGCAGCTTGCATCGAACCTCCTGCTCGATGCGGATTAGCCATGGGCGCAGGGTCTCCGTCAGGAAGACCATGTTCTCCATCTCCATCGTGGAGTATGACTGGCCGCTGCTATCACGAAGCTTGCTGAGCGGGATGTTGAACCACCGAGCGACTTCGGCGAGCTGGAACTGGCGGGTCTGAAGGAACTGCGCGTCCTCGGGAGGTATTCCCAGAGCGCTCCACGTCATGCCCTCTTCGAGGACTGCCACGCGGTGAGAGTTGTTCACGCCCTGATGCAGGCGCTCGAAGTCTTGGCGTAGCCGGCCTCGAGCATCGTCGCTGAGCCTGCCGGGATGGGTGAGAGCGCCAGAAGGTCTCGCACCAGCACCAAAGAATTTGGCGCCGAACCGCTCCGATGCCATCGTCAGGCCGATGCTCTCACGAGCCATCTTAATAACAGAATAGCCAAGCATGCCATCGAAACCGAGGCCTCGAATGTGGAACACATCACGGGCCTGCAGGACTCGCCTGCCGACCTGCGGCTGCATGTACTCGTAGTTCAGCATCTCGCTGAATGGGTTGCGCACGACTGTCATCCAGTCAGGGCGTAATATCTTTAGCTCGAGGACATTGCCGGATGAGTCCCGCTCGATCTCGGCGAATGCGTTGCCGTAGAGCAGCACGTGGTGCATTAACGTCTCAGTCCACACCAGCGCGGAGATCTCGCCACAGGGTTGGTGCAGAAGGATCTCATAGAGTGGGTGATCGCTAGCGCGCTTGCGAGCACCGTTCGGCGCACGCTCGTAGAGGATCAGCGGCAGTGATGCGACAGTTTCCGATATGACGCGCACGGCAGACCATACGCCTGCCGACTGCATAGCCATCGACTCGGTGACGACAACACCGGCATCGGAGCCGTGGCCACCGAATAACGTGACGAGTGCAGGATCCCGCAGACTATACGTCGCGCGGGACTCCAGACCTATGAGAGACTTGAGACGATCGATAATGCGCATGTCTCGAGACTACCGATGCGCATGCACGATCAGCGCCAGACAGCGATGCCCCACGACCGATAGGTGGCACCCATACGATCGATATCGTGCCACGACCGTTTCCACGATGACTTCTTGATATCCTTCGGCCCCTCGGCGGGATCCTGATAATGGACCCGGTCAAACTCCACGCCAGCGACGACCACGTAGTGCCCGATGCCCGACGCACTGATCAGGCAGATCACCGGCCGCCCGATCTCTGTGTGATGATGCAGATCCACCAAGGACATCTCGCCCGATATCACTCGGAGACCTACTCCACGCAGCATCGACTCGATTGCCCGAGGGTCGGTGCCGTTGATGACGTTACACGAGAGCGGAGCAAGATCGCCCGGAGTGACACGCCTGCGCAGGTGCTTTAGGACAGTGAGCACTGCCGTGTATCCGCAGTCGTGCTGCGCGTTCTGGCGGAGATCGGGGAGAGCGATCATAGCATCGATAGCCCTCGGCCTTCATAGACGCTGGTGCCAGCCACCTCGCCGATCCTGCTCCTTGCTGTGGCCATGATTGCGGCGATGGCCACGTCGATCTTCTCGGTGCTCTTACCCTTCGATGGCTTCACGTTGCCGGCTGAGTCCTGCTCGATGACGGCGTTGCCCAGGCACCACCGCAGGACGGGGTGTCCATCATGCCGGATCCGCTTCTGCATGATCAGCGTCTCGAAGTCTTTGGAGGCGGGACTCATCGAGGCATAGCCCTGACCGAAAGCCACCACCGACAGGCCATCCATCTGGAGCTGCTGCGCCAACTGCGCGGCGTTCCACCTGTCGATGGCGATATCACGGATCTGATACTTCTGGCCGAGCTCGGTGATGCGCGACCGGATCAGCTCGTAGTCGATCACATCCCCATCGACTAGCTCGATGTGCCCTGCTGCCGCCCACTGGTCGTAGCGTGTCTTATTGCGGCGCTCTCGCTCCCGCAGGCAGCCCCTCGGAGCCCAGCAGAACGGCAGCAACCACACTTGATCGTCGATAGGGAACGCCAGCACCAAGGCCGACAGGTCCGTAGTGGTCGATAGGTCGAGCCCGGCCCAGCATGGACGACCAGCGAGGTCTGGCATCTCGCCCTTACATGCGTCCCACCTGTCGAGTGCCACCCAGCGCACGCTGGATTCTGTCCACTGGTTGAGATGCAGACGGCGGAACGCTTGCTCGCGCATCGGTGATGCCTGGGCCTCAACAACGCTCTGGGCGAAGTACTCTGGTCGCACCGAGACGCCATAGCCGGGGTTGGCCTTGCGCCATGTCGACTCGAGTCGCCAGTCGTCGCTGTCTGGCGCACCGTATAGCACCGGCAGGAACGTCGGATCGACGATGGTGCCGTCTGTCACGCCTCGAGCATAGCTGTGGAGTTCATAACACAGAGACTCCCGATCGTAGCCTGCCGTGGTGAGTGCCACCGTGAGCGGGTTGCGGCGAGCGCCTGTGGATGTGGTGAGCGTGTCCCAGAGCTCACGGTCCCTCTGGCAGTGTACCTCGTCGAACACGATACCGGAGCAGGACATGCCGTGCTTGGTGGCCGCATCGGCCGAGATGGCCCGCATGCGCCTGCCGTCCTTGGTGACGATTTCTTTGCGAAGGACAGTACAGAGCGACGATAGCAGCTTCGACTGCATGACCATTCTGGCAGCAATGTCGAACACGATTGATGCCTGGTCCCGATCGGCAGCGGCACAGATGACTTCGGCGCCCGGCTCCCCATCGCCGAAGAGCAAGTAGAGGGCGATACCTGCGGCCAGTGTCGACTTCCCGTTTTTTCGTGGTATCTCGATGTACGATGTACGGTATCGGCGGGTGCCGTCGGCATTCAACGCGCCGAACATCGGTCTGATAATGTCGTGCCACTGCCAGTCGGACAGGGTGAACGGCTTGCCTGCCAGCTCGCCCTTGCCGTGGGTGAGAACTTGCCCGAAGAACTTGCTGACCATGCCTGCGCGGCGCTCGTCTACTTCAGCATCCGCAGGATGTCCGGATCCACCTCGTGCTGCTCGGTCGCTCCGGCTTGGCTTTCGGCGGGCAGGCGGCTTGAACCTCGTGTTCGCGGCTGGAGGTACAGGCCCGCCAAGATGTCCCGCATCCTGCTCTCCGTCCGGCTGAGCTCCGCCCAGGCTGGGTGGAGTTTTTCGTCGCCGACCCTTGGCGGGTTTTCCGCCACTGCTGCGCGCAATAAGTCCGCTCGTGCTGCGACTCTCGCCGCTAACAGAACTGACATCAGGTCGGCCTTGCCGCCCATCCCCACCCAGTCGAGCGCTTCGCGTATCCATGTGTAGTGTGCCTGCTCCTCGCGGCTCAATCCCGCCGGTTTAGCGGGTAACGCTCCGCCCGGTCTTAGCCATCCACTGCGATCTACCGCCTTGCGCCCACGACCCATAGATATCTCCGTATATTTCAAAGTTCCATTCAAAAAGTTCTTTCATGTACACGTGCGGTCATCCGCCAAATATAGCCAACATATTCGCCCCCTACGTCGGTATCGCTCTGAATGAAACTTCAGAAGTTCTGCTATCATTTTTTCGCGACGATTGAAATTCGAGCCACCATCCGCCGTGAGGTCTTGCGGCGCGACCCTTCTCAGTGTGCCAGCCGTCCCCCGATTCATCCTTCCACGCTCCGCATCTCAAAAATAGCTGGCGATTTTGCTCGACGTTGCCGCGAGATGTGAGCCGGATCATGATGTTCTCGTCGACGTTGCGACGATGGATGTGGCCGCTCACGTAGATGTCCGCTTCGTATTGGCGCTGCGTCCTTGAGTGATCGATCATGCCGCGTGTCACTTCGCCACCACCACCGTAGCCATGGTGATACAGCAGTCGAGTAAGAGCCACATGCTTTGGAGATTGAGAAAACAGATGGCGAGCCATCACGAAGCCCCAGTACGGCGCACACACGACGCGGCTGCCATTACTGCGGAGCAGGCCGACCAGCCGCTGCAGCAGATCCACCTCGTGCCGCTTCTTGACGGAGGTCTCATGGTTGCCATAGCTCATCAGAGCAATACTGTCCGCATAGGGTGTGAACCACTCGGCAGCGGTGTCGACCAAACTGTCGAGGTAGTTACCACATCGATGCTCAGGGCGCAGGGTGTCAGCCGAGGCGCGTGGATCCCACTTGCCCTGCATTGCGTCGAAGATGTCGCCGAACATAAGGACGGGTGAGCCTATCGCCTTCGCCTGGCCTAATGTGGCGGCCAGCTCATCCCGCAGGCAGTGGGCGCTGTCCCAGTGGAGGTCGGCCAGCAGCAGCACGCGGCGCACAGACCCGATGGCGCCATGGTTAATGGTCAGCTTGTGGCAGTGCGTGTCCGAGCGCTCGATGCTCCACCATGGATCTGTCATGTCTGAGCCTCTGGTTGGTGTCAGACCTGAACGTCATCATAGACAAAAAATGAGTCTTGCGATGCCGCCTGCGCAGTACCAGTCGATGCCCACCGAAATGTCACATTGCCTACCGCACTAGCCGAGTAATCATACCTATAGACTCCAGTTGAAGCTTTAACGATAGCGGCATCCACGCCATAAGTGAGAGTCGTGAGAGTACCTGTTGGCGACCTTACATATAACATCACGTTAGTCGGATCAGTAGGCACAGAAGATACTGTGAATGTTGCAGTGAGACGTACTAAATCTCCACGATCATAGGTCGCCATCTCAGAGCTCCACGATAGATGATATGCCCGAGCTCGTCTGGATCGAGGCATTAGACGATGAAAGTATAGCATGCGATACGGTCACTAACGCAATTCTGGATGAGGATACCACGACAGACGCTGCCAGCGCATGCGAGATCGATACGCTTGATGTCGTACTGGCTGAGCCTGAGACGGATGATACCGATGCGATAGTGGCAGCAGAGCCAGAGACTAGAGACTGCGTCGCAGATGCAGACGAGGCTGAGCTGACGCCTACATCGACATCAGAGATCAGGCCAGTGGTGAGCCCTGCCTGCGAGATGGTGCTAATCGATGATGCCGATGTCGATGGTAGGCTCGATAAGAGATCGCATACAGCGAGCCTTGTTTGCACCACCCATGACACGCTCGAGCCAGCTAGAACATAAACACCAGAAGTCGCTGCCACGCGGCGAGCAGAACGCAGCCCAACCAATTTGCCGGCGATGATATACGCACCGACATCGGTTCGCATGAATAAGCCATGGATCAGGCCAGCAGAGATACCAGACAATGCATACGTGCGACGTGTGGCAGGCATCACGTATGTGCGACGCAGTCCGACATCACGACCAACTAGACCATATGAACGGGCATCAGCAACGATGGCTCGAGTCAGACGCAGGGCGCAGCTCTGACCGGACAGAGCATACGATCGAGGACTGGCCACGATGATGCGCCGAGCACCGACGACGACTTCGCCCATGGTGAGCAGGTATGGTCCTGTCGAGCATGTCAGCGTGCGCGTCGATCGCAGAGCGGCTGCTCGGCCAGTCATTGCATACGAGCCAGACGATGCGCGTATACCACGGCCATAGATCAGCGCTGCGCTCTGCCCGGTCAGCGCATACGCACTCACTGCGGCAGACATTTTGCGCACGACTATGGTGCGAGTATCCTGCCCGGTGAGCGTGAATGTGCCTGCTGATGCCGTGATGCGATATGCGACAACTACTGTATGCGTGAGCGTGACATCGATGCCGGTCAGCGCATAAGAGCCAGTGCCAGCCAGTATCGAGCGCGTTAGTCTGAGCGATGCTGCCTGCCCAGTCAGAGCAAATGTGCCGACAGATGCGCTGAGCGTGTAACCAGCAGCGGTAGATTTTGTTAGAGTCGCATTGATGCCGGTAAGGGCAAACACGCCAACGCTGGCTGAGATGGTGCGGGTTGCTACTAATCGATTGGTTATGCCCGTGAGCGTAAACGTTCCAACATTAACTGAGATGGTGCGGGTTGATTGCAAAGATGCAGCCTGGCCCGTTAGCGTAAACGCACCAGGACTAGACGTGATAGTGCGCGTTGCTGTCAATCGATTAGCTATGCCAGATAGCGAAAATGTGCCAGCGCCAACCGTGATAGTGCGGGTTGCTGCTAATCGATTGGCTATGCCAGTAAGCGCATACGATCCAGTGCCAGTCGCAATGGTGCGTGTCGATCGAAGAAATGCAGACTGACCGGTGAGCGTAAATGTGCCGACATTTGCGGTAAGCGTGCGCGTGGATTTTAGATTTACGGCTATGCCAGCCAGCGTGAATGACTGAGCCGTCGCCGTAATTACACGTCCGACTTTCAGATTTGCCGCTATGCCATTCAGCGCAAATGATCCGACAGACGCGGGAATTTTGCGGCCAATTGTCAAACCAGTAGCAGTACCAGTCAACGCATACGATTGACTATTGGCGATTACTTTGCGGTCATTTTTTAAACCGGCAGCAATGCCGGATAACGTAAATGAAACAACGTCACAAGCTATTCTTTTTTGCGCGGTTGTTTTTGTTAAAGTTGCGGCAATCCCAGTAAATAAATAAGACCTAACATCGGCAAGCAAAACGTAATCTTCTTTGCTTACAGTGATTGCAAGCAACGCTGCATTTGGCAAAGTTGATGGGGCGGTATAAAGGCTTGTTCCAGCGCTGAAGCCGGTTGTTTCGCTCCATGACATAGCGTATGGCGTAACGTCACTTTGAAACGCTGAAAATACTTTGTTTGGTAATTTAGTTATTTGAACTTCTTGGCCACCGCCAGCGGGCCAAGGTGCCGTTGTGTTTGGCGGAATGGACGTGCTTGCAAATCCTGAACTAGACCAAGGCCCACCGCGCAAACCACCACTACTGGTTGCGCTTACAGCATATACAGCAGATGAATCGCCAAAGGATAAACTTTGTCCTTGACCAGTTAACGTAATTCCAATTGGATTTATTCTTGTGCCAAATCCAGAAGACCAAGCCCAAGCGTAGGCATATGGTGTGCTTGGATGCGCAACTGCAATCTGTGCCCCATCACGAGAGAATGCTATTCTGCGTGGCTGCGCGCCCGGATTGGTGGCTGGATTTGAAACCTTTGTTCCAAAGCCAGTTGAATTTGACCAAGCCCAAGCGTGAATATATGGCGTTAAATTGTTTGCGGAAACAACGATATAAGATTCATCGGGACTGAAAGCAACTGCAGTACCATTAGCCGAAAATGTTGGATTGGTAAATTTTGTACCAAATCCTGATGTGCTAATTGGGTAAACGCCAATACCGCTAGTCCCAGCGTTGATTGCAACCGCACCAGAATTCAAAGCAAGATCTTGTCCACCAGATGGGATCAGAGTAGCTGGGTCAGAAACTTTTGTTCCAAATCCGCTTGAAGAAAAAGCGTAGGAATGTATGTATGGGGATGATTGAGTCGCTATTGCAACAAAATCTTTGTTTTTCGAAAACGCAATACGCCTTCCGCCTGCGCTCAACGCACTAGATGGCGCGGCAAATTTTGTCCCCCAGCCAGATACGGACGTAAAATCATAGGCGTGAATGCCGGGGCTGGACGAGTTTGATCCAACCGCGACATAAAGTCCCATTATTTAACTCGTTTCAATTCTAAAATTATTGCTCTTGTTTTGGCGATATCTGTAGATTGACTAACCAACGATTCTAGCATCATGGTTGTTTTTCGTAATTCTATTTTTTCGGTGCGCAATCGAGTACGCAATTCATCTCGAAATGCAAGCTCTGCGGCAAAATCTAGGTCGTCATCATTAGTTACATTAATGGCTAGTTGCTCACGGCTCATGCCTCGATAAGGCAATAAGTGAGCAGGCCATGTTAAATTAGCCATCCCGTTTAACATCAATTGAAAATTAAATACATTAGCCTGATATTGATACACTTCATTTTCACGTTGCAAAATAGATTGAGCCAACATGATTTCATGCTCATCCTGGCTAACGCCACCATTGGCGGCGTCAAACGTATTACCGTTACCCATATCGATGTCAGGCAAGGGTCAGCACTCCATTGGTGGCATCAAAGTCCACGGTAAATGTTTCGGTATCGGCCAGCGTGATCGATGATCCGTAATCGTAATATCCGATCACGGCATTGCTGGCAGTGGAGTTGTACAAAATGACATAACGAAAAGGCCCGATGCTACCGCCAGACGCGGTAAACACTGAGTCGGCAAGCACCAGTTTGTAAGTGCCACTTGTCTGCGCCGATGACGTGGTCGTGATCGTATTACCGCCAGAGGTGTAGCCGTTAGCTGCTGCTGGTGCTGGCGCTACTGTGGTGTTCCACACGGTATCGCTAGATGCCGTCGGCGCCGTATTTGTTAGCGCAACCTTGAGCGTATCGCTTTGCAAGTTGTGAACCTTCTCTGCCAGATTCTCAACAAAGCAATTATACTTGTTAAACGTCGCCATCACATGTCCTCCGTTATTGTTTTTCGGCTGTGGCAGCTATGGCACAGCGACTGCAGATTCTCTGCTGAATTCGTGCCACCCTTGCGCAGCGGCACGATGTGATCCACTTGGCTGGCCGCCTCACCGCATCGTCTGCACAGGGGCTCGCCCCGCAGGACCATCAGGCGCAACTTCTGCCACGTCGCGTCGTAGCCTCGGTCGTTGCTGCTAGGCCTCACCTCCTGCTTCGGCAGGGGCGGCTTAGGCAGTCGGTGCATCGGGAGTCTGTCAGCCATGCAACAAGCCTACTAATCAGCAGTCCCGAACAGAGTCTGCTGATGGTCCACGCCGTTGGTGTCGAGTGGATGGAACAGTCCGCACCCTGCCGCCGCTCGCCTCACCATGGCCGCTAACTTCGCCTTGCTGCGCGGAACACCAGCGCTCTGCTTGTGTGGTCGCAGTGGCTCACGGTATGCCTCTGGCAGCACGTGAGCGCAGGCCGAAGCCCATTGACGGGTCGTCAGTCCACCGAGCCTTGCGGGCAGATCCTCGAGCCAGTCCTCGACCACAGAGACAGGTATCTGCCGATCTCCCGGCCAGTCGTCGACCAGTGGCTCCAGCGCATCGGCAGGCACACCCAGTAGCAGCGACAGATCGAGTACACGATCCTCGATGATGTGCTCAGCGACGCAGGTATCATCCACCATTCAGCACCTCGTATGTCACGACCACCTGAGCCGGCCCGCCGTTGCCTGCGACCATCCGCACGCACACACTTGGAACATGCTCCCAATCGTCATCGATCAGCAGTCCAGACCTCACCGACCAGTCGAGGATCGGCTTGGCCACGTTGTCGAGGTCCCTGCCCTTGCGCCATCCCTTGCCAGGCATGACAGAGATCACGATATTGACTCGATCACCGATAAGAACGGACCGGACGCCAGCAACCCGCGCCGTCATGTCCGCCTGCGTGATCCACCTCGTGTAGGTCGCAGACTTGTGCACTCGCCCACGGTTGCTGCGCCAGATGCCGTTCACCGATGGCGGTACCGGCAGGATGATCGTTAGCCCAACGGCATCAGGAGCTGCGTCAAGTTGTCCGACTTCAGAATCATCTGGCCGCTGTCGGTCAGGTACGCCGTGACCTCCTGCGTCCTGACCGCCTTCAGCGCATCGAGGACATACTTCGGGTTGAAGTTGCTCTTGCTTTCGGCGGCCACGTCGCATGGGATCACCACCTGACATTTACCGCTCTGAGATTGCGCCGATAGGTGCAGCCCAGTCTGTCGGTAATCCACGGTCATCCGACTTGTCTCGTGATCCACCATGAACTCCACCTGCCGGATGGCATGAGAGAGAGCCGACAGATCATGCACGTATGGCGAGCCGATTTTGGATTCTGGCGGCATCACGGAGTGGTAGTCGGGGAACTTGCCGTTGATCTGGACGAACACCAGCTCGGCCATGCTCTGGCCATCGATGCTCCACCACGCCACGACTTCATTGGCGCGCACATACAGCGCTAGCTGCGCATTCTCGAATCGCGGATGCAGGAACGGCAGCACATTGCGAGGGATCAGCGCTGATCGGACCTTGGCAGTACCGGATGCCTCACATGTGCCAACGGCGAGCCTGCGCCCATCGGTGGCAGCAGCGACTGCCTGCTTCTTGCTATACGACACCTCAATGCCGCACAGCGCGAAGCGTGCAGACTCCACGCAGACTGCATGCTCGACGCTGCCGAGAAGCGCCTCGAAGTCCATCGAATCGGCGAACACCATGTGATCCAGCGAGCTTGGCTCCAAGTTTTGCAGGACCGGGATCACAGCATCATCACGCTTTGATAGCTGCCACTCGCTGCCACCGGCTAGGACTTCGATCTGCTCGGCGCCATCGATGTCGATGTCAAGGTAGTCCTGCTGAACGAGTCCGACGATCTGGTCGAGCTTGCCCAGGTGGACATCGGCCGTGCTGAATTCTTGGTTTCCGGACTTTGACGCTCTGATGTAGACCGTCATGGATATCGAAGATGTCGGGTCGGTAACGGTCAGGCTAATCCGTTGGCCGAGGCTTGCGTCTGCCTGGATGCGGACGCTTACGGGTTCGCCCTTGGCTGTCTTTTGCCCTATCGGCTTTAGGCGCTTCAGGCCTTGGCGTAGTTCTCGGGTTAACAGTGTCAGGATCATCCGATACTCCCAGTAACCAGCAGTCTCGGAGCTTGTCTCTCAGCTCATCGATGTACTGCATCAGAACCCCGACCGCGCACCCCGCGTGATCGAGCTCGCATCCATCCCAGTGAGTCGACTGAAGGCCCTTGTGCAAGTGCGCGGCCTCGATCGCATTAAGTCGCTCATTGGAGATGGTCATTTGCTGCCTTTCGGCTGGATCCACCTATCGACGCCAGTAGCGCCTTCGCCACATAAGATCGACGCGCGTTCAAGATACTTCTTGGCTGTCCGCGCCCGAGGAGGCGTTGCGGCCATGGCGGCAGCCGCTTTGCTTACCAGCGTCACCGCCTCGCCCAGCTTCTCGGCCCACTCCTCGAACCACGTCTCGAATGTTGTCGCGGTCATGGTTCGCCTCCAGACTGTCCAGTAGCTCGATGCACCGCTGCGCCTTGGCCAGATCCGTTCGTTTGTTCTTCCCAAGGTATCTCCACAAGTACTTGATCGCGCATCCGCGCCAGTAGCCTCGCATCTGTTCCACGCCGAGCATGGCGAGCTGCGCCCGCATGCAGTCGACATCGCTGCCATCGGCGCTCGCATAATGCGGTGGATCGATCTCAGACATCGTCTCGCTCCATCTCTGCGTCGCCGTTGCTCTCACGCCAGCATGTGCGGCACATGCCGTCAGCGATCACCACTTTGACGGCTCCGCAATTGGAGCAAGAGTCCTTGTGCGCGGACCACGGATCAGTTAGCAGGTCCATCTAGATGCTCCCAGAGTTCGATGTCGTGTCGGTATGGCTTGTAGAGGTGATGCCGGTCGTCCTCTTTATGGGCAGCAATGGCTGCCTTAAGTCTTTTGATCTCGTGTTGCGCATAGGCCAGATTGGCTTGGCAAACTTGGAGGCAGGTGTCGAGCAGTGTCTCGCGTGTGATGTCAGTCGATCCAGATCCTTCCATCACGCATGCCCTCCCGCCAGTCCATTACACACTTGCGCCATCGCTCATTGATCGATTGCCTGCTGACACCCAGATCCCGAGAAACGCTCGCCATCGACTTGTCGGACAGCATGGCGTCGATTATTGGTTGGACTCCACGCCTAGCCTTGGATCTCAACAGTCGGACACGGTCCTCGGCATCGATCATCTCGTCCAATCTGTCGGACTCGTCTCGAGCCAGAAGCTGAATGATCTCGCTGCCATCCTCCCGCACAGATCCGGAGATACTCTGTCCGCTAATGTGCCGGCGCGTTTTCAGGCGTCGACTGATCCGTGTGCAGCAGGACCAGACCATGAGGTAGACGTATGTCGTCCAGCAAGACCGAACCGGATCGAAGTACTCAAGGTGCTCCAGCAGATACAGCATGCACTCCTGCTCCCAGTCGTCCTTGTCCATCTTGGCTGGCTTGTATACCTGACAAGCTTTGTAGACGAGCCGGATATTCTCGGTGAATAATTGCAATAGTTCACTTCGGGACATTGCCGTCGTCGTCTTCGTCAGTGTCATCATCGTCGTCGTCATCATCACTCTCTATGTCGTCCGACGTGTGCCGGAGCCCCTCGGCGATCGTCTGTAGCACGTACCCGAGGGTGTCTGCCTCGGCGATCTCCAGAGTGCCCGCGAGCACGGTGTGGCTGTCGCGCATGCAGACCAGACTGACCGTCCGCTCCGCGTCGTTGTGCGACACCTCGATGTCCAGCCCGTTGTTCTCGACGCTGATCGTTACCTTCATCGGAAACCTCCAAAGGACATGCGCCGACGCTAGCATTCCGGCGGTACGATCGGACCGTCGAGGATGTCCTTGGCCCAGTCCTGCAGCATGTCCTTGCCCAGGCATCGCATGGAGCAGTTTTCCCTGATCACTTTGCGCGTGTCGGTTAGCTCCTTAAGCAGCCAGACCGATTGAAGATCGGTCAGCGCCAGACCACCCTCGAACTGGTCGATAATTGTTTGGATCGCTTCTGTCTTGGTCATCTTGATCCCGCCTTGTTGCCACCCATTTGACTCATGTCTACATTCTTGTCACGGAAATGACATAATCGCCCACCAAAGATCAGCGCTAAACTGACTTGCCTGTCACCACCCCAATCAACCCTAGGCATTGCGACACCAATCTTCTGGGATGTCATAATGCTTAATGTGTTTCCACTGACCTTCTCGCATGGGAAGATGAAATTGTATTCGCACTCGACCCACCTACCGCCGCTGATAAACCATGCGCAACGGGCATAATCAATTACTTGAGCAATGACTGGCCCAAGCTTTTCCCTTGAGCGCTTAATCTCTATTCCGACAAAGCCACGATTCCATCCACCTCGCCAAAGCGCTGCAGTCGGCTCGAGAATCCGATCTATGCGGTAATGGCTTTTGTGCTCAACACCTAGTCGCGGCTGTCGGCACTCGCCAACGACTTCCTTGTGCACGATCCAGCCAGCAGCAATGGCCAATCTGTCAAAATGCTCACAGGCTGCTTCTTCATCCTCGTATTTGCCCGACGTAACCTCGCCCCACTCATTGCCCCGTGCCTCTATATCCACATCGCATGCGACAACTAAGCTCATCCACTCTCTCCTTCGACCAACTGTTCCACGCCCCAACCAGACTCTAATAAACTGCCGTCACGATCATGGCTAACATGTTTGGATAGCATTAAATATAATATAAAAATAATATATATAATAATTATTTAATTATTACTAGGTCGCCTCTTTTCTGGCTTTCTCCGTACGAGGATTACAGTGTTTTCTGGTAAAAGGTACCTAGTAATAATTAATTAATTCACTTATTGGCCCCGGTAAGAAAAAAGGTGACCTAGTAATAATTAATTAATTCACCGGTGCCATGATTTGCCTATAAATCTAGGCAAACAAGGCGAGCTGCCGGACGACCTGCGCCAATTTTTTCTATTTGTACTAATTCAATCTCTCCAGACTGGACCAGAGACGCAATCACCTCTTCGCGTTCCGCCGGCCGTAGTGATTGAGTGCGACGGCTAAGTTCAGTGCGCGTCATCCCTCCCTTGCCAGCGTCACGCAGCACCCGCAGCACTCGCTTCCGCCGTGAGTCGAAGGGGCCATCGCTGATCCAAGTCTTGGCGAGCCAGATAAGTCGCAGGGTGAGATACTCCGAGACTCGGCAGGCCCATGTGACGGCAGCCTCATCGATGGTAAATGCTTCGCCAGGCGTAGCGGTCGAGCACGCATAGATAAGGGCTAGCTTGCGCGCCTTCTCGACTGTGCGCGCCCACAGCGCACCAAAGGGCTTCAGCTCCTTCTCCTGTCGCTCCTCGACATGATTATCGAAATTCTCGAAGAGTGCTTCGGCAGACATAGTTGCTGGCACTATCATGGTGCGAGGATTAATCTCGCTCAGGTTCCCGGGGGATGGGCGCCACGCCAGCCAGCCCTGGCAATCAAGCGCAAGACCCTCGGGTGGTTCAAATAACGTCGGCTTCTTTTTCTTTGCGTGGATATCTGGCGTCTCAAATATAAACACGCGGTTCAAGAATCCGTCAGCGATTGATTCCGAAGTCAGCCCGTGAAACAGACTTTCCGGTACTGTCGTGCCATAGAGTACTACGTTCGGCTGGTTGATAATAACACGATTACTGATGTCCGCATAATGGTCACCCAGATACACGCCGCCAGACGAAGTGTAGAACTTCATCAGATTGCTGATAATTCCTGCCAGATGTGGTGGTGCTTTTTCGGCGTTCGCATTGAGCGACCGTAGCCACCGCCCCACTTCATCGATTAGCCAAATCATCGAGGGTTGCTGGCCCATGGTGTTCACCAGCCCCGTGTGCGAAGCCAGACCTTCACCGATGTGCTGAGCTCCACCGGCTGCGACAAGCAGGCTCTTGATGGCACTGCGCCCACTTTCTTTTCCTGCTCCAGATGCAGCCACGCCAATGGAGTAGATGTTTGGTCGAGTGTTTACTGCATCCCGCACCTTGCGTCCGGTCAGCAGCGACATCAGGCTGATCGCAGAAGCAAGAGCGAGCACTGGCTGAGAACGATAACTTGACTGCTCGATGTAATCCATGACTGCGCCGACAAGGCCGGGCACTTCGAGCAAGTCTTCCGGGAATGCGCCGGGATCGCACACATTATCCGTTGCCGGCGTCTGCTTAGCCTCTTCCTGGACCGCTTGCACGTTGGCCCCCCAATGGTCTTCACTAAAGGCCGTGAATATCTGCGAGGGCTCATAGCGCGCCACGCTCTCAGCAATCTTCCGAACTTCGATATCATCAAGTGGCGGGTTGCATCGGTCGGCATTTACCACCGATATGGCTGCAAAGATCTCAGCCTTCGTCATGCCCTTTGACCGCATGCTGCCCGCTAACCGCGCCAAGGCCACATTGCGCTGGCCAGATCCGATGGCGTTGCCGTCGCCTGCGGTGGTGTTTCCGATAGGCGTCAGGCGTGTGCCGTTCTCAAGATCGTCGAGCATGGCTGCCAGCCACGGCGGTGGTTCCTTAAGTTCTTGCGCCGGAACATCGAGCTCGAGGCCATCAATCCAGTGGTACTGGCCGGCAGGTAATTGGCTCGGTGGCACAATGATGTAGCCACCATAAGCACGAGTGTCGACATGCTCACCGAGGCGACTGGCCGTGCTGCGCCAGCGCTTACCCTGGGGTTGCCGAAACACATGGTGCCGCCCAGAATTTGGCGTCATGCTGGTGGGCACTTCGGCGAGCTGCGCTCCAGCCTCTTGATCTGCTGGCCACGCATTATCCAGACCGTCGATGTCGACCACGACAAGGCTGTCAGTATTGAGCCCAATGTTGGCGTTGGGCCACTGCGTCCACCATGCCTTAATCTGCTGCTGGCCTGTTGTGGCAGAGTTGCGACCGCCAGTAATGATCGGGAACTTATTGCCCGGCTTGGCCGGAAAAACAGGATAGCCCAAGCGCGCGTATTTAAGAGCCGCATCGAGCAGCAGATCCTCGTCCATCTCAACCTCCTTGTCGTCAATCTATATTGTCGGGTTGGCCATCCATGGCCCCGCCCGGTCGGGGTGCGCGTCAGCACGCGCGTGGAACGATCAATAGGTTGGGCTTTCAGGTCGTCGACAGGCAGCGCATCAGCTGTACTAAGAAGTCGACCACAACCCTGCCGATATCCATACTCACCCAACCCATGGCTCAATGACTTAGAACGGAATGTCGGCTGCATCCATATCGTCGTCGGTCTTGGCTGCTACTGGTTGGTAGGGCGGATTAGCCTGCCTAGCTCCCCACGATGGACGTCTGGGTGGTGCGATTGGCGGCTGCACGGGCGAGCGAGCTGCTGGTTTTGCTGCCGGCTTGCTGCCACTTGAGAAGGCGGAGAACGCTGCGGCAGCCTGTGCCTCATCTCCCGGATGCTCGCCAGCGGGGCGGTACGCAACTATTGATGCGTCTGTGCCTCCGGTACCATCTGTTCTCTTCTTGTGTGCGATTGTTATCGATAGCGGTATGCTGCATAGCTCGCTCGAGTCTTCTGGATTAGGGATGCCGACAGCCACGGCGATCGAGGCTAACTCAGCCTTGGCCATCTCCTTCGCCATGGGATTGGAGTTCTTGAGGTTGAGCCGCTGCCAGTGCTGGCGCCTCCGGTAGTCACCGTCCATGACGCGGAATGTCAGGCTCAGATGGGTACCGTCAGTCTTCTTGTTCGCCATCTCCTTCGCCTCGATAATCTCGACCATGTAGTCTCCCGGCGGCAGCGGCTCAGATGTCCGAGGCTGCATCGGTGTCACATTAGGCAGATCGAATTCTTTCAGATTCATATCGTTTAGGCTCCCATAGATGTCATGAAGGCATCCCAGGACAGAGGGATGTCCTGCTGGATACCGAACCGGTTCTTGGCCACGCATGCTGGCCCCCCCACAGTGCGAAGGACACGGTCCTCGGCACCCTTCACCGAAGACGCTATCACCCGCGTGCCGGCTTTGGTCTTCTCTTCGAGAGTTCGGATCTTACGTGTAGCGAAAAGGACAGCATCTGCCCACTCGCATATCAGCCCAGATGCCAGCTTGTGCAGACGTGGCGCATAGCGGTCATATGAGGCAGACTCGGGATCCTCGAAGCGCTCAATCTTGGCGTGCGCTACGCATACTACACACATACCGCGTCGATCACGTAGCCGGTCTAGATGCCCAAGGATGTCGCGCCATATGCGGACAGCCTGCACATATCCCTTGCCATACCCGCCGGCCGCCAGCTCGATCGATGCAACGCTGTACTCGGTGCAGATGTGATCCCATATCAGGCGCTCGAGCCAGTCCAGCGAGTCGATCACGACAGTGCCGTACTGGTGGTCGTTATCCTCGAGTGCTTGCAGATCGCTGAGCACCGAGCTGAGCTTTAGCGCCACCGGAAACTTGTCTACAGAAATCTGCCCAAGGCCATCTTCTGTCTGGATAAAAATGGGCGTTGGTGCCTGCGATCCAAAGGTCGACTTGCCGATACCTTCGGTGCCATAGATAACTATGCGTGGCGCTAGGTTGCTAGGCCCCTTCTGGATATTGCTTAATCTGCTCACTTCATCTCCTCAAAACATCCCACACATACTGGACGGCCATCGACGTGACGACCGTAAAGACAGACCCATCCCGTATCGACCAGCTCGCTGACCTGCGGATCAGACATGTACCACCTGCGCACACATAGCCTATTGCACCTCGAGCAGTTGCATACTTTAATATCGGGTGGTATCTGGATCGCTCGGCCCAGGCTGTCGCGAGTCCAGACCACTGGCCGCGGGAAGTTTTTTATCACGTAACAACCTCCTGCTTAAGTTTATTAATTACTTGTTTAACTCGCACTATCTTGACATCTGCCGGAGCATGAATGCCAATGCGAACTCTGCCTCCATCGATGTCAGCGATGACCAATGAGATGTCTCCATGCGCAGTCTTGAGTACGATGGTCTCTCCACCACACGACACTGGACGGGCTGACAGGCACAGCATTAGGCGACCTCCACAGGAGTTGTCACTGTCCATCGGATAGTCGAGCAGCGTGCTATCTCGAGTGACTCGTGTAGCCGGCTGATCGCCTCGTCTGCTTTTGCTATGTTCCGGCAGTAAAATCTAAAAATGCTGGTACTGCCGCAGGCATGCGCCCGACTGCGCTTACTGATCTGATCGCGTCGGTACATAATCAATCCTGTCAGCTCCGACTCAAGTCTCTCGATCCTGCTGCTGTAGCTCATGGTTTATCTCCTGATAGTGGTGGTCACAGATGTGCCACCGGACTGATACGACACTTGGATCTCGGTCTGAATGTGGGAGCACCCAGTAGTACAGAGGGCGATCCCGATCCCGATTATTTTCCACATCGCTAACCGCTCCCTGTGCCAACTGTTGTATGCACTATGTCGGCACAGCGTCAACGGCTAAGTTACAAATATTTTGATTTTCCCATTTCGGCGCCGGGTCGGGAGGTCTAGCATTGCGACATGGCACGACGCGCCAAGTGCGTCACACGGCTGCCACGTATCTAATCGATCGCATGGTACCCGAGCCGATTATCGGAGCCATCATGGGGCACCACGGCAAGGGTGATG
>Ga0209829_10000549_pt1 | contig 33324 bp, 30 predicted proteins | sample C_140205_EF_Meta_FD_187311 | JGI IMG/M metagenome (GOLD analysis project Ga0209829, IMG submission 187311) | Freshwater microbial communities from Lake Croche, Canada to study carbon cycling - C_140205_EF_MetaG (SPAdes) (version 2) | ecosystem: Environmental > Aquatic > Freshwater > Lake... | reverse complement strand
AAAAAGAAATTGATGATGGGTTAACGATGTTAGGGTTTTGCACAACAATTTCGACTTTAAATCCTTCAAGGACTGCGATGCCTTTAAGTGCAGGATTAAATTCCCCTTGATCGATCATGTTTGATTTTAATTTTTTGCTGGCCTGAGCAAAAACTGTGGATTCGCAGGGGGTAAACCCGATGAAAAGCAAAATAAGAGAAACATTAATGAGTTTGTACATAGTTAGGCACCCGGAGTAGTGTTAAATGCCATTCGCTGGAATAATGAGTACTGTTTTTATTTGGTTATTGCTGAGAATTTGAAGTTTCGATTGTTCATTTGTGTTGGATTTGCTGGAAGCATAAAAAAGATCTTCAAGTGAGTCGGTCCAAATATTGTTGAATGAAAGAATTCTGTCGCCTTTCTTAAGTCCTGCTTTTGCCATCACGCTGTTAGGCGCTACGGAAATAATATCCAAGCCGTCCGCGGTATCAGTTTCAAGTTTTTGAACTTCGAATCCCAAAACACCTTTGGAACATAAATTCTCGCGGGTTTTGTTGTTAGCCATAAGGCGATCCATCATGGCTTTGACAGTATCTTGAGGAATGTAACCGTTGGGGGCAAAAGCGATGGACGAATTTTTGTAGTCAATAGTTAATTTGTATCGTGAGTAAGTTGAGAATCCAATGATGCCTTCGATAGGGCCAAAGAATTTAGACATGACTTTGATTGTTGGATGATCCATAACGATCACAGAATTATTTTGAGTTTTTAAATTGCCGAGTTCAAGTGATTCGACGTTGGCTTGTCCGCCTGCGCCAAACAGAGCGAAGCCCAGCGAAGGTTTGATCACTTTGGCTTCGGTGGCAATCTTGCTGCTAAGAAGGGTGACAGGGGCACCAGTATCAAATAACAGTCGGTAAGGGCCTTTGTCGTTAACCTTAACGGAAACAACGATATGGCCTGTTTTCAAGATTTCCAAAGGAACATGAACAGGTTCTTGCGCGCTTACTGTTGAGCAGAGAAGTAAAAAGAGAATGCTTGATTGTAAACCCAAGCGATTTATGGAAGGCATGGTTACAACCCTTTCCCAGGCGTAAGTTCCAAGGCGAGGATTTGTTTTTTTCGCATGATCTCGATTTGTATTTTTTTTTCTTCTGGAGTTGATCGATACATTTTTGAGAGATCATCCAAGGAAGTTATTTCAGCATCATTATATTTGAGGATTAGGTCGCCCTTTTGGATATTAACTTTGAACGCAGGGCTATCTTTAAGCACATCGATAACCATCAAGGGTTTTGAATCTGGGTCGATGATAATGCCTAAGGATCCACGAAGGACGGGAGCTAAATCTTGCTTTTTTCCTGTAAATGCTCCTATGGTTTTCATAAAAGAGCCGAGAGCATCAAGGCTTGATCCGGAGTTTTTACCTGAAACTCCAAGGGGAAATCTAGGTTTGAAATCTAGGGGTGTCCAAGTCATAGAATCTTTGGCGACATCAATTTCTATTTTGTGTTTTGCAAGTAAATCGTAGCCAATGAGGCCATGAAGTTCTAATCCGCCAAGGGCCATACCATTCATGCCAACAAGTTGGAAAGGGGTTTCGAGCTTGACGCGCAAGTTTTCAAAGCGAAGACCGCCCTCAAGAAGGAAGTTATCGAGAACGCACCAGCCGTTTTCATCAGATTTTAAGCCGAGTGATTTGCCTGGTTCAGCAGCAAAAAAAGTGACAGGTGCACCCGTATCAAGGATGAAGTTGAAAGGGCCTTTGTTGTTGATTTTCGCTCTGACAATTAAATGGCTGGATTTGTTGATGCGGAAAGGGATATGAATAGGCAATGCTTGGTCCGCAGCTTCCATGCTCAGAATAGGTAAAAGAGCAATAAAAAAAGCGATCCAAGCCTTGCGAATGAATAGCATCAGAGAAGTACTTTCTTTCAATTACTTGATTGGAGAATAGTCAGTAGGGTTTAAGAAAACTGATTCAACTTTTTTGACAAGCTTCCCGTTTTTTTCAGAAGCATCTCTTGCAGAATTCCAAACAGGGTCAGCGCGGAAGCCTTTCCAAGAGGCGTCAGCAGCTTCTTTGCTTGGGTAAGCAAGGATGTAAACCATCATATCTTCAGCTTTGGTTTTGTCGGTAGGCTTCCAAAAGCCAATGATGGTCATACCATGTTTTTCAAAAAGTTTGCAGGTGTGATCACGGAATCTAGCATGAAGGGCGTCCATTTTGCCTGGCTCAGCGTAGTAGGTTCGCATTTCAAAGATTCGCTCGGTCTTGGATTCATTCACGGTTTTAGCCTCTTGTGCACTAATAGAAGAAACGCCTGAAAGGGTGAGTGTGGTTAAGATTACCAAAAAAACAATCGTCCGGTTCTTAAAGCTTGCGATCATGTATGAATCCTTGTTGAAAAATTTACTTAACGGGTTTACCAACGCAAAAAAGATGGTCTTTGCCTCGGATGTAAAGCTTGTCATTAGCTACAGCCGGGGTGGAAAAAACAGGTTCTCCCAAAGAGTTTTTACTGATCATTTTAAAACTTCCTTCAGCCTGAAAAATATAAACATCGCCATTTTCGCCAATAGCAAAAATATTGTTGTCGATCATCAGTGGAGAAGCAGTAACAGGGCTATCGAGCCTTTCGCTCCACAATTCTTTGCCACTAATAGCAAGGTTACACATGGCCATTCCTTTGTCTGTAACACTAAAAATGTATTCTTGTTTAGAGATCATGGAAGGAACATAAGGGAACGACTTACGGTTTTCCCAAAGAAGGTTGGTTGGTGTAACATCACCTGTGCCGCCAAGTTTGACAGCGATAAGGTGCCTATCGCCTGCTCCATCGCCACTGCACGCCACAATAACTCCAGAGGTAACAACTGGTGAAGCAACAGTGCGCAGGGGCATTTTTGAGAAGCTCCAGGTATAGTTCCAGTTTTCGAGGCCTTTATCTGCATCATAACTGGTGATGCCTGCGGTCGTAGCGACGAGGAGTTCTAATTTTCCGTTTTCAAGAGTGTTGAATAAAGGGGTAGAATAACAAGCTCTGAATGCTTTTCTTGGGATATCCCAAATGGTTTTTCCTGTTTTAGAATCAAAGGCAAGAAGTTGAGCCGCGCCATCTTGATCGTTGTTAAAAATCACTTTGTTGCCGTGAACGATGGGGCTATGTCCTGGCCCATGTTGGCTATTGAAGGCACCGAGATCTTTTTTCCAAACTTCTGCCCCTTTGAAATCATGCGCATACAATGCAATTTTTTTGCCATCCCAGATGATGTTATAAACTCTTTCGCCATCGGTTGCAGGGGTGCATGAAGCTAAAGAGTTTTTAATATGTGTTTTAGCGACACTGGCGTTGAAGGATTTTTTCCAAAGGAGTTTTCCGGATTCGGAGTCGATACATTGGAGGAATCGTTTGCTGCCATCGGGGAGGGAAGAATGCAGAAATAGATGGTTGCCCCAGATAACCGGTGCAGAGTTTCCGACCTCAGCAAGGGGTAATTTCCAGAGAATATTTTCGGTGTTGGAGAATTTGAGGGGTATGTTTTTGGAGTCTGAAATTCCGGTGCCATTGGGGCCACGAAATCTGGACCAGTTGGTTGTATCGGCAAAACTAAGTGCGGGTGAAATCAGAACTAAAAAAGTAAAGAAAATCAAACGCATTGGAATAAACTCCGAAATAGTCAAGTATCGCATCATCAGTTCAACTAGCATTATAACATTTTGAATTTCAAAGAACAAAGGTTTGAATCTTGTTAATTCAATGATTCTTTCGGTTTTTTTTGAAACCTAGGGGGCCAAATTAGGAAGGTTAATAGAACCATACAACCGAATGCGATATGCATTCTCTCAAAATAAACATGAGGAATATCTGGGTAGAAAAGAATTCGGTTGGCAAGTTGTGGAATGAAAGGGGCTTCGGAAACATCCTGCCCCGCTTCGGTTCGTAGGTTTCTTTCCCAAACGGTAAGGGGGCATTCAATATCAAGCATGCCCTCTGCTGCGACTACACCGATACAAACAAGGTGGATGATTCTAAAAACAAAGGATCTAGCCCATGTTTTTTTAAAGATAATACCGACTAAAATTGCAAGCTGGCCAAGCACCACAAATGCAACAAAGGCAAGATGGATTATGACCAGCGCATCTGCAAGAAAGGAATAATGCATGAGTTTAGAATAGCACCGGTTTGCCTAGTTTTCTGCGAATTACGCTGAATTGCCCCATGTGCATTAAAGTATGGTTAGAGCAAAGGAGCAAAAGTTTTCCGAGGGTGGGGGCCTTTGCTGCAAGCCTGCCTGTGGTTGGTTTATCCAAGTCCGCATCTTTTAGCTTTCGCAAAGCTGTTAGGGTAGCCAATCGAGTTTCTTCCATCATCGTCAGATATTGGGCCTTGGTTAAAAATCCTGCATGACTCTGTTTGGTAGTGGAATCGCGGCTATGGGTTGCTTCGAATTCTGGTGTTAGAATTGGGTAAGAAACATCAGGAAGATTATTAACAGTCATTCTTTCAGCGGAAATTAAATGACCAATCTGCCAAGCTATATGATTAGCCCCTTCGACCGGACAAACCAGCAGGTCAGCATCCGATAAATCAGAAAGGAACATGGAAAGCATTTGCCCGGTGGATTCCAAAGCAGAAGCTGTAATTTCAATTGCGTTCATTGCGTTTCCTCTTAGGATAAAAGTTAGAAAATAAGCATAACATGAAATCTAAGAAATCAAAGTGTCCAATTCCAAGAATACATTTCTTCAAGTTGCGTGTGCTCGGTAAGGTTAAATTGCAAAGGTGTGACGGTTATATACCGATCTCTAAGTGCAGCGGTATCGGTTTCTGGGGTTGGATTAGGGCAGGTGAAATCGGCGCCTAACCAGAAATAAGTTCTGCCTCTGGGATCGGTGCGTTTATCAAAGCACTCTTCATAGGTAGAGGTGTTTTGAGGTGCAACACGAACTCCAAGAACCGGTCCATTTTCAAGACTTGGAATGTTGACATTATACAAGGCGCCTGGTGCGGGCTTTTTGTTGATTATTTGTTCTACGATTTGCCTCGCCAGACCTGCGCCCGTGTTAAAATCCAGAGGCCTAGGCTTGGTGTATTCCAATGAACAAGCAATGCTAGTGATGCCAAAAAAAGCACCTTCAATTGCAGCCGCAACTGTTCCAGAATAAAGCACATTAATACCGGCGTTAGAGCCTGCGTTCAATCCGCTAACAATAAGGTCGGGCCGATAGCCGAGGAGTTCTCTTAAAGCGAGTTTGACACAATCTGCAGGCCTGCCTTCGACGGCCCAGCCGATGCGACCCATTTTTTCGTCGTAGATTTCTTGAACTACAATCGGGTTGTTAAGTGTTACCGAATGGCCCGTAGCACTTTGTTCGGTTGCTGGCGCAACAACCTCGACAGTTCCAATTTTTTGCAGTTCCAAGCGCAATGCCCTAAGGCCGGGAGCATAAATACCATCGTCGTTAGTCAGTAGGATTCGCATTATCTTTGGGCTCCTTTTCTGTTTCGAAGGCGGACTCAATCTCATTTTCCAGTTTTTTATGCCTTAGTACATGATGATAATGTTGTGCAAAGCGATGTGCCTCATCCCGCACATATTGCAGCAAGCGTAATGCAGATGAATGCCTGCCTAATCGGATGGGTTCCGAATCTCCAGGGCGGAAGATCTCTTCATCTTTCTTTGCAAGTGAAATCAAGCAGGGAGGTTCGATACCCAAAAGCTTAAAAGCATCTAATGCTGCGTTAAGCTGGCCTTTGCCCCCATCGATGAGAATTACATCAGGGAATATTTCTTCGGAATCACGTTGTTTTCTGAAGCGCCTGAAAACCACTTCTCGAATGGAAGCGTAATCATCAATGCCTTTGACGGATTTAATCCGAAATTTTCTATAACCCGGCTTAAAAGGTAAACCATCAAGGAAGCGTACAAGCGATGCCACAGTCTCGGTTCCCCCCAGATGAGCAATATCAATGCCTTCAATTGTTCTGGGGGTTTTAGCTAGTCCAAGGATTTTTTTCAATCCATTGAGGCCTTTTTTTGGATCGATAGGAAAGGCCCCCGGCTGTACATCGCGTTTATTGTCGCCTCGATCTTCAAGCTTTTCCAGAGATAAGATTTCATCTCGGATTCGTGCTGCTTTTTCAAACAAAAGTTCTTTGCTTGCTGCTTCCATCTCTTTGCGCATTTTTCTAAGGAGTTTCTTTTTACGCCCTTCAAGTACATGAATCAATGATTTGATCTGGGCACGATACTCTTCTTTGGTCACTCTGAAATTGCAAGGTGCGGTGCATTGCCTAATGCTGTGCAGCAGGCAGGGGCGGAACCAGCGCCATCGATTCTCATCAGATTTAATATCGAGGCTACAAGTGCGGAACTTAAATACGCGTTGCAGTATTAGAAGAGCGTGTTTAAGCGCCTTGGAGTTGGTGAATGGGCCATAAAGCCTAACCCCCTTCCTACGAGGCGAGCGAGTAAATTCGACCCGTGGGAATTCTTCGCGGACCCTTATTTGTAAATAGGGAAAGGTTCTACCATCTTTTAAGGCAGCGTTGAACCGGGGCTGAATATCTTTGATAAGCCTAGCTTCAAGAAGAAGAGCATCGACTTCGGTTTCAGCCTGCAGGAATTCGATTTCTTCAATCAAGGGCACAAGGTTTTGCGTTCGGGGGTCTTCAGCAGCGGCCTTGGTGAAGTAGTGCGATGCCCTGTTACGGAGATTCTTAGCCTTGCCTATGTAGAGAACAACGCCCTTTCCGTCCTTCATGATGTAAACACCAGGGGAGGTAGGGAATGTTTTGACTTTTTCGCAAGGCGGTAAGCTGTTTTCCATCTAACCCCAGTCCAGAAGAAAAATAGAGCAAATTTACCGGGGTACAATCCGGTCTTTGCCAATCATGGGCCTTAGCACTTCTGGAATGATAACAGATCCATCCGCCTGCTGGTTATTTTCTAAGATTGCAACGATTGCCCTCGTAACCGCAACAGCAGTGCCATTGAGAGTGTAGGCGAAGCGTGTACCTTTTTGACCTTGAGATTTGCTACGAATATTTAATCTTCGTGATTGGTAATCAGTGCAGTTGGAAGTGCTAGTAACTTCGCCATAATCCCCGTCTTTACCTCTGCCAGGCATCCAAGCTTCGAGGTCGTATTTTCGGTATGCTGGGCCGCCCAAATCGCCTGTGCAGGTGTCGATAACTCTGTAGCAAAGGCCAAGGCCTTGGAATATTTTTTCTTCGATACGAAGAATGTCGAGGTGAATATCTTCAGCTTGTTCAGGAGTGCAGAATGCAAACATTTCGACTTTGGTAAATTGATGAACCCTGTATAAACCTCTGGTATCTTTTCCAGGAGCACCAGCTTCGGTTCGGAAGCAGTGAGATAGCCCAGCATAGCGCAAAGGCATGTTGGCTTCATCAAGAATTTGATCGCGGTGCATGCCTCCGAGGGTGATTTCTGCGGTGGCAACAAGGCAAAGATCGGTATCAGCGATGGTGTAAACTTGGCGTTTTTCAGGATCTGGATCACGCGGAATAAAACCGATTCCTTCAAGAACTTCAACCCTAGCAAGATCTGGAGTAATTACGGGGATGAAGCCTTCTTGAACCAGGGTGTTCATTGCATATTGAACAAGTGCAAGTTCTAGCAAAGCACCTTCGTTTTTGAGGTAGTAAAATTTCTGGCCAGTAACAGAAGCGCCTGCTTCGAAGTCTGCAAGTTGCAATGAATCACAAAGTGCAACATGATCCTTTGGGGTGAAGTCGAATTTTCTTGGCTGACCCCAGTGCTTGATTTCTTTGTTATCTTCAGCAAGCAAGCCAACCGGCGCATCTGGATGAGTCATATTAGGAATGATATTCAGAACAGATTTCAGATTGCTTTCGATTTCTTTCGCTTGTGCTTCCATTGCATTAGCTTGTTCTCGAAGCGATTTACCTTCGCCAACCAATTGTTGTTTTATAGTTGGGTCTTTTTCTTTGGGGATGAGTTTGGACAACTCATTTTGTTTTTGTTGGATGGCCTGAATGTTGGAGAGTAATTTTTTTCGTTCGTCATCAATAACGATGACTTTATCAACATCCGCGACAAGGTTGCGGTTTTTGCAATTGGATTTGACCGCTTCAAGATTGGCACGAATAAAAGCAGCATCAAGCATGAGAAGTCAGGCCTCCAAAACAGAAAGAGAGCTAAAACAAGGGCGTTTATTAGGGCCTTTTTTCCATGGGCGTGTAGGGTTGATCATTCTTGCCTACAAAGATTTGTTCTGGACGGAAGATGCGGTTGTTTTTCAATTGTTCGAGCCAGTGGGCAGTCCACCCAGCAACCCGAGAAATCGCAAAAATAGGAGTGAACAAATCGCGGGGTATACCCATGCTTTGGTAAACAATCCCTGAATAGAAATCTACATTCGGGAAGATGCCTTTAGGCCCTAAAATACCAGTTGCAATCCTCTCGATTTCAACCGCAAGGTTGTAGATTTCAGGCTTGCTGGTTTCCGCAAACATGTGCTCTGCAAGTTCCTGGAGCACCGTTGCCCTCGGATCTTTGACTTTATACACACGATGCCCAAAACCCATGATTTTCTTTTTGTGCAATACCGCATCTTCAAGCCAACCCTTAGCTTTTTCTGCAGTGCCGATTTCTTCAAGCATATCCAGCACTTCTTCGTTGGCGCCACCGTGAAGTGGCCCTGCAAGAGTGCCTATCGCAGAATTTACCACAGTGAAGGGGTTTGCTAAGGTTGAACCCGTAACTCGACTGCTAAAAGTTGATGCATTCATCGTATGTTCTGCATGAACAATCAGACAGGCATCAATAACTTTGGTTATCGAAGGAGAAGGTTCTTCTTCAGTAAGCATGTAATAGAAATTTGCAGCATGGCCTAAATCATCTCGGGGCGGAATTGCCTCATCGCCACGCCTAAGCCTATGAAATGCCGCAACAATCGTAGGAAGTTTTGCAATCAACCTGATGACAGCTTCCCAATTTTTTTCGGGATCAGTCCGATCCTTCGTAGGGTAGAACATTCCACATGCTGCAACCCCAGCTTGCAATGCATCCATTGGATGGCCAGATTCGGGAAGGCATTTGATCAGATCGATGATTTTGTATTTTAATCTGCGGTGGACGCGCAGTTGGCTGTCGAAGGTGGCAAGTTGCTTTTGCGTAGGTAGCTCACCTTTAAGGAGGAGCCATGATGTTTCTTCAAAGGAACTTTCCTTGGCAAGGGTTTCGACAGCGATCCCTCGGTACTCAAGTCGAGCTCTTTTGCCGTCAATAAAGCTAATTGCAGATTCCGCAACTGGCACATCAGCCAATCCGGGACGGTATTCGGGTTCCGCCATGGTAGGGCCCCAATTTTTTAGGGTGAATCGAAGCATTGATGCATATTTTACACCAATGTTAGTATAGAAAACTTAGAATAAAAGTGGGGTTCGGGGTTATATAATTGCCCTAAGTGTTTGTTATTAATGGCTTTAAGTTGGTTGTAATAGTGTGTTCTTAAATAAAAAAGCAGAAATTTAAGAAGAGGTTAGCGAGATTCATTGCAAGCTAGATCAGTCTACTTAGAATAGAAACATGTCTACCAACAATATTTCGCTTGATGTGATTTCAACACCCGTCAAGCCTGCGCTGCTTTCTCTTTCGCCTCCAAGCCTTAAAGCTTGGATCATGGAAAAACAACAACCTGCACACCGCTTGGTTCAAATCCAGCAATGGTTGCTTTTAAAACGATGCATGGCTTTTTCCGATATGAGTGATTTACCCAAATCGTTAAGGGATGACCTCGCTAGTGCTTTTGTATTGTATTCTGAAGAAATTGAAGTTCATAAAATCGCAGAAGATGATACTCGAAAACTTATACTAAAGCTTCAAGATGGTAACCGGATTGAATGTGTGTTGATGAAAGAGGAGAGTCGGAGAACTGTTTGCGTAAGCACCCAAGTTGGTTGCGCCATGGGTTGTGTTTTTTGTGCCAGTGGAATTGATGGCGTAGTAAGAAATTTGAAGGCTTACGAAATCCTTGAGCAGATGATTCTAGCTCGAAATTTGTTGCCTGAAAGTGAAAGGCTCAGCCATGTTGTCATTATGGGCATGGGCGAACCGATGGCAAATCTCGATAACTTGCTCGAAGCCCTTGAAACCGCATGTTCCCCAAAAGGTCTTGGGTTGAGCGCAAGGCATATAACAATTTCAACGGTTGGGCTTCCTGTAAAAATAAAACAATTGGCCGATACAGGAAAGCAGTATCATCTTGCTGTTTCTCTGCATGCACCAAATGACGAGATTCGATCCAAGATTGTGCCAACTAATTCTAAGATTGGTATTTATGAAGTTCTTGACGCTGCGGATTATTTTCAAGAAGTTACAGGCAGGCAGGTGACTTTTGAATACATACTTTTAGGTGGGATTAATGATCAGAATGACCATGCGCATGAACTTGCATCATTGCTAAAGAAAAGAAAAGCGCATGTAAACCTTATTCCGTTTAATCGCGTTCAGGGATTGCCTTTCCTGAAGCCGGAACAGGAAGCGGTGCATGAGTTTGTTCGGATTTTAAAGGCATCTGGGCAAACTGTTACAGTTCGAAAACGCAAGGGTGCTGATATCGATGCAGCCTGCGGCCAGTTGCGTAGAGCAAGCGAGCAAAAGATTAAAGACTGATTAAAGCTGCAAATAACCTTTTAAAGTTCACTTCGTTGGGTGTTATAATAATTCAAATATTAAAGTTTTTAATGCAAGGCACTAATCTAGGAGATTATGTTGACTGCAATTGGCCAATCAAGTGCCCAATATGCTTTACGCGACCCCGACATCAGATTGATGTTGAGGGTACGTGCTGATGAAGCAGGTGCATTTGAACAATTGGTACTTTTGTTTCAACAAAGGCTTGTGGTAATCATGAAGCCGATGGTGGGAAGCAGAGAGGAAGCAGAGGATCTTGCGCAGGAAGCATTTCTTAGGGTTTACAAATCGCGTAAGAACTATCATCCGAAAGCGAAATTTAGTACTTGGCTTTTTACCATTGCCAATAATCTTGCATTGAACAGCATCCGTTCTAAAAAGCGAAGGCCTCAAGTCTCGTTTCTTACTTCAGAATCAGGCCAGCAGCAGCAGGTCGGGGTTGATCAACGCCTGCCTGAAAAGCAGAGTCAACCCGAAATTCAACTTCATAATGTTGAACTTGCAGATGTCATTGCCAGGGCTTTGGATGGGTTGAATGAGCGCCAAAGGATGGCCGTTGTTTTAAACAAATACGAAGACATGAATTATGCTGATATTGCAGTGGTTATGGGGCTAACACCAAAAGCGGTAAAATCGCTTTTAAGCAGAGCACGGGTTAATCTGCGTGAGGTATTAAAAAAATACATTTACATGGATGGTGCCGCGCCAGAGAATTGCGAACCATAGTTAAAAGGATTTTAAAGATATGAATGAACCAGAGCACCCTGATGATTCGCTGGAAAAAGAAGAACTATATTCTTCTTATCTAGATGGTGAGTTGACAGAAGAGGAAGCTCGGGAGTTTGAAGCCAAGTTGGCCTCAAGCCCTGAGGAGCGTGCCAATTTTCAAGCCATGAAAAAAACTTGGGAGATGCTTGATTATCTTCCCAAGCCCGATGTAACCATGGCGTTTACTGCAAAAACTATGGAAAAAATGAAGGCGTTAAGTAATCCAACTGTCGCAATAAAAGAGTATTCATACGGGGACAGAGGATTGTTGATTGCTGCAGCATTGTTGGTTTTATTTGCAGGCGGGTTTGGAGTTGGTTCGTTATCTTTTAAAGACACAATCAGTGTAGATACAGAGTTGGTAAATAATTTGCGACTCTACGAAAATAAAAACTTGTATGAGCAAATCGAAAACATTGAGTTTCTGAAAAAACTGGACGCACCGGATTTGTTTGGTCAGGAACCCTCCGGTTTGTGAAAGAGTACGATAATGAACTTCATGAAACTATTTGTAATTTTGTTGATGATGTCGTTTTTTATTGCCTTGGGGAAGCCCGCGGGGATTTTTGCCGATGCCCGTGATGAGCAAGAACTAAAACACCAAAGCCTTCTTAAAAAACTGAAGGCCTCGCCCGAGCATTACAACCAATTGGTTAAGAATTACGAATCATTTCAAGACTTGCCCAAGGAAAAACAAAAGACACTTAAAGACCTTGATACCGCAATTTATCAACTGATCAAGAGTTATGATTCTTTCCAGACATTGGGAAAGGAAAAACAGATTGCCCTAAAGAAAACAGCGGGTAAGTCAGATTCTCAGGATGCTGGAAGGCTACTTGAAGTTTTCCAGAAGTTTGGGGAGTGGTATGAATCCCTGAATCAAATGGATAAAAATAGTTTAGCAGAAGCTTCTCATCCTGATGGTCGCATTGCTGAGATTAAAAAGATTTTGACAAGCCAATGGATATCGCGCCTACCTAAGAGCGATTCTGATGCATTGCTGAAATTAGATGAGGCAACGCGTGCGATTCAAATAGTGAAGATGAAGAAAGAAGAGCAGATAAGAGTTGCGCAATCATTTGACAAGAAGAAAAAAGTTGGCTTGTATTCGGAGGAAACGCAAAAGTTTATTACCCAAATTAAACAACAGCTTAGTAACGAACAATTGGAAAAAGTTAGCAAGTTGGAGGGTAAAAAAGGTGCGTTTGTAAAGATGATTCTGGACTTTGCTGAAGATAATCCCCCATTGCCATTAAATAAAATGGGCGTCAAGTATCTATCGCCTAAGGATCTTCCACCTGAAGTTTCAGCGCAGTTGAAAAGCCTGAAACAAACAGGGATTTATAAACCGTTTGAATTAATAAAAATGGAAAAGAAGTGGCCGGCGTTTGCCCGTGGAGTGACAGAAATTATTAGAAGAAGCGACCCTGCATTTAATTATGAATTCGGTGCATGTAAACTTGAAGACTTGCCCGAAGATATTAGGACGGTTGTGGAGAACGAATTAATTCAGATGTTGCAGGATGATGAAAAAATTAAACTTCAGTCTGTGGAAGGAAAATGGCCAGATTACCCATTGATGTTAAGGGATCTGGCCAGAGTTCATTTGGTTACAATACCGGGCATCTCAATTCCCCCGGAATTATTGCAATTAAAACCGGGGAAAGTGCCAATGATGTTACGCTGAAACTTAGCCCCTAGCGTTAAGCTTGATAGCTGAGTTATCCGCGACATTAACCCAAACATGAACATGGGGGCTGCCTCTAAAATACCAAACAAAAGAGGGGCCTTCCAAACGCCAGTTATCCCAAACACCATCTTTACCGATATCACCTTGTTGATAAAAACTTAGATTACAGCTATCTAAGCCGCCTTGTTTTTCCAAGCAAGCCATTGCTTCATTTTGATCAGCCATTCTGAATGGTTCGATCAATCCGCTGAGAACACCCTGCAGTTCTTTTTTCTGTGTGGAATCCAGCTTATTGACTGCTATCCCGGAGAACTTGCCCTCCTTGCCTTTAAATTCAACCGCAGATTCGGGAGGAGTTTTTTTAACCAACGCGATTTTTCTTTGGTCTTCGCTTAGAAGTTGATAAACCTTGTTTGCCTTCAAGGCTTGTGGCCAGAAGATATTGCCTTTGTGGTCTGCCCCTTCGTTAAAAGTATCAGCGGCATGCCCGTAAAAAATGGGGCCACCAAAAGCCACACTGTCTTCAGAGTTACCATCAGCTCGCAGAGTCATATGCCTGCCGGTCATGACAAATTCGAATTTTCCCGACCCAGGTTTGCCGAAGATTGCGATGCTTTGGTCGGCACCCCATTCTTTGCCATTGGTATCATCTTTAAGCTGTTTAAGGAATTTGGAATACCACTCAGGGTTGACGAGGCCTTTAAAAATATCGTGAATGATGTCTTGTTGTTTTTTAGAATAATATTCGCTGCGAATGTGTGGCTTGGTAATCTGCCAGTTATTGGAGACGAAGGTTCGTAACAACCCTCTGTCAGCATCTTTATGATCCCAATCGAAGCAGATTTCTTTTTTTTGCGCATCGGTAAGGGATTCGTATAAGCCCTTAACTGCAGTTTCATCGGCTTTAAAAGTATCCGGCGCAGCGGCTTGGGTAAATTGATTGCCTGATGCAGTAGTTGCAATTCCAATAGCAGATACACTTTTGATGAAGTCTCTGCGGTTAAGGGGGTTTGAATCGGGGGAGTTAGAATTTGAAAAAGTTGGGTCACTCATGGAATGCTCCTGTTTATAGGTGGGAAAAGGTCTAATTGGATAGTAACCCAAAAGTGACAAAATAACAAAGAACAATCCTAGATCATGCAGGAGTATTAGGGGGGGAAGGGGGTTTTCCTTTTCCGGACTTAATGTAGGCTTCTCTGCCTTTTGCATAATCATCGGAATGCAATATTTCCAAATTCGCAGAGCCACTTTCAATGCATTGCGCATGTATTTGCTTAAGGAAGGGAACACACCACCCGCAGCCACTACCAGCGCCTGCGCATTCAGAAAGCATGCTTGCGACCTTGGGCTTTTCGTGCCGTATGAAGCTTAAAATTTTCCTTTTGCTTACATTGAAGCAATAACAGACTTTAGCATCTATTTCCATCTGACTGTTCCTTTTAAACTGTTTCTTCTGTGTAATTTAACATGAATTGTGAAAATACTAAACATGGGATTAGGCAAATGCTATTGCAGGCAAGTTAAAACTTGTTATTTCAAAAAAAGATTGGGTTAAGATTTTGGGAAATGATTGTAGTTTTTTGTCAGGAATCTTAGTGAAAGATAGCATTAAGAATTTGTTGAATGTAATTGCAATATTGCTGATAAGCGCTGTTTTGTGCGTACCGTCAGTCTATTCTCAGCAACCAATGCCGTTACAGCCATCGCCTTTACAGCAAGCGGTACCGCCCCCGCCGCCACAGCCCATTTTGGGTGCGCCAATTCCTGCCCCTAATGCTATTCCATCTGGCCCTGGGGTGCCCAGCGATCCTGTTCGTTCGCCATTAGACCCAATAAATATAGACAGTTTGCCCCCGACTCTATTTCCGCAAACACCCGTTTTGGTGGATAATCTTACAAGAGATAAAAGCATTTATGGCTCCGTAAAAGATGACCCTGCAATATTTATTAATGTGGATTTTGGTGGGGTATTGCCCAAGCTTACCAATCAGCTTCAATCTACCGTTACTTATCAGAATGGCCGTGTGGTAAATGTGAATCTTCCTTCTGCTCCATTGGATTGGGCATTTCAACCGCATTTAGAATTAGGTTATAGGTTGGCAGGAGAACAGGGCGGATTTGCAGTATCATGGCGTGGATTTTCATCATCGGGAAGTTCGAGCGAACCAATCAATAAGCTTCCAGCAACTGTAAATACAAGTCTAAGTTTTAACATTGGAGACATTGATTACATTGCCCCGATGTTTCAACCCTTTAACAAGTTCGATGTGTTCTTCAGGATTGGTGCCCGGATAGGTGGAATCTATTTTACAACGACTCAGGAAAACAAGTTTGAAAACTTTTCGGAAACAAACTACATGTTTGGTGGTGGCCCGCATTTTGCAATTGAAACGCACAAGAGATTTGAAAAAATACCTGGCTTCTCGCACTTTGCTGCAGTTGATGGAACAGTGCTTATCGGGAACACAAGTCAGAACTTTTCGGCCACGCAAGGGCCACTTTCTGGAACCAGTAGCCAGTTTGTTATCCAATCCATCCCTGCAGTAACTTTTCAAACAGGCTTTAGCTACACTCCAATCCGGGCATCGAACACCAAATTTTCTGTTGGTTATCAACTTGAGCAATGGTGGAACATTGCCAATGTGAATGACTCTACGGGAAAGCTTGGCGACAATGGTTTTTTCCTGCGATCTCAGGTTGATTTCTAAATCAATCGGGAAATCGAACCCGACCTTCTTTCCCTATGTCGAAACCAAAATTTGGGAGTCCTTTGCTATAATTCTTTGGTAGAATTGAAACAATTAGGTGAGTTTTTTAACAAACAAGGTGAATCGATCACAGATGGTTCAACAGCTTGGGTTTTGGCGTTAATCGGGTGTTACTTCTGCAATTTTAGGGGCATCTAGAGTAGATTACTTGGATTTAACCTTAAAAGCTGCCGATTTTACACTTGATGAGGATGAAAAGGCGTTTAGTAACCTTGCCTAGTGTAATTTGCCTAGGCCATTAACCCCTCCGGGCTAAAAAAGTAAAGTTAGTACTTGAAGATATTCTTAATTCAAGGGATACTAAAGTTGTGATTTTTGGCTAGAACTGTGTTTGCCTCACACCGACTGATTTTTCTAAAGCACTGTTTTTTATGGAGATTGAATAATGTTAGTAATTCCATCTAGGCCCAGTAAAGATACTTGTGATGGGATAACAAGAAGAGAAATTCTCCGTGTTGGTGGAAGTGCAACTCTTGGCATCAGCCTTGCAGATATTTTTAATTTGCAGAAGTTAAGTGCAGCAAGCAACCAATCAGGTGGCCCAGGTTTTGGTAAAGCAAAAAGTGTAATCCTTGTTTACTTGCAAGGTGGCCCTAGTCATATCGACCTTTGGGACCCTAAAGAAAATGTTCCTGATAATGTACGAAGCGTTTTCAAAGCTATCGACACTAAAATTCCAGGTGTAAAGTACACCGAGTTACTACCCAAGCTGGCACAAGTGAATGATAAATTCACCATGATTCGCTCCATGAGCTACACGCCAGTTGGCTTGTTTAATCATACTGCTGCAATTTATCAAATGTTAACAGGCTACACGGCAGATAAGGTCAGCCCTTCAGGACAATTGGAACCGCCAACCCCAAAAGATTTTCCGAATGTTGGCTCTAATGTTGTAAGAATCAAGCCTCCTGTAAAACCCATGCTGCCGTTTGTAATGCTTCCTAGACCATTGCAAGAAAGCAATGTAGTAGGGAAGGGTGGTACTGCTGGTTTTCTTGGCCGCGCCTATGATCCCTACCTGCTTTATCCGGCAGGCGACGACATGGACATGACCAAGATGGATCGCATTAAAATTGATGATTTAAAACTTCGCGAAGAAACTAACGCCCAAAGGCTTGGACGCAGGGCTAGTATTCGTGAATCAATCAACAAGGGCTTGCCCGCTTTGGAAGAGGCAACCTCCAAATTTGCACTCGATGATTATTACGGTAAAGCTCTTAGCTTGGTTATTTCTGGAAATGCCAGGAAAGCTTTTGAACTTGCTCAAGAACCTAAAGCAATGCGCGAACGCTATGGTATGAATACCTTTGGTCAAAGCTGTTTATTGGCTCGCAGGTTGATTGAAGCTGGCACGAAGTTTGTTGAAATCAACTGGCCCAAAGTGGCAAACTCTGACAATCATTCTTGGGATGTACATGTTGGACTTTCTAAGCGCATGAAAGATCAATCTGCACCAATGCTTGATTCTGGCCTTACCACTCTCATCGCAGATCTGGATGAAAGAGGCTTGCTAGCAGAAACCCTGGTTATTGCTGTGGGTGAATTTGGTAGAAGCCCCCAAAGAGGTGTTTCAACTTCTGGAAATCAAAATAATGATGATGGTCGCGATCACTGGCCCTACTGCTACACTGCAGTGGTTGCAGGAGCAGGTGTTAAGCGTGGTTTGGTATATGGCAAGTCTGACAAGACTGCCTCTGCCCCAGTAGATAACCCTGTTCATCCACGAGAATTATTGGCAACCCTTTACCATAGTGTTGGTATTGATCCAAACACTATTGTTTATAACCACTTGAACCAACCCAGAGAACTTGTTCAAGGTGATCCTGTTACCGGGATTCTCTCGTAGTATAACATTTAAATCGATGGTATTTCGACCGGTTGCTTCATGCGCCGGTCGTTTTCTTTTTTAAGGCCCTTCATGGATCGTTCACCTAAACAAAGATGCGAATGGCTTGAGCAGCAATTGCAAGTTTCCTTTCCCGAAGAGATACTATTATTCTGGGAATTTGCAAAATCGCTCCGCCCCTTAGAGCCACTAAGTGCGCTCGAAGATTCCTTGGGGATTTATCTTGTTGGCGCTTTTGAAGTTCTCTCTGGGAAATTCGATACCTATTCAGGCGAGATCCCGATTTCACTTCATTGGAGATATGGTCTCGACCCACCAGAGTTTTTTACGTTATTGGCACGAGGGGAAGACCGCTGGCATGCAGGTTATTACATTGATGCTCCTGCGGGTAAAAGTTATTGCGTCACTTCTTATTCTGCAAATGATGGGTTGCAGTTTAATTTTGATGGCAGGAGCTTGTTTTCTGCCATTGAAAGATATCTGGACGATAAGGAATTGATCAATGATGAAGATGATGTCGTACTAACAGGGGCGGAGTTGGAAGAAAGTAAAAAAGCATGCGATAAAGTGCGAAAAGCTTTGCGTAAGTATCAACCAATAGCGAAAAAAATCCAAGTAGGCAAACGTAATGTTGTAGAAAAAACAATTGATGGCGTGGGCGTGGTTGCCGCCGAAAATGCGGTAGGAGAAATTGATAAATCTATCAAAAAGAAAATACCTTACATGGTTTGGTCTGATACTGAGTATGAGAAAGTTATGCAAGAAGCTATTCGATTGCAGGCGTTGGGGAAAGCTGCAACTGCATTGAAGCTTGCAAAAGATATATGGCAGGTGGGCGATGAACATCGAATGCGGAAAGCCGCATCAGTAATGGTTGAGTCATATAAAAAATTAGCCAGGATTCCCTTTGATAAAATCTTGGGGGAACACCTGGCATATTTAAATCGTGAATGGCTGGACATCCTAGACGCCAGCAATTGAAACTAGTTAATCTTTAAAAGTTCAACTTCAAAAATAAGGTCAGCATTTGGAGGAATAACCCCGCCTGCACCGCGAGCGCCATAACCTAGTTCTGGGGGAATGGTAAGCTTGCGTTTTTCGCCAATTTTCATGCCTGCAACGCCTTCGTCCCAGCCCTTAATAACCATCCCAGCACCCAAACCGAATACAAATGGGTCGCCACGATCAACGCTACTGTCAAACTTTTTACCATTGCTCTTCAACCAACCTGTGTAATGCACGGTTACTTTTTTTCCAGCCTTAGCTTCATCGCCAGTGCCTTCTTTAAGTACTTCATATTCCAAACCAGAAGCAGTTTTCATTGTCTTTCCTTTTTTTGTTTCCTGAGCGAAGCCACTGCTCACTGTTGTAAGGGCTAAAAGTACCACAAGAGCAGCCATGCTCTGAGTTCGAAGAATCATGATTTTTCCTTTCTAGAAAAAGTAATGCCAAATGGCTAACAAAATATATCTAACAGGAGTTAGGATTTGGGCCAAGAGGAAAGTATTAACCTACCTTAAAAAAGTAGTAAGAGGCCAGTAGGTAGCCAACTGAGATAATGATTACTCTGAGCATTTTTCTCGGTATTTTCTGGCTAAAAGTACCGCCTAAATATCCCCCAATGATTGAAAAAAAAGCCATTCCCCCTGCGAATTTCCAGTCCATTGGGGCATCGATGCAAAAAACGATGGCAGCCACGCAATTGATGGTGAATGCCAGTACATTTTTAAGGCCGTTAACCCGGAAAATATCTGGAATACCCATGAATGAAAGAGATGCAATCATGAGGATTCCAATGCCTGCCCCAAAATATCCACCATATATTGCGACTAAAAACTGAAATAGGACCAGTCCTAGCACGGAGTACAAACTCCTCGAGGGATTACCTTCCCCTTCAAGTTCTGAAGTTTTTGGCTTGGAAATCAGAGGCTGAATTAAAAACAAGGTGGATGCTAACACAAGTAGCCAAGGTACCAGTAAGCGGAAGTGCTGCGGAAATCTGGTGACCATCAAGGCGCCTAGTATGCCTCCCAAGATGCTGGGCGGGATTAGAATCAACAGCCATGTTTTAATGCCTTTTAGATGTGCCCTGCTTCCCCAAGCGCCTGCAAGTGAACCAGGGAAAAGTCCGACTGTGCTCGTGGTATTTGCCATTACTTCGGTGCCAAGTGAGTACACAAGAGCGGGGAAAGTAAGCAAAGTACCCCCGCCCGCAATTGAATTAACAAACCCGGCAGCAAGGGCTGCGAGTGCACAAATCAGATATTCAACCCAGTGTTCCAAGGCTCACTCGTTCTTGTTTATGATTCCCAATGAACTGTGACACCAAGATACTCATCTTTGTTTTTTAATAGCCCATCGTAAGCCGAAGTAAGCTCGGTGGGTTTGATTTTGTGGGTGATAAGCCCATTAAGATTTAATCTGCCGTTGGCTAGTGATGCCAGCAGCCAATTCTGTGCCTTGTGAATGTTCCAATTGCCATTCAGGCGAATATGTGCTGGTTCAAACAGCATGTTGCCATGCGCACCGCAAACTTCAATGTAGCGGCGATGAAGGTCATCATAAAAGTTGACATCGGTGGCTTTGCCTCTAGGGCTTCCCACCACGATAACTTGGCCTGCATCGCAAGCGAGAGACATAGCTTGAGGGACAGCATCTGGAATACCGGTGGCATCAACGACAATTTCCGCACCTGGGCCGAGTATTTTTCGAAGTTGTTCTTTGATTGGGCCGTTGGCAGGGTCAATGACGGCATCAGCGCCAGCTGCAAGCGCTGCTTTACGCCTCATGGGAACCGCATCGATACCAATTACAGGGTTAGCCCCCGCAGCCATCAGGCAGCGTAGGGAAAACTGCCCAATAATACCAAGGCCTAAAACTGCAGCACTTCTGCCGAGAGTAAGCCCAGCACGAATGGAAGCGCCCATGCCATACCTTGAAATACAAGCCACAGAGGCTTTTTCGAAGTCGAGATTCTCAGGCAATTTCCACCACTTGCCCCGTTCATGGGTGGTGCTTAGAAGTTCATGGGAAGCATGATTCCCCGGAAAACTAACCCGGTCACCTTCTTTTAAACCTGTAATATTTTTGCCTACTTTTAGAACGACGCCTGCAGCGGAATAACCAGGTCTGAAAGGGAACTTCCAATCAGGCATGCTGGGGTCTTTAAGCCATTGATGGGAACCGGTGTAAACAGCGAGTTCAGTTCCTGCACTGATGGCGGAAACCTTGGTTTCAACAAGGAATTGGTCTGGGGTAGGATCGGAAATTTCAACTTCCCGAAGGCCGGTTTTGTGTGGTTCAAGAATAACTGCTTGAATAGCTTTCATGTTTTGTTCCTTTCAAAAAACAGTATGAAAAGATCCTAGGGATAAAATGGTTCCGTGTCATGTCAATTCTTCCCCCAACTTTCTCCCAAAGATTCCTATAATAAAATTTGGAAGAGAGCCGGCTTAATCAGGAACAAATTCATGATCTGGGAAATTGAAATACGACCAAAAGACTCTGACCTTGAAAAATGCAGAGTTAACAAGGATTTTCACCTGCTGACCCCGGGTGCACAAGCCAAAGACCCTATTACTTCTGCTTCTAAGGGGTTGCTTGTTTCGGGTGAAATTAGCATCGAGCAGATTCAAAAATTAGTCACAGAACTTTTGGTAGATTCCGTGGTAGAAAGCGGAACCATAAATAAGCTGGGAAATTTGCCTGTTGGCGAAGGTACCAATGATCCTTGCCTTGCAACGGTACTCTTAAAACCCGGTGTTATGGATCCTACCGCATTAAGCATTATCCAAGCTGGGCAAGATTTAAAGGTGCCTGTTGTTTCCGTCCGCAGTTTCCGCAGGTACTTTGGAGCCCCTCTTGCTCCAAATGAAAAAGAGATTTTGTTTCGAAGGGTTCTTGCGAATGATGCGATTGAAATGGTGGTTGAAGGCCCCATTAATCAAAAGCATATCGCTGAGGGTGCCCCGTATGAATTTAATAAGATCGTGGTTCCCATCAGGGATTTAAAACCCGAGGAACTCGAAAAACTTAGCAAGCAGATGAGCCTTTCTTTGAACCGTGAAGAAATGCTCACGATTCAAGAGCATTACCGTAAAGTTGCTAAAGATCCAAACGATATTGAGTTGGAGACTATCGCTCAAACTTGGTCCGAACATTGTTCGCATAAAACCCTCAAGGGTAGGGTTGATTTCGAAGGTAAGATTTATCAGAACTTGCTTAAGGAAACCATTTTTGAGGCCACTCGTTTCCTTCGCGAAAAAGCAGGCAAGGATGATTGGTGTGTCAGTGTTTTTGAAGACAATGCTGGCGTTATCAAGTTCGATGAAAACTTCCATCTTTGCTTTAAGGTGGAAACCCATAACCGGCCCTCTGCGATAGAACCCTACGGTGGCGCCAACACAGGAATCGGTGGTGTTATCCGCGACCCCATGGGCACTGGCCTAGGTGCAAAACCAGTTTGTAATACAGATATATTTTGCTTTGCCCCGCCTGATACTCTTGCTTCAACTCTGCCTGAAGGTATTTTACACCCGCTTAAAATTATGACCGGTGTTGTTTCAGGTGTTCGTGATTATGGAAATCGCATGGGCATTCCCACCATTAATGGTGCAGTTTGCTTTCATGATCGTTACCTAGGCAACCCTCTGGTTTTTTGTGGTACAGCAGGCCTTATCCCCGTGGATAAAGCAGTTAAAAAACCTTTAGCAGGAGACTTTGTAGTTGCGGTGGGGGGTAGGACTGGCCGTGATGGTATTCATGGCGCAACTTTTTCCTCTGCTGAATTAAATTCAGATTCAGAAAAGGTGAGTGGTGGTGCGGTTCAGATCGGTAATGCAATCGAAGAGAAAAAAGTTCTCGATGCTATTCTTAAAGCCAGAGACTTAGGCCTTTATAGTTCGATTACTGATTGCGGTGCAGGTGGATTTTCTTCTGCTGTGGGCGAAATGGGTGAACACTTGGGTGCTTCCATTCAATTGGATCAAGCCCCTCTGAAGTATGCTGGACTTTCCTACACTGAAATCTGGATTTCTGAATCACAGGAAAGAATGATCCTTTCCGTTCCTAAAGAGAACCTTGCAAAGTTGAAAGAAGTTTGCAAATGGGAGGGCGTTGAAGCTGTGGAGCTTGGTGTTTTTGAAAACACTGGTAGGCTCAAACTCTTTTATCAAGGTGCGGAAGTTGGCGATATCGAACTTGATTTTCTGCATAACGGCAGACCCAAGCAGGTTCGAAAGGCAGCTTGGAAAATCCCTCCAGAGTCTGCTTCCAATCCTTCGGATCCCATTGATCAAAACCTTGGCGAAACTTTGCTTAAGCTTCTTTCCTCTCTCAATATCTGCAGTAAAGAATGGATCATCAGGCAGTATGATCACGAAGTGCAGGGCGGGAGTGTTATTAAACCGCTGGTGGGAATTTTAGAAGAAGGCCCTTCCGATGCCTCTGTGGTTATGCCCGTACTTGGATCTACCAAAGGCTTTGCTGTTGGGTGTGGCATATTGCCTGATTATGGCGATCTCGATCCTTATGCGATGGCGGCCTGCGCAATTGACGAAGCCGTTAGAAATGTCGTTGCAGTTGGGGCTGATCCTTCCCGCATCGCCATCTTGGATAATTTCTGCTGGGGTAATACTGATAGGCCCGAAGTTCTTGGCTCACTGGTAATGGCAGCAGAAGCTTGCAAAGATTTTGCCATCATTTATGAAATGCCATTTATCAGCGGTAAAGACAGTCTTAAAAACGAATTCCATGCAAAAGGAAAAAGTATAGTTATCCCTCCCACTTTGCTGATTAGTGCAATTGGTATTGTTCAGGATGTTCGGCAGTGCGTTACCATGGATATGAAAAAAGCAGGGAATAAGTTGTTCCTTGTGGGGCGTCTTACTGAAAATATCGGTGGCTCACAGTATGCAAAGGCGCTGCAATTAATAGGCGGTATTGTTCCGCGGCCCGATGCCAAGGAAGCCATTGCAATTCACAAAGCAATGCATGGCGCAATCACTGCAGCAACGGTGCGATCCTGCCATGATGTTAGTGAAGGCGGCCTGGCTGTTACTATTGCAGAAATGGCATTTGCGGGTGGCATTGGTGCAGATATTCATGGATTGAATACCTTGGGAAATATTCCTTTTGCAGCCATGCTGTTTGCAGAACCGCCCACTTGCTATGTGGTTGAAATTGAGCCTCAAAAAGTCGAACAATTCCAAGCCATATTCAAAGGCCTGCCAGTGCATGAAATTGGAACTGCGTGTGTAGAAAAACGCTTGAGGTTTGTCGGGCCAACAGGGGAATGGGCGCTTTGGACTTCGCTCGAAGATTTACGAAAGGCTTGGCTTTCCACGCTGAAGTTTTAGCCTTCTAAGGGGCCAAGGTAGCCACCATCTTCCGGGTAACCCGCATCAATAAAGCCTTGCAGGATGATTTGCGCAGCAATTTGGTCGCGCTTTTCCTTCTGTTTCTTCATGTCTAATCCTGCTTCACGCATGATAGAGTTTGCTTCAAAGGTGCTGAATCGCTCGTCATAAAAAAACACGGGAAGATTCAAAGTTTGTTTCAACCATTCGCCATAGGCCCGTGCCTCTTTGGCCTTGTCGCCTTCCCTTCCATCGGAATGGATGGGCAACCCTACTACAATTCCTGTTATTTTTTCATCAAGAATAACGCGTTTGAAGTAAGCTCCATCCGCTTTTTCATTGATTCGATTGCGAGTTTCAAGAGCGAATGAAATTCCAACGGTGGAATCTGCAAACGCCAGCCCTACTCGCTTCTTTCCAAAATCTATCCCAAGCCAGCGTGCCATTATAAGTATAATTCCAATCCTCTTTTTCGCAGGAGGTCTACTAGTTGTTTAACTCCAGCTTCGTCGCGTTTATCCGCCACCAGAAGAGCATCGCCATCTCTTACAATGATCAGGTTTTCTACCCCAATAGTCGTTGTAAGATTATTGCGATTATCTGAAACGATAATGCAATTACTTGTTCGGATGCCGCAATGTGAAGCTACAACCGTGTTGCCATCGGCATCTTGTGGGTGCAGCCTTTCAAGGGCCTGCCAACTGCCCACATCGTCCCATTTGTAAGGCGTTTGAAGAACCATCACTTCTTTGGCGTTTTCCATAACCGCATAGTCAACGCTGATTTTCTCCATACCTGCGAACTCAGTTTCCAACACCGCTTTGCGCTCGGGGGTATCCCAAGCCGCTGCTATTCTTATTGCTGCATCATGCATTGCTGGTTTATTCTCTTTGAGCGCTGCAAGCACGGTGCTTGCGCGCCAAACAAATATGCCGCTATTCCAGAAGTAGTTGCCTGATGCAAAGAACTGTTGCGCTATTTCAAGCGAGGGCTTTTCTTTGAATGCAGAAACTTTGTAGGCTGTCAGGCCTTGCTTTTGTGCTGCTTCTGGGCCCTTTTGAATATAGCCGTAACCTACCGATGGGTAGGTGGGCGGGATTCCAAAAGTTAAAAAAGTGTTCGGGCTATCCTTACAGATTTCATGCGCTGCATGAACTGCCCTGCGAAATTCTTGCACAGGTTCTATTACATGGTCTGCGGGGCTTACTAGCATTACTGCTTCGGGGTCGCTTTTTATTATCAACGCTGCTCCCAAAGCAACACATGGCGCAGTATCTCGACCCACGGGCTCGCCAATGATGTGATCGTTAGCAAGTGCGGGCAGATGCGCTTGAGTTTCTTGTCGGTAAGCTTCTGAGGTAATCACCCACATACGTTCAGGGGGAACAGCAGCTTCGAGCCTTTCGTAGGCTTGCTGTAGGAGAGATCGATCGCCCCCGAGTTGTAGGAATTGTTTAGGTTTTTTTTGTCTGCTTCTGGGCCAGAATCGGGTGCCGCCGCCGCCTGCCATGATCATTGCATGTAACATCTAAAACTCCTTGGGGTTATTTTGTAATAATAGTGGGAATTTTGCCTGGAAGTTACCTGGAAGTTTACGAGATAGCTCTTCGGCATCCATTGCGAACGAAGGGGAGATCTCGATTTCAGGTGTTGCCGAATACGCTGGTATTTTTATCCCAGCTTTTTCCAGCCATTGGATAAACAGTTTGCATTGAGCCTGCTTCGCAGTTTCTGGTGAGTCGTCTCCATGGGCATTTTTTAAAGGTGCAAACTCCTCATCTCTTGTCGTCGAAACCAACAACCAACGTTCTGCAAGTGGGAAGATATCAAAGATGAATCGCTCAAACTTCCAGGCGTTTTCTTTTTCAGGAACAACCTTGCTAAGGTTTGCATCCACATGAGGGACTTTTTTTCGAGCAAGGTGAAAAGGTAATGCATCACCGTTGCTGGATACCAAGTTTAAAAAATCAACATCGAACAGGTGGATCGCTGGGTTCCCGGTATCGATGAAAAGTGATCCATCATGCTTTTTTCGGTTCGCCAGTTCTAATGGGAGATCCGAATATTCGATGATCTGGCAGCGCCCATCAACTTGGATGAAGTTCCCAAGTTTATCAGTCGGCGAATCTTTGAGAATTACTTTACTAGATAATTGAGATCGATGCGAAATGTGGTGCCCAATGAAAATAGGGTCCGCTATTTGAACCAAAGGGTTGTCTACTTGGAAAAAGAATAAATGTTTGATGCCTTGAGATTTAAGTTTATCTAGCAGGCCAGTCTTTTTTAATGCGGTCAGAGTGCCGCCATGGCCATCCGGGCTGGCGAATACTTTTGCAGGTTCTTCAAAAAGAATGGCGCCTGTATTAAGATCAACTGCGGGCATTGTCCCTTGGGTGAAAAAGAGTACCTGTTCTTTTTTAAGTCCGAAGAACGCATGAGATGTGAAAAAAGTAACGGTTTGGTCATGGGTTGCGGGGCTGGTCATGATTAAAAAAGGAATATCGCAATTGGCTTTTTTTGAAAGGGTCAACACTTTTTCAGAGTGAAGTTCGAACAGGCTTTTTTGCGTTATCGGTGTGATTGGCCAAGTGCCTTTTGGCTGCAATGTTCCTAGCCTGCTGCCTTGCCCACCCGCCACCATAAGGATTGCAACCTCACCCTTCGCTAGTGCTTTTAGACCTTCATTTTTCGCTTCGGTAAAGTTCGTGGTTGGGTGCAGTACAGGAACTGGGGCAATTTTTTCTGTATCAGGTAATGCGAACGGATTATTTCTCTTATCAAATAGGTTCGCAAGAAATTCCAGATCGATTGATTCTAGTTGGCGTTCGACCAAAGATTGTTCGTGAGGTGAAAGCTTCGCCCAATGGGAAAGTATTCCCACTTGGTTGGCTGATAATAATCTTTGGCGCAAATCCTGTTGCAAGTCCCGCCCCTCCTGGGCTGAAAATCCAAACTAAAAATTAAATGAGAAGTCATCATAGGCCAGATTGACACCTTTAGGCAACCTCGACTCAACTTCATCGTGATCCATGTCGTGGCAAAGGTGGGTTAAATACGCCTGCTTGGGCTTTAACACCTTAATTACTTCAAGTGCTTGTTCCAAATTAAAGTGTGCTGGATGGGGTTTATCGCGCAACGCATCTAGAATCAGAATGTCCAACCCTTGCAATAGCTCCATGCTTGTTTCGGGTATGTGGTTCACATCGGTGCAATACGCCATGGCTTTTATCCTAAAGCCTAAAACATCAAAATTCCCATGAACCAAAGGCACAGGTGTGACTAATTCACCAAGGACATTGATGGGCGAATTTTTAATGCGCTCGAAAGAAAGTTTGGGTACATAAGTTTTGCTTTTGCCAGGCTTAACGATCTCAAAAGCGTAGGAAAAAGCAGATCGGATTCGGTCTTCAACATCTTCTGCACAATAGAGGGGAACGGGTTGCCCCAAAAGATGCTGTATGGGCCTAAGATCATCTAAACCATGCAGGTGATCGGCATGATAGTGGGTGAAAAGAACGCTATGAATCGCCCCAACTTTGGCACGCAGTAGTTGCAGCCTTAGTTCAGGCGGAGTATCGATTAAAATATTTCCATTAGGAAGCTTGATCAAGCCGGCACAGCGAAACCGGTGATTGCGTGGGTTATCCGAAGTGCAAACTTTGCAATCGCAACCAATCATTGGCACGCCAACGGAAGTGCCAGTACCCAGAAAAGTAAAAGAACGCATACTCATATAGGATTAGTATATCGAGTATGCGTTCGGTTTATAAATAAATTGATACAGTTTGCTATTTTCCTGAGTCGGCACCAATGCTGACAGGCTTGTATCCGCCAATCAATTGGAAATACACCAGCAAAATAAGGTATGCAGCAGCCATGGTTAGCGGAATATAAGCATCCGCTTTCAGGGTGGTGCGATCGCCATGAGTGCTCGCTTCAATGATCGCTTTATCATTTGGTTCGAGCTTGCTGAGTGCAGTGTTTAAATCGCCGTTTTCAGCTTCGATTTTTTTGCGAATTGCTCCAAGCTTATCGTTAGCTTCCCCAAGTTTCTTGCCATCCAAGCCAAAAGCCTCGGTGCTTGCTAGGTTCAAGAATGTGCTTGGTTCTTTAGCTTTGTATTCAGCATAAATAGCAGGGCTGGTCTTTTTAAGCTCTTCCCCTGCAAAGCGATCTTTACAATAACCAAGGCCTGGGCCGCCGATAAGGCCTGCTGAAAGCATACCAATCCCACCCATAATGGACATCGCAACTGCACCGGTTTGTGGGTAGCGATCGCCAACTACTGCAAGCATGGTGGGCCAGAAGAAAGTTTTGCCTACGGCATAAATCCCAAGTGCAACAAGTGCCATGGAGAATGTTTGCATACCACTTGCGAGGTTTAGGCCCAAGCAAGCAAGTCCTGCGCAAACAAGCAGAAGTCCGATAGGCGATAATTTGAGTTTGGTTTCGATGAAATGAGCACAAAAGCGAAGGCCAAACATGATAGAAGACGTCCAGATGAAGAGATATTTCCCTTCCTCTGAATTGAACAAGTTGCCTGTAATGTTTTGAATCCAACCATCGGTGCCAAGTTCAACCGCACCAACCATTGCATGAACCACGAAGAGAACAAACAGAAGAAAAGAACCAATAGAGAAATTAGTCATCACAGAGACAACGATAAGTAGAACGCCACCAATTCCATATCCAATAACTTTGGCATTTTCAGGGTTGAAACCCTTAAAGATATCGCCAAAGAAAAGGGCAAGAAGGTAACAAGCAACAAGAGCGCCAAGCATGCCTACGCTGCGGAACATTTCAATAAAGCTAGCGCCTTTTTCAGCAGCTTCGGATTTTGGGAACTTCTGACCCAAAAACATGAGGGCATAAAGCACGGTTGGTACGAGGTACAAAGCAAGTTGATACTTCCATGGTACTTCCATTTTGTCATCAAGAATCCAGCCTGCAACCGAGCCGAGAATCATACCTGCGGGCCATGAAGCATGAAGAATGTTGAGGTAATGAGTTCGGTTTTCAGGGAAAAGAGTCGCTACCAAGGGGTTCGCTACTGCTTCGAGTGTTCCATTCGCAAAGGCAAAAATGAACATGCCCCAGAATAGGAAGTTATAAGCGTTTTCAGGAGTGCTTGCACCAAAAGTAACAAAAGCGGAAATAATATGGCCAACTAATGCGAGTGCAACAAGCTTTCCGTAGCCAACCTTATCAACGATAACACCACCAATAATAATGCCGAAGCAGAAGCCGCTGAAGCCACCGCCACCGATTGCGCCGAGTTGTGCCCCGGTGAATCCATATTCTTTGCCCCAGTTATCGAAGATACCGCCGCGGATTGCGAAACCGACGCCAGCGGCCAAAATGGCCATGAAGCCTGCCCATAGCAATCGCATTGCATTTGGGGGTTGATTTGAAACATATGCACTAGACATAAAGGTTTGCCCTTTGAAAATAGGAACACGGGGAGAGTTTCTAAAGCTATACTCAAAATCAACATAAATAAGGTTTATGGTGAAGAGGCAAGCTTAGTAACTTGTTTTCAATATTTCAGGATAGTAACCAGACATAGGACCTTGTGTCTAGATAAATTGGGGTTTGCAGGAAGGATTCTATGGTCTAGCACTTTTTATAACCCAATCTTCCCACCAAAACAAAAGAACTTGCCCAGCTTTACATGAAGTGTTCTCCCTTTACTTCCTCTTGTTTTCGTTGAGGAAATCGTTATAAGCCGGGTGCATTCGGTTAAAGATGGCTCCTAAATATAGTGGTGAAGTTATGTTGCTAGGAAGATTATTTGCTGTTTTATCAATAATAAGCCTTAGTTTGATTGGTTGTGTTTCCACACCTGTTAAAGAGACTGCCAAAAATTATCCTCCTGCAACTGTTTCAAATGCCGCTAGGGCTCAGTCGCCTGAAAATGATTTGTTAGCATCTGCAGATGAGATAAAAGTTGCAGAGGCAGAATCCATAGCCAAACCCGGACAAAAGAATTTAGGCAGCAATATCGTTGCATTAGTTAATGGTGAAGCGGTTTTGGAAGAAGAAGTTCTGTTGACTCTTAGTCAGGGAATTGGCGAAGGGGCTAATGATTCTGCAAAAAGAAAAGCTGCGATTAATCAATTGGTGGAAAGAGAAATTGTTATCCAAGATGCTTACAATAGATTGTCCAAGAATCCACAAGCAAAGAAGTTTTTAGATAAGTTGCAGGAAATGGCAGGCAAGGAGTTTGATCGATATGTGCGATTGCTCAAGGATCGAAACAAATCGTTAAGTGATCCGGAATTCAAGGCGCTTTTGGAATCGCAGGGCATTTCAATTGATTTGCTTCGAAGGCAATCGGAAAGAAACTTTATCGCAATGCAGTATATGCAAACCAGAATCTTGCCCAATTTGGATCGCATAGGCCATAAGCAGATTCGTGATTATTACGAAAGCCATCCTGAAGAATTTCAAATTCAAGACAGTGTAGAGTGGAAGGACATCTTCATTAGTTACAGGAATTCTAAATCGCAGGAAGATGCGATGGAGACCGCTCGAAAAGTGGTTGAAAGGGCGAAGAAAGGTGAAGATTTTGCCAAGCTGAGCAAAGAGTATTGTCATGGGGATGGCGCATTTAGAAATGCAGAGGGGATAGGTAGAAAGAAGGGCGAAATCAAACCAGTTCAAGTTGAAAAGTACCTATTTGAATTAAAGGATGGCGAAGTTGGTCCACTAGTCGAATTGCCTACTGGTGTGCATGTTATCATGCTTGTTAAGCGAGAAAATGCGGGGATAAAGGTTTTTGATGAGAAGGTGCAAAAGCAGGTTCGAGATCGCTTGAGAAATGAAGCGGGGCAGTATGAAATGAAGCGCATGCTTTCTGATATGAAACGACAGGCGGTTATCGAATATATTCATGACTAAAAGAGCAACGCCAGCTTAAACTGCATCATGCAGATCAAGCTGGCGTTTTTTTTGACGCACTTTATTTTGATGTGAAAGGTATGCCTGCAGTTGCTCTGCTGGGCGCTGGTTTGGATGTCGAAATCATAGAATCATCCTGGCCTAGCAATTCTTGCAATCCTTTTTTGAATAACTCGCAGCGTAGTTGGCTGGCATCTCGTTCACTAGTTCTGACATCTGTAAGGGCTTTAAGGTCATCCCTTTCTTGAACAACTTCTTTATGATGGATAAGTTTCTTTTCTAAAGCAGTGCGATCTTCTTCAAGTGCACTGATTCGCGATTTCATCTGATCTCTTGTTGATAATAGAATTTGATGGTCATCTTCCATTTTTGATAGGCGCTCTTCAAGAGTCTTGATTTTTTCGGCTTGAACTTTAGGAGATGGTCCAGGGTTTTGAGCACACCCCCATAATCCAAGGGTTACTGCAATTGCGATCAACAAATTTCGATTCGAAGGATTCAATTCGTTCATAACTTAAGCTCCGTTTTATTTGGATTTAATTTCTCTTTCAGCCACTTCGATTACGATCGAGAGTTGGTTGTAAGATTGATACTTAAGATATCGGCCCCCCATTCTTCCTGGATGACTCGAATTATCAGGCTTTGCTATACTTCTTGGTTTTAGCAACCGGAGTAATTGGCATAATGCTTAAAGAGCGCAAACTTTATGGATTTAAAGGCTTTTTACTAATTCAGTGATGGCGGATTTTAAAGTTGCTCGGTCTTTGTTTTTTGAATACTTGATTTCTTCGATTGCCTGCAATGCATTCTCAAGCAGTAATCTTTGGGCTGGTGTCAATCCTTTGAAATTTGCTGATTCCGCCTTAAGAAGGGGCTCAAGGGTTGTGATGCATTCTTCCAAAGAAAGGGCATCAACTTTTTTCAGCCAAGTTTCTAATTCCTTTGCAATATTTAAATCTGATGGAATCAACTTCAGAGGTTTTTTTACCAACCCGAAAACACCCAATGCAATCAATATTAGCAATCCAATTGCAAGCCATGGGGATTGGTAGTCAATAATTGGGCCATCCTTTATTTGTGGTGTATCAAGTTCCTTGAAAGGAAACAGTTTTTCCGCAAAGAGCCAATTTTCCCAGACTAGGGTGACATTTTTTGCATCAAGAAATGCAGATGCTTCCAGTGTGGGAATATCTATTGATCCAGTTTTTTTAGCCCGAAGAATAAACGGAATAGTTTGCACTGCTTTGCCTTCCGTTTGGGTTTTCGATTCATTGCCTGCAGGTAAAAGTTCCCACTCCTTCTTGTATTTCTCTTCCAAGCTGAATCGAGAAACAACAACTTCTTTTGTGGTTTCGAATTTTAGAAGGATCGAGAAAACCGCACCGGGCAACCTTTCATCCAATAATTTAACTTGAATGCTGGCCTCGACTCCTTCGGGCGATGATAGCGTAGGAACTATGATGCTATCAGTATTTATCTGAAATATAAAGCAACCCATCAGCGATACTAAAAGCGGATAAGCGATCATCGTAAGTGTTAATAACCTTTGAATGTTTGATTGAAATAACTAATTAAGCTTGAAAGATAGGGTTCGGATGTGCTGATGCGAAGAAACCCCGCACCATTACTTTTGCATAACCCAGCCAATTTGTTTTCGTGTTCAGCAAATAACTGAAGGTATTGACTGCGGAAATCTTTGTCTGAACTTTTGACTAAAATAGGATCAGCATTCCAAGGGTTTTTGCAATGAATATCAGGGGAATCCGGGAGAGAGATTTCCCGTGGATCAAGAATGCGTATCAAGTTCAGATCATGTCTGTTTGCACAAGCACCAAATAACACAGGATCTATTGGTTCGTAAAAATCAGACAAAACAAAAACCATGCTTCGAGGCGTTTGCTTTTCTGCAAGGGTTTTCCAAAAAGCATTATTTGAGGTCTTTATTAATGTTTTATCTTTAAGCAGGCTTGCACCTATCGCTTGTACTTGTTTTGCGCTGTTTGCGTGGCTGATGATTCGTTCGACCGCTTTGTCGAATTTAAACAGGGAGAATCTGTTTCCCGAGTTGATCGCTATCCAACCCAGTGCAGTTGCAAGTTCTGCAAGCACTTCCAGTTTGGTTGATCCCGTTGTGGAATATTGCATGCTTTCACTAGTAGAAGCAAAAATCCGGATCGAAATCTCTTGATCATGCATGAACTTTTTGACTAGGACTTTGCCCGACCGTGAAGAGGATTTCCAGTCTATATGCCTGACTTCGTCGCCCGGTTCGTATTCGCGTAGCTCCACAAAATCCATTCCGCCACAGGGTATTCTAGCTTTCAT
>Ga0209829_10000547_pt1 | contig 33370 bp, 34 predicted proteins | sample C_140205_EF_Meta_FD_187311 | JGI IMG/M metagenome (GOLD analysis project Ga0209829, IMG submission 187311) | Freshwater microbial communities from Lake Croche, Canada to study carbon cycling - C_140205_EF_MetaG (SPAdes) (version 2) | ecosystem: Environmental > Aquatic > Freshwater > Lake... | reverse complement strand
TTTTTTGAATCCAATGTAGCCTCCACGGCAGCTTGATTCATAAAACCAAGCATCAATACTGTTTTTGTATTGGCATCTTGTACGATTGCGGGCACTAACCCATCCGCATATTTAGTAAAATTGATATTCATAATTAACTATTTAAATTCTTATTGAAATTCCTTTTTGTTGTAAATATTTTTTTAAATCCGGTATCGCTACTTCCTTGTAATGAAATATACTTGCTGCCAAAGCTGCATCTGCCTTGCCTTGTGTAAATACATCATAAAAATGCGCTGCACTGCCGCCACCCCCTGATGCAATAATAGGCACAGACAATTGGGAAGATAAAGTAGCGGTTATGTCCAAGGCAAATCCTTGTTTCGTGCCATCATGATTCATAGAAGTCAATAAAATTTCCCCTACCCCTAAATCCACTGCTTTTTTTGCCCACTCCGTCGTCAAGCTGTCTGTTTTTTGTCTTCCTCCATTTAAATACACATACCAATTCCCATCCGCTTCTAATTTTGTATCAATGGCCAAAACCACACACTGACTTCCAAAGTTTTTCGCAAAACGATGAATGATGCTAGGATCTATAAATGCAGCCGTATTGATAGAAATTTTATCTGCTCCATTCTGCAAAAGCATACTTACATCTGCTTCTGTTTTGATTCCCCCTCCCACTGTAAAGGGAATATTAATGCGGTGCGCAATTTTATTGACCAATTCACTTAGGGTCTTGCGCTTTTCTATCGTTGCTGTAATGTCTAAGAATACCAACTCGTCTGCCCCTTGCTGTGCATACAATGCTGCTAATTCGATGGGGTCTCCTGCATCACGCAGTTGCTCAAAGTTGACTCCTTTGACTGTGCGGCCATCTTTAATGTCTAAACAAGGTATGATGCGTTTGGTTAACATATTATAAATTAAAACTGGCTAATTCGTTGATGGTTATTTTATTTTCATAAATCGCCTTTCCAACTATGGCAGCGCTGCAACCAATTTCCTCTAATTCAATTAAATCATCTAAGGAACTCACCCCTCCGCTTGCTATGAGTTGCAAGGAGGGAAATTGTTCCAAAATTTTTTGATACAATGCAGTAGAAGGCCCTTGTAGTTTTCCATCTTTTTGTATGTCTGTGCAGAATATTTGTTTCACCCCTTTGTCCATATATAATTTCATAAAGTCAAAAACAGTAATATTGGTTTTTTCTAACCAGCCGCCTATGGCAATTTTTTCTTCGAACACATCCGCCCCTAACATAAAAACATGAGCGCCAAAACGGGCAATCCATTCTTGAAAAACTTCAGGTTGCTTGACTGCCAAACTCCCAATGGTTGCGTATTTTGCACCGGTATCCAATACAGTTTTTAAAGTAGCTTCTGTTTTAATGCCCCCACCAAAATCAATTTTTAATTGCGTTTGATTGGCAATTTTTTCAAGTACTTTCCAATTTACTACTTCGCCAGCTTTTGCCCCATCTAAATCTACCAAATGCAAACGCATCAATCCAATACCTTCAAAAGCCTTGGCCACTTCCAACGGATTTTCGTTGTATATTTTCTTTTGCGCGTAATCTCCTTCCGTTAATCGAACACATTTGCCTTCTATAATATCTATGGCTGGTATAATTTGCATTTAAGTGTTTGTATTATTTAATAATTATAGTGACAGGAAATTTTTAATGATTTGCTCTCCTACCAACGCCGATTTTTCTGGATGAAATTGCACCCCATAAAAATTATCTTTTTGTAAAGCACTGCTATATGCTTCTACATAGTTAGTCGTTGCCATAGTATGTTCTCCTAAGGCAGCATAATAGCCATGTACAAAATAGGCATAACTATTTTCAGGAACCCCTTGAAATAAATCAGATTTTAAATTAGAAATCGTATTCCAACCTATTTGAGGCACTTTAATAGTCGTATCCAATGGTTTAAATTGTTTTACCTGCGTTGAAAAAATACCCATGCAAGGAGTCTCATTTTCGGTAGAATGCAAACACATCAATTGCATGCCTAGACAAATACCTAATACAGGCTGTTTTAAATTTTTTATAAGTACATCCAATTTTCGGTCTTTTAAATATTGCATGGCTGTACTGGCTTCCCCCACGCCTGGAAATATAACTTTGTCTGCCGCCTCAATTTCAGCAGCATCATCCGTGACCACTGCAGCCATACCCAATCGCTCCAATGCGTATAAAACGGATTGGATGTTTCCTGCATTGTATTGTATGATAACTGTTTTCATTTTTTTTTAATTATGCTTGCTCTATGCACCCAACACCCTGTTTAAAAAATGATGCGTATTTTCTTCTATATCTCCACCCTTTGATAATACTTGAATATATGCAGATCCAATAATGGCTCCTTGGGTATCAGCAGTAGCCGCATCAAAACTTGCTTTGTCTTTAATGCCAAAACCCACTAAAATTGGATTTTTCAATTTCATATTATGCAAGCCTTTTAAATAAGTAGCTACTTTTGAAAAATCTTTATCCTTTCCTGTTGTTGCAGAGGAACTTACTGCATACAAAAATCCAGTACTTAAGCTGTCTAATTTTTTAACTCTCTCCGAAGGCGTTTCAGGGGTTACTAAAAAGATAAAATCCAACCCATGGTCTTTGATTTTTTTTCCATAGGACTGCTCAAACTCAAACAAAGGCAAATCAGGTAAAATCAATCCATCCACTCCTACTTCCTTTGCTTTTTTGCAAAATGCTTCAAAACCATATTGTAAAATGGGGTTCATATACCCCATTAAAATAACTGGAATATGAATGGTAGTTCTCATACCAGCCAATTGCTCAAATAAAACAGTCAAAGTCATTCCGTTCTCCAAAGCTTTATTACTACTGGATTGTATCACTTCTCCATCTGCCAAAGGATCGCTATAAGGCATTCCTAATTCAATGATATGGGCTCCACCAGATTGTAAACTGGACATGACTTTTAAGGTGCTATCTAAATTTGGATAGCCTGCAGTGCAATACACATTTAAAACCCGTTCTTTTTTTTCTTGAAACAATTTTTCTAACCTTGCCATAATAATTTCTTTTTCACTTTATAAATATTGCATGTAAGTGGCTAAATCTTTATCGCCTCTTCCACTTAAACAAACCACCACCACATCGGTTGGCTTTAAATTTAATTTCGGCAATACAGAAAAAGCATGTGCCGTTTCTAATGCGGGAATAATGCCTTCGATTTTAGAAAGATGAAAAGCAGATGCCAATGCTTCTTCATCCGTAGCACTTAAAAAAGTACCTCTTTTACTTTCATATAAAAATGCATGCAGTGGCCCAATGCCTGGATAATCTAATCCTGCAGAAATACTATGCGGCTCCACTACTTGCCCATCCTGAGTTTGCATCACAATGCTTTTACTTCCGTGCAAAATACCATGCGTGCCCAATTGAGTGGTTGCAGCGCTTAACCCAGAATTTACCCCATGACCAGCTGCTTCTACTGCTACCAATTCCACCGAAGGCTCATTTAAAAAATGATAAAATGCACCGGCTGCATTGCTACCTCCTCCTACACAAGCCACTACATGCGTCGGCAACTCCGTTCCAGTTTTTTCTTTTAATTGCTTTCTAATTTCTTCACTAATTACACTTTGAAAACGTGCCACCATATCTGGATAAGGATGTGGCCCAACCACACTGCCAATAATATAATGCGTGTCATTTGGCTCATTGATCCAAGCACGAATGGCTTCATTGGTAGCGTCTTTTAATGTTTTACTTCCACTAACGGCAGGAATCACAGTAGCGCCTAACATTTTCATACGTGCTACATTGGGCGCTTGCCTTTCAATGTCTTTTTCTCCCATATACACCACACATTCCATTCCTTTTAAAGCGCATACTGTAGCTGTTGCCACACCATGTTGACCAGCGCCTGTTTCTGCAATAATTTTTTTCTTGCCCAACCGTTGTGCTAATAATATTTGCCCAATGGTATTGTTTATTTTATGCGCACCCGTATGACATAAGTCTTCTCTTTTTAAATAAATGGTAGCCCCTATTTCTTTGCTTAATCGCTCTGCTAAAAATAAAGGAGTGGGTCTTCCTACATAGTCTTTTAATAGTTGTTGAAACTCGGCCTGAAAAATAGGATCCTGCATGATTTGCAAATACTGTGTTCTTAAGGTCTCCACATTACCATACAACATTTCAGGAATATAGGCGCCGCCAAATTCACCATAATAGCCTTCTGCAGAAGGATTCTGATAGTCGCTGTTTGTACTAAATAATTGCATCTATAAATGTTTTAATTTTTTCTATATTTTTTATCCCAGGGCTGGTTTCAAATTGACTATTGATGTCTATCACCGCCAAATTATTACCTGCCTTGGTTTTAAGCATCACTTCTATCCCTTGTACATCATTCGGCCCAATACCTCCACTTAAAAAATAGGGCTTATTGAAATTTTCATTTTTAATTAACTCCCAATTAAAATGTTGCCCTGTTCCACCATACATGGAACTGTCTGTATCAAACAAATAATAAGCCGCGGCATTGTCATAAGAACTATAAACAGGTAAAGCATTCCCTATTCTAAATACTTTAATTACTGGCACTAATTTGTTTAAACGTGCGCAATAGTCTTCTGTTTCATCCCCATGCAATTGCACCATATCCAATCCAGCGGCTTGCACTATCTCTACCACTTGTTCTAAAGTTTCATTCACAAATACCCCAACTTTTTTTGCATGCATGGGTTTAAAAGCAAACAATTGTTCCATTGTCAATGCAGACAATACATATCTTTTTGATGCAGGATAAAAAATAAACCCAATATAAGCTACTCCCATGGCTTCTAAAGCTTGGGCTTGTTGTATCTGAGTAATGCCGCAAACTTTACACTGCATCCTTTTCGGTTTTAACGGCAGTAGCAAATGCTTCAAACGCTTTTGCAGGATTGGCCTGTTTCATAAAATATTCTCCCATCAAAAATCCATCAAATCCTTCTTTTTTTAATAACTGGTAGGTAGCTAAATCATAAATACCACTTTCTGCGATACTTAATTTATTCTTAGGCAGTAAAGTTCTTAACTTTAAAGCATGTTCAATGTTTACTTCAAAGGATTTTAAGCTCCTATTGTTAACGCCAACAAAATCAACTGCCTCACAGATATGATCTAATTCGGTTTCGTCATGCAATTCTAGCAAAACTTCCATGCCTAATTCTTTGGCGCAGGTGGCTAAGGATTGAGTTGCTGCAGCACTTAAGCAGCTGGCAATTAATAAAATGACCGAAGCACCGAATGCTTTTGCTTCTATAATTTGAAACTCGTCTATAATAAACTCTTTTCTTAAAACAGGTACTTCATTTTTTACTGCCGTGCTTAAATCTTCCAAACTGCCTCCAAAAAAATCCATATCAGTTAATACCGAAATGCCCGCTGCTCCATATTGTGCATAGGCATTGGTTACTTCTTGCACGCTTGCGGTAGCATGGATGATGCCTTTAGAAGGAGACTTCCTTTTAAATTCGGCAATAATATTGGTTATGGAAGGGTTTTTTAAATTTGCTTTTAGAGAAAATGAATTTTGAGCAAACAAAGGCATCGCTTCTAGTTGCGCTAAACTAATTTGCTTTTTACGTTCAGCTACTTCCTTAAATTTTTGAGCAACAATGGTTGCTAAAATATTCGTGCTCATTGCAAACTGATTAATTTTTGTAAACAATTATTGGCAGCCCCCGACTCCAAACTTTTTACTGCTGCTTGAAAAGCCAAGTCGTAGTTTTCATATTGTCCAGTTACAAACAAAGCCATTGCTGCATTTGATAGTACAACCGCATTTTGCGACCAGGAGCCTTTGCCTTGAATAATATTTTTAAATATACTGGCCGCTTCTTCGACTGTCTTTCCACCGTGCAATTCTTCACTAAATACCTTTTTCTTGCCTAACTGATACGGCGTCATAATGTATTCTCCTTTATTGGTGATGACTTTTGTATCCGTAGTAAGTGCGATTTCATCATAGCCATCCAAACTATGTATCAGCGTGAAATCTTTCCCCAAGGTTTGTAAAACATAATTGTATATTCTGGCCATTTCTAAATTATATACGCCAATCAATTGATACCTGGGTTGTGCAGGATTGACAATAGGGCCTAACATATTAAAAAAGGTACGCACTCCTATATTTCTTCTGATGGGTCCCACTGTTTTTAATGCAGGATGAAATAAAGGTGCATGTAAAAAACAAATGCTTGCTTCTTTAACTTCTTTGGACAAAGCCCCTTCGTCATTTTTAAATTGATAACCCAATTGTTCCATTACATTAGAAGCACCACTCACACTAGATGCCCCATAGTTCCCATGCTTTACTACTGGTTGTCCCGCCCCTGCTACTATAAAACAAGCCAAGGTAGATATATTAAAAGTGTCTTTGCCGTCTCCTCCTGTGCCCACAATATCAATGGTATTTTCAACTCCAATATTCACTTTTACTGCCAAAGACAATAAAGCATCTCTAAATCCCATTAATTCATCAATGGTGATACTACGCATTAAATATACCGTCACGAAGGAAGTGATTTCATGTTCGTTGTACACCCCTTGAGATATTTGCACAAGCACTTCCTTGGCTTGTTCGCGACTTAGGGTTTTATGTTCAAATAAATATTGTAATAATTTTTTCATCTTTAATTCTTTAACCAGTTTGTTAAAATTTTTGCTCCGTCGGGTGTTAAAACACTTTCGGGATGAAATTGCACTCCTTTAACATCATAAGTTTTGTGTTCTAAGGACATAATATACCCTTTGTCATCCTTGGAAGTAATCATTAAGTCTGATGGAAAATCTTTTTCATCTACGACCCAACTATGATATCGACCTACTTCAAATTTTTCGGGCAACCCTTCAAACAAAGCCGAGCTTGCTGTAATATGAATGGGCGTAGCAACTCCATGATACACTTGTGCTAAGTTGGTAAGCTTGCCTCCAAAAGTTTCTCCAATGGCTTGTTGCCCTAAACAAACACCAAAAATTGACTTCGTAGCAGCGTACTCTTTAATTAAAGGCAATAACAAACCCGATTCCGATGGCAAACCCGGACCTGGGGACAATAAAATTTTATCATAGTCCTTTACTTTCTCTAAAGCAATTTCATCGTTCCGAAATACTTCCACAGCAGCTTTTGGTGCCAACTCTTTTATAAGTTGCACTAAATTGTAAGTGAAAGAGTCGTAATTATCAAATACCAATATTTTCATTTTTTCTAATTTCTTTCTATTGATGAATTTTTTCCGCCAAAACCATTGCAGTCTTTAACGCATTCAATTTATTGTTTACTTCTTGCAATTCATTTTCAGGAACACTTGCCGCTACTACCCCAGCACCTGCTTGATAAGTAAGCGTATTTTGCTTACTTAAGAAGGTACGTATCATAATAGCCTGATTGCAAGAACCATCAAATCCTACAAAACCAATACATCCTCCGTAATAAGATCGCTTAGTAGGCTCTATAGCATCAATCAATTGCATGGCTTTGAATTTTGGCGCTCCACTTAAAGTACCCGCTGGAAAAGTTTTTGAAACCAATTGAAAAGGATTCGACCCCTTGGCCACCTTTCCCTCAACCTCACTTACCAAATGAATCACATGACTGTAATAATGTACTTGACGGTATTGTTTTACTTTCACTTCGGTACATACCCTGCTTAAATCATTTCTTGCCAAATCTACCAACATCACATGCTCTGCATTTTCTTTCGGATCCTCTAGTAATTTCTGGGTCATTAATATATCAGTAGCTTCGTCTCCACTGCGCTTAAAGGTACCTGCAATGGGATGCACTATTGCTTTTCCGTTTTTGATAATAATTTGCGCCTCAGGCGAAGAACCCATTAATTTATAATCGCCATAATCAAAGAAAAATAAATAAGGCGATGGGTTGATATTTCTTAAAGTACGGTATACATTGAATTCATCTCCCTGAAAACTTTGTTGAAAACGTCTGCTTAATACAATTTGGAACACGTCCCCTCTCATACAATGTTGAATGCCTTTCTTTACTGCTTCCCGATATTGATCATCTGTTAAATTTGAAGTTTCCTCGCCATTCATGGTAAAAGGATATTGAGGCACATCTTTGCTTTTAATAAACGAGACCAAGGCCACTGATTCTGAAACAACGCCTGCTAATTGATTTTCACAAATATAAATTTCATCTTTAAAATGGTTGAAAGCTATTACATATTGATACAATCTATAGCGCATCAATGGAATGATAGGCACCCCTTCTTTAAATTGAATGGTATCAAAAAAAGGAATGGCGTCATAAGAAGTATATCCATACAAACCTTGTGCAAAAGCAGCTTCTTTTATTTCAGCCCCTTTCATTTCATATTGTTGCATGTATGACCAGATTCGATCTGGTGCAGCATGCACCTCTTTAATCAACTCTTTTTCTGGTTCTTGATTGGGATACTTGTATTCGATTTCATTAAAAGAAGATATTTCAATTCCCCCAATCGCATTTACACCAATAAAGGAATAACTATTTTCAGAAGCATGCGAATCGGTACTTTCCAATAAAATAGTATCCCTGAATCGATCTCTCAAACGGAGATAAATCCCAACAGGTGTAAATGTGTCTGCCAACATTTTTGTGACAGTAGTCGTAATAGTAATTTTTTGCATCTTTCTATTCTTCGGTCTTTCGTTAAAAAAACAAACCCCAACATAGCTGTTAGGGTTGATGTATAAATTGACAATATAGTTATGTCACTACAATACCCTAACGGATTTTGTATGCCACCACCATATATTGTTTGTTTGTTTCATTCTATTACAAAATTAAGGAAATGTACTTTTTCTACCAAATAAACCTAGCAAGAATACGATCAGCTGTTAGGCCTTACAAAACCCCTTTGGTACTGGGCAATTGGTCGCTGTCCGGGGAGCGTCGAACCGCCATTTTAATGGCTTTGGCAAAAGCTTTGAAAATAGCCTCTATCTTATGGTGTTCATTTTCGCCCTGGCAGCTGATATTTAAATTGCATTTAGCAGCGTCACTGAAAGATTTGAAAAAATGGAAAAACATTTCTGTGGGCATCTCTCCTACCTTCTCTCTTTTAAAACTCGCATCCCAAACGATCCAATTACGTCCTCCAAAATCAATCAATACTTTTGCTTCTGCTTCATCCATGGGCAAGGCATAGCCATATCTTTCCATCCCTCTTTTATCGCTAAGCCCTTTGGCAAAGGCCTCCCCCAATGCCAAACCAACATCTTCAATAGTATGGTGTTCGTCTATATGCAAATCACCATCACATTGAATGGATAAATCAATAGCCCCGTGTCTGGCTATTTGCTCCAACATGTGATCAAAAAATCCAAGTCCCGTATGAATGTTTGCATTTCCTTTTCCATCCATATTTAAGTCAACGCTAATTTTTGTTTCTTTGGTATTGCGCTCATGTTTTACCAAGCGTAAACCTAATTTCAAAAAAGAATAAATAGCAGCCCAACTATTTGTTTCAAATGCAATAGTGCTTCTTAATTCTTTTTCTTGGTCTGCAGTAAGCGCATGATTGTCATTGGTAAAATAAATGGCTTTGCAACCTATATTTTTCGCCAATTGAATGTCACTCCAACGATCTCCTATCACAAAAGAATTGGCGATATCAAAATCTTTATGGTTCATGAAATGCTTCACCAATCCTATACCTGGTTTGCGTGTGGGCGCATTGTCCTTTGCAAAAGTGGTATCAATTAAAACTTCATCAAATACAAAACCTTCTCCAGCCAAAGTTCTGAGCATCAATTGCTGAAAGGGTTCAAACTGCGTTGTAGGATAAGCCGCTGTGCCTAAACCGTCTTGGTTGGTGACCATTACTTTGTAATAACCCAAGTCGGCAGCAATTTTATGTAAATGACTTATAGATCCAGATACAAAACTTGTTTTTTCAATGGCGTCAATTTGAAAATCTGTTTTCGGCTCTTCTAATATCACTCCGTCTCTGTCTATAAATAAAATAGGTCGCATTTTGTATGATTGTACTTTTAAAAACTTGTTACTTTTTGTTGGACTTATTTTTTACTAACGCCCCATTTACTTGTGCTAAAGAAACTAAGCCCGCTTTATTGGACCAGCTATTTCTTATGTAACTTAATACATCGGCAATATTTTCTGCTGTTAAATCGGGCATGGCTATCATCGCATTATTATAATACATTCCATCTATTGCCACCCGCTCATCCAATCCATTCTTAATAATTTTAACCATTCTAGCAATGTCTTTTCCATTGACAGCTGTTGAACCATCAAGTGGCGGATTCATATTTGGAACACCTCCTCCATCGGCTTGATGACATACCAAACACCGGGTTTCAAATATTTTTTTACCTTTAATTAAATTTTGCGCATTGGCCATTTGGGTGCTTAACATCATGCCCATAAAAATGCACGTGATGGTAAAAAAAATTCCTCTTTTATTGCCCATTTTCTAACGAATCTTTTAAATTATTTAATATTTAGTTTTGACTTGACTACTTAAGGTAACTGATTTTAAAGATAGACCCCTTGGTATCATCACTTACATAAATAGAACCATCTGGACCTTGCGCCAATCCACAAGGTCTGGCTTTCGCCTTACTTGTATTGGTTACTTTAACACCGTTTTCTACTCCTGCAAATCCATTGGCAAAAATTTCCCACTCCCCTGTAGCTTTTCCATCTTTAAATGGCACAAAGGCTACAAAAAATCCTTCTTGAGGCAAGGGTGCTCTATTCCATGATCCATGGAAACTAATAAATGCCCCATTCTTATATTTCTCAGGAAATTGATTTCCTGTATAAAACAATACCCCCATTGGCGCCATATGTGCAGGAAATGCTACTGCTGGATCTTTAAATTCATTGGACCCTTCTTTTTTGCCATCTCCACCGTATTCAGGAGCAACCATTTTTTTATGTTGACTTGGGTCATAATATACATAAGGCCATCCTGCATTATCGCCCTCGTTGATGGCATAAAATGTTTCAGCAGGCAATTCTGCGTTTTGCGCATCTGTATATAAATTTGGGAAAAAAGTATTTAATTGATCACGTCCATGTTGTGCCACAAATAATTGATTGGTAGCTGTATTCCAATCCAACCCAACTACATTTCTTAAACCCGTCGCGTATCTTTTTCCGTCTTTATAAGTTTGATTTGCTTTGCTTCCATCAAATTTCCAGATACCGCCTGCAGAATCTAAGATTGGACAAGGCTTCATGCCTTCAGAACCTGGAGTTCTATCTTTGGTCTGACATGCATTTGAATAAGCTCCAATATTTACATATATATTATTGGCTTTATCAAAGGTAATAGACTTTGAATTGTGTTGTCTTCTGTCAATTAACCCACTCACTATCGTAACAGGAGAAAGTGGATTGACTACTTCATCTTTGCTATTTAATTCATATTTGAAAATAGCTTCGTTGGAACTTGCGTACAAACTATTTCCTTTCACATAAATTCCTGTTCCACCATATTTGCCCCATCCAGAAATTTTTTCTGCAATGCCATCTTGATTGGCATCTTCTAGTCTAACAATACTGTTGCCTTCTTTGTTGGGGTAATTTAATTTGGCAAAGAGTACTCCAGATTTTGTAATGGCAATATGCCTTGCACTTCCAACATTCTCGGCAAATAAGTTGGCTTTAAAACCCGCTGGCAACGTTAATCCCGCATTGTCCTGTGCGATACCGCTAACTGCGTTAATACATAGTGCTAAGCAACATAATGTTAATCCCTTTTTCATATAATGTTATTGTTTATTTAAAAAGTTATGAACCTGTAATTTAATAAATTCTTTCTATAATTTAACCATTTACAAAAGCCAAATCAATCCATTTTGCCATGGCGTCTACCAATTGTGTATTCTCTTGCTCTGTTCCTATCGTTATTCTTAAACTATCGCTACAATTTTCAAGACTGGATCGGTCTCTTACCACAATTCCTTGTGTTAATAAATAACGATACAGTTCCGTGGCCTTGGGAATTTTGACCAATAAAAAATTAGTGTCTGAAGGATATACTTCCTGCACCTGTGGCATGCTAGCAATGACTTCCGCTAAGGCATTGCGCATGTCCACCAAATGCGCAATCATGTCATTTACTTGACCCACTTCTTCCAATGCAGTCAACGCCAATTCTTGAGTAACTATATTAATATTGTAAGGAGGTTTTACTTTATTCATGTACTTAATAATGGTATTGCTTGCAAAACACATGCCCAATCTAAGCCCGGCCAATCCCCAGGCTTTACTTAATGTTTGCAAAACCACTAAATTGGGATAATCAATTAAAGATTGCGCAAATGATTTTTGCTTAGAGAAATTAATATAGGCCTCGTCTACTACCACCAACCCATGAAAGTGATTTAATATTGTTTCAATGTCAATTCTATCCAGCGAATTACCAGTTGGATTGTTGGGGGAACAAATCCATATTATTTTTGTGTGCTCATTTACGAGTTGTTCTATGTGTGCCACATTTAATTGAAAATTAGGCAAAAGGGGCGCTGATTTTATTTCAATATTATTGATGTTGGCACCCACTTCATACATGGGATAGGTGGGTGGACAAATTATAATATTGTCTTTGCCTGGTTCACAAAATGTACGATATAATATATCAATACACTCGTCGCTTCCATTGCCCATGAATATTTGTTCTGCATTTATTTGTTTGATAAAAGCCAACTTTTCTTTTACCTTTTTTTGATAAGGATCGGGGTATCTATTGTACCACTTTGTCAATGGAGAGCCTAAGCTGTTTTCATTGGCATCCAATAAGACATTGGCTTCTCCAGTATATTCATCTTTCGCAGAAGAATAGGCTTTTAAAGTTTCTATATTGGGTCTTACAATTTTTTTTAAATCAAAATTCATAACTTATATTTTTGAATCTAACCATTTTAATCTTATAGCTACTGCATTGCTATGTGCTTGCAAACCTTCGGCTTCTGCCATTTCAATGACTGTAGGGGCAATATTAGTCAACCCTCTTTCTGTAATTTGCTGGAAGGTGATTTTTTTTACAAAACTATCCATACTCACACCGCTATGGGCTTTTGCAAATCCATTGGTGGGTAAAGTATGATTGGTGCCACTAGCATAATCCCCAACTGATTCTGGCGAGTAGTTGCCAATAAAAATAGATCCGGCATTGATGATTTTATCTGCCATTTGTGCTGCATTGTCAATAGATAAAATTAAATGTTCTGGTGCATATTCATTGATAAAAGCGATGGCATCCTCGGAATTATTTAATACTATGGCTCTAGAATTTTTCAAAGCTTTTTCTGCTATGTCTTTTCTAGTCAAAACCGCGCATTGTTGTTCTAATTCTTTTTGTACCGCTTCCACAATAGCAATAGCATTGGCAATGAGCAATACTTGACTGTCTGCTCCATGTTCGGCTTGTGATAACAAATCCGCAGCCACAAAAGATGCAATACATGTTTCATCTGCCCAAACACATACTTCACTTGGGCCAGCAGGCATATCAATGGCGACGCCTGCTTGCTGTATCAATTGTTTTGCAGCAGTGACATATTGATTGCCTGGACCAAATATTTTATTTACTTTAGGAATGGTAGCAGTTCCAAATGCCATAGCAGCAATGGCTTGTGCCCCTCCTACGGTATAAATAGAAGTCACTCCTACCAAAGAAGCTGCATATAGGATCGCAGGGTGAATGCTTCCAGACGCATTGGGTGGAGAACATAAAATAATTTCCTTACACCCAGCCATTTTTGCTGGAACTCCTAACATTAATACTGTTGAAAATAACGGGGCAGATCCTCCTGGAATATAAATACCCACCTTTTCTATCCCCACCGACTTTCTCCAACACCAAACTCCAGGCATGGTTTCAATTCTTTCTACTTGCTGAATTTGACTTTGATGAAACACTTCAATATTTACCTTCGCCAACTGTATCGCAGTTTTTAAACTTGGCGCCAATTCATTTTCTGCAGCCGCAATTTGTTTGGCATTTAATTTAAATTCTTTGACCTCAATCTTATCTAGTTCTAAAGTAAAACGCGTTAAGGCCTTGTCTCCATTGGATTTTACTTCATTTAGAATTGATTGTACTTGAGCATACAATTGAGTTTCCTCCATGATAGGCCTTGCCAATAAAATGGGCCAATCCTTTAAAAGTGGTTCGTTGTAAATTTGAATCATTATAAAATCATTTTTTCAATGGGCACTACTAAAATACCTTCTGCACCAGCCAATTTTAATTGTTCGATAATTTCCCAAAAATCACTTTCATCAATAACACTGTGAACACTGCTCCAACCTGGGGTTGCCAAAGCAATTACCGTAGGACTTTTCATACCAGGCAATAAAGAGATAATTTTATCTAAATTGGCATTCGGTGCATTTAACAATACATATTTATTTCGTTTTGCCTTTTTCACAGATTCAATTCTGAATAACAAACGATCTAAAATTTGTGCCGCTTCTTGATCTAAAGCTGGTCTTTTAATCAATACCGCTTGAGAATTTAAAATGGTTTCTGCTTCTTTTAACCCATTCATAAATAAGGTAGACCCACTACTTACTAAATCACATATTACATCTGCAAGTCCAATACCAGGCGCAATTTCCACACTACCGCTAATTTCATGTATCTCGGCTTGAATTTTATTTTTATTCAAATAAGCTTGCACCAATACGGGATAGCTGGTAGCAATTTTTTTGCCAGACAAAAAACCTGGGCCGGTAAACGACTCGTTTTTCTTTACCGCAAAACTCAATCTGCATTTTCCAAAACCCAATTCATAGGCTACTTCCACTTTTTTAGCTTTTTCATACACGACATTCTCCCCTACAAAACCAATATCCGCCACTCCATCTTCTACGTATTGAGGGATATCATCGTCTCGTAAAAAGAACAATTCCAATGGGAAATTGGTCGCTTCTGCTTTTAACTTGTTTACTCCATTGCCAATATCAATTCCAGATTCTTTTAATAATTTAATTGAATCATCGTGTAATCGTCCCGATTTCTGAATAGCTAATTTTAAACGCATCTTATTTTTATTTTATCTTTTTATTACTTGCTTCATTTCCTAAAAACTAAAAGGGCTTACTTGATAGTAAGCCCTTTGGTTAAATATAGTTACATACCTACACCCATAGCTTACCCCTTAGAGAGTAAATGACAATGATGTGTATGGTGGATGAATAGCATACTGCAAATTTACAACGCTTTTATAAATTACCCAACTAAAAAGAATAAATTTGATTAAATTCCCTTGAGAAGGCTTAAATCTATTACACAAACCATTGAATTTATGCGCATTTTGACCCTCCCCCTATTTTTCAGCTTCCTATCCTTGCCTTTTTGCTTCCCTATTGAAGCAGCAAAACCAATTGGGAAAAGGGCTACAAAGTCACTGTTTACCAATTTTCCAAACCAAAAAGGTGCCAGCAAAAAATTGGTATGGTCCGACGAGTTTAATACAGCTGGTTCCATTGATACCAACAAATGGGCTTTTAATATTGGTACTGGTGACGCTGGTTGGGGCAACAATGAATTAGAATATTATACCAAGAACAAAAAAAATGCAAGAATAGAAAAAGGACATTTAATAATTGAAGCCGTCAAAGAAAAAATAGGTGGCATGGAATATAGCTCGGCAAGATTGCTCACCAAAGGAAAAGCAGCATGGACTTATGGTCGTTTTGAAATAAGAGCAAAGTTGACTAAAGGTGTTGGCACTTGGCCTGCCATTTGGATGTTGGGTAGCAATATTGATCAAGTGGGTTGGCCTACTTGTGGGGAAATAGATATTATGGAACATGTTGGAAAAAGTTTGAATGAAATCAATTGGTCTGCGCATTCTAAATTGTACAACTGGCCCAAGGGTACTCAAAAAACAGCCAAAGCCATGGTTGATCATGTGACCGATTCCTTTCATGTATATACCCTTGATTGGAGTAAATCCGCTTTGCAATTTTATGTAGACAACCAACTTTATCTCACCGTGCCAAATGAAAATAAATCAACCGATTACTATCCATTTGTTGCGCCTCAATTTTTGCTTTTAAACTTGGCCATTGGTGGTGGATTTGGCGGTCCAACAATTGACAATAGTATTTTTCCAGTTCGCATGGAAGTGGATTATGTAAGAGTGTATCAGTAAATAAAACTGCTTAATGTAATTCAAACCAAACTGGTTTCTCCTCGGCCCCTTCGGCATTGTAATTAAGGAACAACTCTTCACCTTTTTTTATGTCCTTAATGGAAGTTATACTCATCGTTTCAGCTTCATAATCCATGTCATACCTGCAATTGGGGTCAATGGCATGATTGTATATAGAAATATATCCCAACCCAATGGCTGCACTTTTATGATCCTCCCCCCATTCAAAAATATAATCATATAATAAAGTCTCTTCCCATTTTGTTCGCTGAATATTGTCTACAACAATGACAGGCGCTATCTCAATAACAGTGCCGCTTGCAATGCGCTCAGTAGTAAAAACTCCTCGACCTCGACTTGGAGATGGGGCAATAGTAAGAATAGGCAGAATCATGCTATAAATATAGGCATCCTTTAGGATTTTTCTTACCTTGCACCCATGTCAGTTGAATTGGAATCAAAAGAAATTAATTTATCAGAGGTTTTTTTGGATATTTTATCCAAAAATGACATGCATCTATTAAGAGAATTCTTAGATGAACAAAACATCAGTGATGTAGTGGAATTGGTGAATGAATTTCCCGAAAACGAAGCTACCATCATTGATAATATGACGGTACATCGTGCGGTAAGTGTTTTTAAAATATTGGACATCAACCAACAAAAGGACATCATTAAAGAATTGCCAGCTCGTAAAACAGCTAAAATCTTAAATGAACTGCCTCCAGATGACCGTACCGACTTTTTAGAAGAATTACCCAAAGCCGCCATTCGAGATTTAATAAAATTATTAGACCCAGAAGAGCGTAAAATTACTTTATCCCTTTTAGGATACCCGGAGGACAGTGTGGGCCGTTTGATGACGCCCGACTATGTGTATGTTTATCCTCAGTATACAGTTGCGCAAGTCATTGACACCATTCGTAAATACGGAAAGAATTCAGAGACCATTGATGTGATTTACATCATTGACGAAAAAGGAGGACTGATAGACGACATTAGAATTAGAGATTTATTATTGGCTAAGCCAGAAGACATTGTTGCGGATATTATTGATGGTCGATTTGTAGCATTAAATGTATACGATGACCAAGAGCATGCTAGCCAAGTATTTAAAATGAACAACCGTACTGCTATTCCTGTAGTGGATGACAACGATGTATTATTAGGAATTGTAACCATTGATGATATCTTATGGGTAACGAATGAAGAATTTAGCGAGGATATGCAAAAAATGGGAGGTACCGAAGCCTTGAATGAACCTTATTTGGACATTTCTATCTTTAAGTTGTTTAAAAAAAGAATTACTTGGCTGGTGGTTTTATTTTTTGGTGAAATGTTTACCGCAACTGCCATGGGTTATTTTGAAGGAGAAATTAAAAAAGTAACTTTATTAGCACTATTTGTTCCGTTGATTTTATCCAGTGGTGGTAATTCAGGTTCTCAAGCATCTACGCTCATAATTCAAGCCATGTCAATTGGCGAAATTACCATTGCCAATTGGTGGAAGATATTAAGAAGAGAAATTACGAGTGGTTTATTATTAGGCGCCGTACTTGGTATCATTGGTTTTTTTAGAGTGATGGTTTGGCACAGTATTGCACCAGGTTTGTATGGAGAACATTGGATTTTAATTGCCTTTACAATAGGATTGACTTTAATAGGTGTTGTTTTATGGGGAACCATTATGGGATCGATGTTGCCTATATTATTAAAAAGATTGGGCGCTGACCCTGCCGCATCCTCTGCTCCTTTTGTGGCTACTTTAGTGGATGTTACCGCATTGGTTATTTATTTCACAGTTGCCCTATTAATATTAAGAGGCACTTTACTTTAATTGCACTTCCAAATTTGTTTTAAGAGTAGCATTCCATTCTTCTTTTAAGATACTCAACACAATTGAATCTCTTCTTGATCCATTGGGCATAGGTAAATGATTTCTCAACACTCCTTCGATGGTACAACCAATTTTTTGCATGGCAGCGATGCTTCTTTTGTTGTTGTTGTCTGCTCTAAATTCTACTCGGTCCAATTTCATTTGATCAAAAGCAAATTGCAACAATAAAAATTTGCAATGTTGATTGAATCCAGTCCCCCATACTTTTTTGCTATACCAAGTATACCCTAATTGGGTAGTTGCAAAGGTCAATTGCAAATCGTAAAAACGAGTAGACCCTACAAAAGTTTTGGTTAATTTATCAAATACAATAAATGGATAAGCCGTTTTTTCGATTCTCGCCTTGATAGCATCTTTAATGTAATTTTCTAAATCGGCACTGTCTTTAATAGCAACCAAAGAATAGCTCCAAAGATCAGGTTCTTCCGTCACGTATTTTTCTAGTAAAGAAACATCTGCAAGCGCAAGTGGCCTTAGTAAAACACGATCGTTTTCTAAAGTATACTCCTGGGTAAAATTAAAATTTTTTAAGGCGCTCATTCATTAGATTATAAATGCTAATTTCGTTAAAAATGTTGAATTAGTGTAGTTCTTGTTCTTGAGTTGAACTTTAATTTATGAACGCTACTTAATATGGAAATAGATCAAATTAGAGAATATGCCCTCTCTCTTCCGGATACAGAAGAGTGCTTCCCTTTTGGAGAAGAAAATTTAGTGCTAAAGACCCAGGGGAAAATATTTATTATTTTGGATTTGATGGCACTGCCTTCAACCATGAATTACAAAGCCAATCCGGAGGACATTATTCTTCAAAGAGAAGCTTATCCAGACTCCATATTCCCTGGCTTTCATATGAACAAAAAACATTGGAATACGATGCATCTAAACAGACATGTTCCGTCTGCTACCATTCAAGAAATAGTACATACTTCCTATTCTTTGGTGAGGAAATAGCTGTTTATTGAACTTTACCAGGCCGTTTTTTTGAGCACATTTTTGTTTATCTTTAAATCTGTACCCTTTATGAAAGAAGCAAAGACAACATCAAAGCCTGGTAAAAAATTGCTCATCGTGATTGGTTCAATGGTGCTATTTTGCGTTTTGCAAATTTCATTCAATGCATTGGCTCAATCAACCGCGCCTTCCTCCAACTCCAATGCGTTTTGGGTTTGGCGATGGATGGGAAGATGGCACCCCATGGTCATTCATTTCCCAGTAGCTTTAATTTTATTGGCCACTTTGCTTGAATTTTTTACTTTAAAAAAATTTACTTCCCCCCTTCGTCCTGCCATTAAATTATTACTTACTATTGGAACCATCACTGCTTTTGTCTCCGCTTTACTGGGATGGATACTTTCAAAAGAAGGTGGTTATGAAAAAGAAGTTGTAAGTATTCATCAATGGGTGGGTATTGCTACTGCCTGTTTAGCAGGTATGACCTGGATGCTATTAAACAGCATTTTGAAAAAAAATCAAACTCAATTTATGATCGCCTACCGCTTTTTATTATTGTTAAGTGGATTGGGTATTTTGGTGGCAGGTCATTATGGAGCTTCTATTTCGCATGGCAAGGATTATTTTTCATCTACCCTTCCATGGAGTAAAGATTACGACGCAAGTACCAAAGGAAATTTTGATGTAACTGCTTTTAAAAATGATACAGCAAAATTAACCAAACAGCAAGCCATTAAATTAAATATTCAAGTGAGATCCATCTTGGCCCACAACTGTTATAAATGCCATGGTCCAGAAAAAATTAAAGGAGACCTTAGATTGGACCGTAGAGATATGATTTTTAAAGGTGGAGAAGATGGGCCCGTGATTGTTCCAGGGGACCCTATTGCTAGTGATTTGTTTAGACGCATTAGTTTGCCTTCCTCAGACAAAGATGCAATGCCTTCAAAAGGTAAAAAATTATCGGAAGCAGCTATTGCGATTATTAAATTCTGGATACAAAAAGGAGCTCCTTGGCCAGACAGTTCAGAAAAAAGTATTTTTAGAATAGCTGCACTTGCACCAAGGAATCCAGTATTGCCTCCTGTTACCAATGAACTTTCCAACCCGATTGACAGATGGGTGAATCAATATTTTTTAAAAAATAAAATAGTTTGGCCAAAGGTCGTGGAGGATAAAACTTTTTTTAAAAGAGTTTCCCTAGATATTGTTGGCTTGCTACCAAGCCCTGAGGAGCTAGAAAAATTTATTAAAGATACCCGCCCCAATAAAAGAGCCCTATGGATCAGAAAATTATTGGATCAACAAGATGATTACGCTACCCATTGGCTTAGCTTTTGGAACGATGCGCTTAGAAACGATTATACAGGAACAGGTTATATTACTGGAGGAAGACACAATATTACTGACTGGTTGTATACATCGTTGAAATCAAACAAGCCCTATGATCGTTTTGCTAAAGAACTGCTTAGTCCCAATGATTCGTCCAAAGGTTTTATTGAAGGAATCAAATGGCGTGGTGTGGTGAATGCAAGTCAAAGAACTGAAATGCAAGCCGCACAAAATGTCTCTCAAATATTTTTAGGGTTAAATTTAAAATGCACTTCTTGTCACAATAGTTTTATAAGTGATTGGAAATTGACAGACGCTTATGCATTTGCCAATATTTTTGCGGATAGCTCACTTGAAATTAATAGATGTGATAAACCCACAGGTAAATATACTGGCACACGAATGTTATGGACAACATTGGGCACGATTGATAGCAGCGCTACTCGAGCAGTAAAACAATCGCAATTGGCTACCCTGATGGTGCAAGCCTCCAATGGAAGATTTTACAGAACCATTGTAAATCGATTGTGGGCTCAAATGATGGGTCGTGGCCTGATAGAGCCTGTAGATGTGATGGACAATGAACCCTGGGATCAGGACTTGCTAGACTGGATGGCTTTTCAATTTCAGCAAAACAAATCGGACATGAAGGAGTTGCTCTATTTAATAACAACCTCTGCCACTTACCAATTGCCTTCTGTTGGATACAAAGATGCCAGCAAAATCTTCGCTCAACAATATCAATTTACAGGCATGTTGCGCAAAAGAATGACAGCAGAGCAATTCGCAGATGCGGCTGCTACTATTATAGGTCCTTTGTTTTCTGATTCCATGTTAATGTATCATCCAGCTCCAAGTCAAATGCTTAACAAGCCCAATTTTGCAAGAGCCGCATTGGTAAGCAATAATCCATTTCTAATTGCATTAGGACGACCCACTAGAGAAACCGTTACTACCAGCAGAGAATCTCAATCCAATCTTTTACAAGCACTGGAATTAACCAATGGCGAAAGATTCAACTCCATGATAAAAAAAGGAGCGCAAACCTGGAAATTAAAATATGTTAATTCGGATCGCATCATTAAAGAAATTTATGTTCGAGCCTTGGGCAGAGAAGCGCAATTAGCAGAATATCAAATTGCAAAAAAAATACTTGGTGAGCAACCAAGTCCAGCATCCATTGAGGATTTGTTTTGGGCCATTTTATTATTACCAGAATTTCAAATTATTTATTAAATTCATCTATCAATAAATTGTTTTTATGAATAGCCATTGGGACAGAAGAGCATTTTTAAAAAAAAGCAGTGCTGCAGCAGTGGCTGCGCTTGCGGCCGGCGCCCCAATGGCCGGATTTTTAGCTGGTTGCAATCAAGGAAAAATAAAATCAACTGCTGATACTGTTATTTTACTTTGGATGGCTGGAGGCATGGCGCACACCGACACTTTTGATCCCAAAAAGTATACCCCTTTTTCCAAAGGCATGAAAGCCAATGATGTGTTGAGCACTTTTAAATCTATTCCCACTGCTTTGGATGATATTTATTTTTCTGAGGGATTGTCTGCAATTGGAAAAGTATTAAACAAAGGTACCGTCATTAGATCCTATGTAGCAGGAGACATGGGCCATATATTACATTCTCGACATCAATACCATTGGCATACTTGTTACAAGCCACCTCAATCGGTATTGGCTCCTCATATTGGTTCCTGGATAGCCAGTCAATTGGGACCAGTGAACAAAGTAATTCCTTCATTTATAGATATCGGTCAAAGATTTTCCTTAGGAGAAGGAGAAGAATTAAAAGCATTTCATACTGCTGGATTTTTAGGAAATGAATATGGACCATTTATTATTCCCGATCCAAGTGCAGGTTTAGAAAGTGTTAAACCACCCATAGGTATGAATATGAGTAGGTTTGAAAAAAGAAATCAACTTTACAATGAATTGATGAGTAAAAGCCCTATGGGAGAAATGGGCAGTGACTATCAAAAAGAGTCTATGAGACGTTCCATGGAGCAAGCATATATGTTATTAAAATCGCCAGAAGCTGCCGCTTTTGACTTGAGCAAGGAGCCTAAAGAAAGCTATGATATTTACAACACCGGAAAATTTGGCTTGGGTTGTCTGATGGCTAAAAGATTAACTGAAAAGGGTGCACGCTTTATAAGTGTGACCACCGAATACGAACCTTTCAAAAATTGGGACACACACGACAACGGGAATACAAGATTGGCAGATATGAAAAAACAAATTGATGCTCCAATTGCACAATTGATAAAAGACTTGGATCAATCGGGTCATCTGGATCGTACCTTAATTATACTAGCCAGTGAATTTAGTAGAGATATGATGGTTGAAGGCCGACCGGACCTTAAAGTACAAGAACAAGTAAATCAACCAGACATTATACAAGAATTAAAAAATTATGGCATGCATCGTCACTTTACAGATGGATGTTCTATGTTGATGTTTGGCGGAGGCATTAAAAAAGGAAATGTATATGGTAAAACCGCCGATGAGCGCCCATGCAAAACCATTGAAAAGCCGATTAGAATTGAACAAATTCATCAAACCATTTATCACGCCCTAGGTATTCCAGAAGACACTCATTACTTAGTAGAAAAAAGACCATTCTATACCACCCCTGATGGATTGGGCAGAGCAGCCATGGATTTGTTTTCCTAATACATCTCATTCATCCAATTCATTTACTATTTTCCTTGTTTAACTGCCTGTCCTAAGGCTTAAAAATTAATAGTGTACCTTGCAGTCTATTATGAACACGAAATTTCAGGACTTAGGTCTTATAGCGCCCTTGTTGAGGGCCATTCAAGAAGAAGGCTACACAACTCCCACTCCTATTCAAGCAGAATCTATTCCGATTGTATTGCAAGGAAAAGATTTATTGGGTTGCGCACAAACAGGTACGGGTAAAACAGCCGCTTTTACACTTCCCATTTTACAATTATTGGTGTCCAATAAAACTGCAGAAAGAAGAAAAAAAATTAGAAGTTTAATTGTAACTCCTACAAGAGAACTTGCCATCCAAATTGGAGAGAGCTTTAATGCGTATGGCAGACATACTGGATTAAATTGCACCGTTATTTTTGGAGGCGTAGGTCAAGGCCCTCAAGTAACTGCATTAAGAAATGGCGTGGATGTAGTCATTGCTACCCCAGGTAGATTGTTAGATTTAATGAATCAAGGGCATTTGAATATTAGAGAAGTTGAAATATTTGTATTGGACGAAGCCGATAGAATGTTAGATATGGGATTTGTAAATGATGTAAAAAAATTATTGGCTGTACTCCCTAAAAAAAGGCAATCCCTTTTCTTCTCGGCTACCATGCCTCCCGAAATTGTAAGTTTGGCCAATACCATTTTATTTCATCCTTTGAAAGTAAGCGTTACTCCAGTTTCTTCTACGGTTGATATTATTGAGCAGTCGGTTTACTTTGTGGATAAAGTAAATAAAAATGCATTGCTGATCGAGCTATTAAAAAACACAGCCATCAAAACCGCCTTGGTTTTTACAAGAACAAAACATGGCGCAGACAAAGTAGTGAACTTGCTTACTAAAAATAATATTAAAGCAGAAGCCATTCATGGCAATAAAGCACAGAATGCTAGGCAAAGAGCTTTGTCCAATTTCAAAGCACAAACCACCCGTGTTTTAGTAGCCACTGATATTGCTGCAAGAGGCATTGACGTAGATGACTTAGCGTATGTAGTAAATTACGAAATACCCAATATTCCTGAAACTTATGTACACCGTATTGGTAGAACGGGACGTGCTGGAGCCAATGGCACTGCCATTTCTTTCTGTGATGCAGAAGAAAGAGCTTACTTAAAAGACATTGAAAAATTGATTGCTAAAAAAGTTCCAGTCATCGAAAACCACCCCTTCCCTATGACCAATTTCAACCCCATTAAGGAAGCCAAACAACAAGGAAGAGGCAACTCAGGACATGCTAGATCAAAATCCATGAACAACAACGGTCAAAAAAGACGTTTTAGCAGTCCAAAACCCAATAGGTAATTATTATCTTTGATCAAATTAAAAACTGATCATGCGAAATTTACTAACCTGTTTATTGCTATCCCTAAGTGTTTTTGTATACGCCCAAGATACTTCTATTCAAAAAAGAGATTTAATTAGTAGTGCAAAATTATTTGATCTTAGTTTTACTACGAAGGAAATAGATACCTTGTATTCCGATGTAGTTGACAATTTAGCGAACTACAAAGCATTGCATTCATCGCCATTGCCCAATAGTGTTCCATTAAGCTTATGGCAATCTCCAGTATTGCCTGGCATGCACTTTAATGAAAAACAAATTCCAATCAACTGGAATTTAGACAACACAGTAAAACTGCCAACCAATAGAAATGATTTGGCCTTTTACTCTATTCAGCAGTTGGCGTCTCTTATAAAGAATAAAAAAATTACTTCTCTTGCACTTACTCAATTTTTTATTGACCGTATTAAAAAATGGGGTGACACCTTACAATGTGTAATAAGTATACAAGAAAATATTGCTTATCAACAAGCAAAAAAGGCAGATGAAGAAATTGCACAAGGAAAATACAGGGGTTTACTACATGGCATCCCTTATGGATTAAAAGATTTATTTGCAGTCAAAGGAACCAAGACCACTTGGGGTGCTGCGCCATACCAAAACCAAGTGATTGATGAAGATGCATTTGTTTATCTTAAATTAAAAGAAGCTGGAGCAGTATTGGTTGCTAAATTTACTTTAGGCGCATTGGCAATGGGAGACTATTGGTATGGAGGAAGAACTAAAAATCCTTGGAATTTAAAATATGGCTCTTCTGGTTCTTCAGCTGGATCCACTTCTGCTACTGTTGCAGGGTTAGTTCCTTTTGCCATTGGCACAGAAACCTGGGGTAGTATTGTTTCTCCATCCACTACTTGCGGTGCAACTGGTTTAAGACCCACTTTTGGAAGTATTAGTAGAACAGGCGCTATGGCATTAAGTTACAGTTTGGATAAAGTTGGACCTATCTGTAGGTCAGCGGCAGACGCAGCCATCGTGTTCAATTACATTCATGGAACAGATGGCAAAGATGGAAGTGCGGTGAATAAACCTTTTAATTACGAGCCTACCAAAGACATTAAAAAACTAAAAATCGCTTACGCAAAAAATTATTTTGATAAAATAAAAGATACTTCAAGAAATGAATTTAAAGTTTTAGAAGTATTTAAAAAATTAGGCGTTCAATTAATCCCAGTTAACTTTCCAGATAGCGGGGTATACAATATTAATATAATGGATGTAGTCATTGGGGTAGAATGCGCAGCTCAGTTTGATGAAATGACAAGACTAAATATCGATGACCAACTTACAAGACAAACAAAAAATGACTGGCCCAATCAATTTAGAACCGCAAGATTTGTTCCAGCAGTAGAATATGTAAATGCACAAAGACACCGTTATACATTGATGCAAAAAGTAAATGAAGTCATGCAAAAGTATGATGTAATCATTTGCCCTTCAAGAGGAGATGGCAATCAATCTGCGATTACCAACTTAACAGGACATCCCGTTGTATGTATGCCTACAGGATTCGATAAAAGATTGAATTTACCTACTGGCATTAGTTTTGTAGGCAACTTGTATGACGAAGCGACTATTCTTTCCATCGCCAATACATTTCAAATCGCTAGTCCTTGGGACAAAGCACACCCCCCTTTATTTAAATAAAAAATAATTTAAAAATTAAATAAGCTTAGCCCGATCCCTAATTGCCATTGACGGGTTTTCCAAGTGCTTTGATCTTGAAGATTGGAAGAGAGTTGACTGGCAGAACCAATATTATTCATTCCGATTACATAACGACCATATAGAAAAAAACCACCGAGATCAATTTTAGCACCGCCCACGATGGCAAATTCTCCACTGCTGAAAGCGGTTCTGGCGGCCTCTGTACCGTCTTTTTTTTGATCTAATAAAATACTGTATTGAGGTCCTGCTTGAATTATAAAACTTTTAAAAGGTTTGTATTGGGCCAACAAAGGAATGGCTAAATAATTCAAATGAAAGGTCTCGGGTTGTAAACTATGATTCACCAACAATTCCATTGGAGTGGGATTGGCTTCTAATTTAGTTTGAGACAAAATAGCTTCTGGTACAATACTAAATAAAGGACCGATACCAATTTGAGCAGTCACCCCTAAGTGATAAGAAGCAGAATTGTGATCTACATTTACATTGTCTACACTAGAAAAATTTTGTCCCACTTTAATACCTAGTGCAAATTTATCTTGTGCATGTGCATTCAATACAATACAGCTTATTAAAAGAATCGCCACTTTTTTCATACAATGAATATTAGGTATAAGACAAAATTAAATTTAAAAAACTATACCAATTCAATTAATGTTATTTCTGGAAGAATACCCACCCTACCAGGATAACCTAAAAATCCAAAACCTCTATTCACATACAACTGTTGGGAATCATTTTTATAATGCCCTGCCCATTGCTTGTATACCCATTGTACTGGACTCCATTTGAAATAAGGATTCTCCAATCCAAATTGCATCCCATGCGTATGACCCGAAAGCATCAATTGAACATTTGTATAGTTTGGAATCACTTCTGCCTCCCAATGACTGGGGTCATGACTTAATAATACAACCACTTCCTTGGCATCTACCCCTTGCATGGCCAGTTCCATTTTGCCGTATTTGGGGAATCGAGCTTTTGCCCCCCAGTTTTCTATACCCACCAAACGAATGGAATCATCGTTCTTTTTAATTAAGACATTTTCATTCATTAACAATCTCCAACCCAAATCCAGATGCACTTTTTTTAAATCCTGTAAGTTTTGTTTTTTTACTTCTGGAGTATCCCAACGAACATAATCTCCATAATCATGATTTCCTAAAGTACTATACACTCCATAGGGCGCTTTCATTTGACCAAACACGCCCATCCAATCTTTCATCTCAGTAGCTCGATCATTGACTAAATCGCCCGTAAATAAAATCAAGTCTGCATTTTGTTTTTGAATCATCGCAATTCCTTTCATCACCGCTTCTTGGTCTTTTAAACTTCCGCTATGAATGTCACTGATGTGAATTATTTTGAAGCCTTTAAAACTTGCTGGCAATCCGTTCAATGCAATTTTTTTCTTGACCAATCTATACTTGTATTTGTTGCCAAATCCATAGAGCAAGGATAAAAATAAGGTAGACGAAAGTCCTACACCCAACCAACTCAAAAAAGTAGATCGAGGAATGCCTTTTTCAGTGCTTAAAAATTTTGCACCAACAGAAGAAGCCACTTGTCCCATGGTCCAAAATGCACCTCTTCGAAGATCATCCACTAAGAAAAAAAGAACCATAAAAATTTGGGTCAAAACCCAGCCAATTCCTATAGAAAAAATATACTGCTTAAAATAGGGATTGACAATATAAGGGAACAATAAAAAAGAGGCTAGACTTAGTATACACAAGGTCCAATAGAGGATGCCTATAAAGCTTTTTGTTCCTAGGGATGCAGATTGGAATAAGGACTTTAAAACAGCATAAATATAAAAGTCAATGAGAATCAATACCGTTAACAGGATGAAAATAAAAAGAGGACTTCGCATAGAATAATTTAAAACGCAAAATTAGGGCCAAAAGCCTCAGTAATAGCCAATTTAATCCCAAATTGTTACCATTTATCCCTTATTTTTGGCAGAAATTAAGGATACCCATTTTATGGCCAGAATTATAGGAATAGCGAATCAAAAAGGGGGTGTTGGTAAAACAACTTCCGCAATCAATATTGCGGCAAGTTTGGCTGTTTTAGAATTTAAAACCTTGCTGATAGATGCCGATCCTCAAGCCAATAGTACGACAGGAATTGGATTTGATTTACATAATATTACTACCAGTTTATACGACGGAATGATTAACCAAACTCCGTTAGCAGATATCATATTAAAATCGGAAATCCCACATTTAGACGTCATCCCTTCTCATATTGATTTAGTGGGCGCCGAAATTGAGTTGGTGAACTTACCCAATAGAGAAAATGTTTTAAAAGAATTGTTGGGCCCCATTAGAGATCAATACGATTTTATCATCATTGACTGTCTGCCCTCATTGGGATTAATTACGGTCAATGCATTGGTGGCTTCGGACAGCGTTATTGTTCCAGTGCAATGTGAATTTTTTGCCTTAGAAGGATTGGGCAAATTATTGAACACAATCAAGATTGTACAAAGCAGGTTAAATCCTCATTTACAAATTGAAGGAATTTTAATGACGATGTACGACGGAAGACTTCGTTTAAGCAATCAAGTAGTGAGTGAAGTAAGAAAGCATTTTGATGAAATGGTTTTCTCTACCATCATTCACCGAAATACGCGCTTAAGTGAAGCCCCAAGTGTTGGCAAACCTGTTATATTATATGATGCCGACAGCAAAGGCACCGTGAACTATTTAAATTTAGCAAAAGAAATTTTACAAAAAAATGGCATGACCAATATGAGTAATGCCGAGCGCATAATTGATTAACTATGAGCAAGAGTACACCCAATAAAGATCTCATTGGCAAAGGACTTCGCTCCCTATTGCAAAGCATTGATTCGGATTACAAAAATCCAGCAGCCAATAACAATGTGCCTTCTGCAGTAAAAGAGAAAGCAGTTGCAAGCAATCGTATTGCATTACATGATATTGTAGTGAACCCAAAGAATCCAAGAAAAGATTTTGACGAAAAAACTTTGAGAGAGCTTGCCAATTCTATTCAGATTCATGATTTAATACAACCCATCACTGTAGCACAGCTTACCAATGGCAAGTATCAGTTAATTGCTGGGGAACGCCGTTTTAGAGCTGCGAAAATAGCTGGCTTAACCGACCTACCCGCCTATGTGCGCATGGGGAATGACCAAGAATTATTAGAATTAGCACTGCTCGAGAATTTACAAAGAGAAGATTTAAATGAAATAGAAATTGCGTTAAGTTATCAGCGCATGATGGAAGATTTAAACTATACCCAAGAGAAAGTAGCGGAGCGCATGGGCAAAGACAGATCAACCATCTCCAACTACATTAGATTGTTAGAACTTCCTCCCAATATTCAAGCAGCGCTTCGCAATGGTAGCTTAAGTGTAAGTTTGGCTAAGATGCTCATTGGCAAAGAAGTGGACAAACAATTGTTTCTATTCAAAGAAATAGTAGAGAAAGGGCTAACCGTTCGTCAAACAGAGGACCTCATTAGGAAAATGAATCAAGCAGGCAAGAATAGCGCATTGCCAAGTACTTCGGCTTCTAATAAAAATCAGCTTTCGCCAGTATATAAAAAATTAGAAGATAAATTAACAAGTCATCTTTCTACCAAAGTGATTTTACAACACCAAAAAAACGGCAGTGGTAAAATTACCATCGAATACTCAGATTTAAACGGATTAAATAAAATATTAGAAGCAATGCAATTAAGCATCAGCTAGTAAGCATTTTTTATCATAAAGGAATTTACAGGATGAGGCAATTACTACTATTTATGCTGATTTTATTTTTTCAGCAAGCTGCCTGGAGCCAAGATTCTGCTTACCTCAAAATTGCAGATACCCTATTACATCATATTCCTAGCCGCGCCACCAAAAAATCGGCCATGATTCCTGGTTGGGGTCAAGCCTACAACAAACAATATTGGAAAATCCCTTTGGTATATGGTATATTGGCCATTCCTGCATCTACTTTTGTGTACAATGATGATTGGTATCAAAAAACAAAATTTGCTTATGAAGCAAGATTTAAAGAAAACAATGGAGATGCATCTGATGTTGCAAAAATAGATCCCAAATTAACCAATTTAAGTTTGGGCTCCTTACAGAGTTATCGAAATATATTTAGAAAGGATCGAGACTATTCTATTATGTGGTTTATATTGGCATGGGGCGTGAATGTAATAGATGCAACGGTATCAGGTCATCTGAAAGAATTCGACATCAATAATAATTTATCAATTAGGCTTAGCCCCTATATACAACCAAGTCAACAACAAACAGGATTGGCTTTGCAATTTAATTTCAAAGGCAGTCATACTAAATAGTCAAAAGTAAAAAAATGAAAATAGCACTTATTGGATACGGGAAAATGGGAAAAGCCATAGAAGAAATGGCGGTCGCAAAAGGACATGAAATTGTTTTAAAAATAGATGTCAACAATGCCCATGAATTTACCCAAAGCAATATTCAAAAAGCAAATGTTGCCATTGAATTTACGGGACCACACAGCGCTTTCGATAATATTTCAAAATGTATCGAATGGGGGGTGCCAGTAATAAGTGGTTCAACAGGTTGGCTAGAAAAATGGGATTCCATTACTGCCCTTTGTAACCAACACCAAGGATGCTTGGTGTATTCAAGCAATTATAGCATAGGGGTTAATTTGTTTTTTGAAATCAACCAACAACTCGCCTTGTTAATGGAGCCTTACCAAGATTATGATGTATCTATGACCGAATTACACCATACAGAAAAAAAAGATGCCCCTAGCGGAACGGCTATTAGTTTAGCAGAACAAATACTAAAAAAAATAAGTAGAAAAAATAAATGGGTAAATACAGCCTCTACTACCCCCAGCGATTTAGTGATCCATTCAGAAAGAATAGATCCTGCTCCTGGAACCCATACCGTTAGTTATACTTCCCCTATAGATCGAATTGATATTATCCACACAGCCCATACTAGAAAAGGATTTGCTTCTGGGGCCGTGTTGGCAGCAGAATTTGCCAATAAAAAAAAGGGTATCTTTACTATGAAGCAGGTTTTAGGGCTTTAGCTTGTTAAAAAATAAAATAGCGTTGGTTAGTTATGTTATCAAAAAAAACACAATATGCACTGCAAGCGCTCGCCTATATGGTAGAAAATCAAAAGGCAACCCCTATTCTCATTGCCGAAATTGCTGCCAAAAAAAATATTCCAATTAAATTCCTTGAAAATATATTATTAGAACTAAAAAAAGCAGGTTTTTTAGAAAGTAAAAAAGGAAAGCATGGAGGCTATTTATTTGCTATTCCCCCCAATAAAATAAAATTATCTGGCGTTTTTAGAATCATTGAAGGCCCTATTGCCATGCTGCCTTGTGTAAGTTTAAACTTTTACCAAAAATGTGCCGACTGCAACGAAAAAAAATGCAGCATTAATAAAGTACTCATCGAAGTAAGAGACAACACATTGGCTGTATTAGACAAAAGAACCGTAGCAGACTTATTTTTTAAAAAATAAAAATCAAATACCAATTAAATTACTAAACCTACATTTTATGAAAAGAATCTTATTTATTTTACTCGTATTGGGTACGCTTCATGGAACTGCACAAAGTATCATAGGCGGAGATAATATTATCAAAACGAATCTTTCATCCGATCTATTGAACAATTACAATTTAACTTATGAAAGAAGCTTGAATCATTTCATGTCTGTTTCCTTAAGTTATCGTTCCATGCCAAAATCTACCCTCCCTTTTAAATCTACTATTAGTAGTTATATCAATAACCCCAACATCAATTTGGACGATTTTAAAATTGGAAATACCGCAACTACTATTGAAGCCAGATTTTACTTAGGCTTACAAAAAATGTCAGGATTTTATATTGCACCTTATTACAGAATGGCCAATTTTGATTTGTCTGTTCCAGTAAGCTATACTTTTACGCCTGCTCCTATTCAAGGGGTTACTATACCACCAAAAACTGCAACAGCCCAATTAGATGGCAGTATTAATTCAAGCGCTTTTGGTGCCTATTTTGGTGTCCAATATCAAATATTTACCAAAGTGGTTTTGGATTTATGGATTGCTGGAGGTAGTTATGGAACTTCTACAGGAATTTTAAAATTCAATTCAACTGAAACACTCGTACCTCTTGCGCAAAATGCCTTACAATCTGCATTAGATCAAACTAAAATAGATCCATTTAAATTAAAAACCACTGTGAATGCAAATGGAGCCACTGCAGATATGTCTGGCCCATGGGCAGGATTCCGTGGATTAGGTTTAACTGTTGGTATTCGTTTTTAATGGGTCAGAATTCATTTAACTTTGTAATCGAAAATTTAAGCACATGATTCCTTCTTATTTACAAGATTTATGCAAGGCACAATCTTACGATGCCAATAACTTTTTTTTAATTGCAGGTCCTTGCGTGGTGGAGAATGAAGAATTGGTGATGGAAATTGGAGACAAAGTAGCTACCCTTTGTAAGAATTTAGGAATTGCCTATGTTTTCAAAGCAAGTTATAGAAAAGCCAACCGCACCAGTGCCAATTCATTTACAGGCATTGGCGATGATACCGGAATGGAACTGATTAAAAAAGTAGGTGCAAAATATAAAGTGCCCACTACTTCTGACATACACGCTCATGACGAAGCAGCCATTGCTGCCAATTTTATAGATATTTTACAAATCCCAGCTTTCTTATGCAGGCAAACCGATTTGCTTTTAGCAGCAGCGGCTACCCAAAAAATAGTAAACGTAAAAAAGGGACAGTTTTTAAGTGGCGCCTCTATGAAATTTGCGGTAGATAAAATTAGAATGGCAGGCAATGAAAAAGTAATGCTTACCGAAAGAGGGAATACTTTTGGATACCAAGATTTAGTAGTAGATTATAGAAATATTCCTGCGATGCAAGAAAATAAAGTTCCCGTAATTATGGACTGCACCCATTCATTACAACAACCCAATCAATTAAGTGGTGTTACAGGTGGAAATCCACAATTGATTGAAACCATTGCAAAAGCGGCTATTGCTACTGGTGCAGATGGTTTATTTATTGAAACACATCCGAATCCAGCCCAAGCCAAAAGCGATGGGGCCAATATGCTCTCCTTAGAAAAGCTTGCGCCCTTATTGGAAAAATTAGTTCGATTAAGAAGAGCAGTTTCGTAGAAACTGCGATGTATAGATAATTACATACTGCGATGTGTAGATAAGTACCTACTGCGATGTATAGGTAAGTACCTACTGAGATGAAATTAGAAATACTTCTAATACTTCAGCGGATTGC
>Ga0209829_10000545_pt1 | contig 33479 bp, 24 predicted proteins | sample C_140205_EF_Meta_FD_187311 | JGI IMG/M metagenome (GOLD analysis project Ga0209829, IMG submission 187311) | Freshwater microbial communities from Lake Croche, Canada to study carbon cycling - C_140205_EF_MetaG (SPAdes) (version 2) | ecosystem: Environmental > Aquatic > Freshwater > Lake... | reverse complement strand
AATATAAATAATTCTATGTTTCTATAATTATATTTTTCGAGAATTCTCCACTTTTACCACATCTAAATTATTATTAAATTCTATTTCACTAAATGAATTCAAACTATAAATATAATAACCATATAAAAATGGATTCTTTTTTATAGCCGATGTAATCTTTTTAATAAATAATGGAACTAAATAGAACAAATGTTCTTGTAAATATAATAACATATTTACTATATTTGTAAATTTATTCTTTTTATATATTCTATATAATTCATCTGGATCTGATATTTTTAATATTATGTCTGGTGACAAACGTTTTAATCTTTCTAACGATGAAATATCCATTTTATTAATTATAGTAGGTATATTTTCAAATCTAGTATTTTTATGTTTACCTATATAGGAAAATATATCTTGATTATAACTGATTAAATCAGATGAAAAATTTAATATTATTTCTTCATCAAAATATTCATTCAAGTTTATAAATGTTTGTTTATCCGATGAATCTACTATTTTTGAATATTTATCAAAATTAGGATGGATAACAGTTGTATTAATATTAAATAACTTAGAAACTTTTTCTATGATAGAAAATAATTCATCATCACCCAATGTTTTTGCACCTGTAAATCTATGAAGATAATTAACACTTATAATATCACTTACTTCTATAATTACATTTATTTCTTGACTTTTAGAATCTTGTAACACTAAAAATAATATATTTTCATTTACAGGATTATTCTCTAAAATAAAATAATACTTTTTATACGCAAGTGCCTTATTAAAATAAAATACCTGAAATAAATATTTGTCAAATTTAAAATAATGCATTTCATTAATAATTGGTATAGTTCTATAAAATTCTATAATTTTTTCATTTGGATCATTATTAATTAATACAAAGTTTTCTGGTAGTTCATATAATTCTGCTGTATTATTTGTTTTTGCATCTAATTTATTTAATTTATCTAATGGTTCAAGATATTCAAATTCATACTTTTTTTGTATTAATCTTTGGGCATTAATATCTGTATGATAATATGTAATATCATCTGAAATAGACACTAATTTTAATGTTCCAGGTGAAAGAATTATTTCTTGTTCATTTGGAAATAATGAATATGTTTCTACACATAATCCAATACCGGGTTTTTTCTTTGGTAATTTAATTTTTAGTAAAATATAACCAAATACATTATCTTTTGATTGATAAAATGGATTTCTAGTTGTACTAATAAAACTTTCTTCTTTAAAAAGACCATTGACTTGTACATGTTGTAAATAATCATCTGTACTTACAAATCTATACACATAAACATCTTGATCAAATGCAGGAGCTTTTTTTACTAAAGAAAATAATAAGTTAATATTATTAACCATATATTCATCATAAATATTACTAGTATTTCTAAGATATTTATTATAAAATTGGGATCCATAAAAAGTATAATAGTAAATAATATTTTGTGCATGATTCTTTTGTATGTAAAATTGATGTTTAATTAACATTTCACTTGAAATATCATATTTAATTACATCAAGACACAAATTATTTAATTCTTGATTCATATAAATAGTATTATCTGGTTTAATCAAATTTAAATTTAATGCTAAATTAATCATCTCACTTCTTGAATAATAAGGTGAACTATCAATATTTGTTAAATATGGTAAAAATGATATTCTTCTACAATCCGTAATATCTTTCCCTATTTCATTTGAATTTGTATATATTACTTTTAAATATGTAATGAATAATTGATCAAAATCATAATTTTCTAAAAAATGAATGTTCTTTTCTAATTTGTGTTTTAATTTTGCTGTTTTAGCCATTGTTAATGCATTTACTAAAAAATCATATATTTTTTGTGTTGGTATTCTATAATGTTTTTCTTTAATATAATTAAAAATTTGATTTGCAGGTAGTAAATAAATATTTTGAGATACAATATCAAATAAAGGAAGGTCTGATACTATACTTGAGATAATTTCTTTGAATTTTTCTATATTGTATTTGGTATTATGTTTTTCATTATAAGAATCTATTTCAGATGAGGTAGGTAGAGTGTATAGATTATAATATAATTTTTCTAAGATTTCAGAATTATCAACTAATTCTATTTTATTATCCAACTTTATTAAAATTTTATCCATTATATTTGGGGGATAATTTTTTTAGGAATTATTCAGTATAATAATGAAATGTATTTATCATTTCTGTTTTATTTTCAGTTTCAATTGAACAATTGTTAATTGGTCTGGTCAAGTATTCATAAAATTTATCTATTATAATTAAATTATTATTTCGATTAATAAAAATTAATAATTTGAAACAAAATTGTTTGTCCACGGTAGTATATTCCCTCATAGAATATAAAATATGTGCAATTTTTGTATCTTCATTATATAATTTTGTAATTCTTTTAATATCATCTGTAGAATTATTAATTATATTTATAATCATATCGTGAGAATATAAATAATATTTTATTTTAGCTTTAATTTTAGGATTATCTACATATTTTTTATCACGTAAAATTGGATACCAGTATTTTATTAAATTTATTCTACTACCGTTATGTATTGCTTCTGATAATTTACTTTCAATTGTATATGGATTTTCTTGTAAATGGATTATTCCATATATAATTTTTGCCCAAAACTTTTCAGATCTATATGTAAAATATTCTTGACCACTACGAGGTAATATAATTTCATGAGTTGAATCATTCATGAAATCATAGAAAAATGTAAAATATCTCATATATGCCCAGATCATTGGTTTATTTTTAATTGAATTATATAAATCTCTTAAATTTTTTCCATCAGGTTCTTGCATATCTTACATATAAATTAATTGTCAAGTTCTAATTCACTCAACTTCCAAATTTCAATTTTATTATCAGGTAATACACGTTTTATTTTCATTGGAATCATCTTAAAACTTAATTCTAATTTAGCAATTTCAATAGAATTTAACCCATTGGTATCCTTTACCATTACTTTTGCACCTAAGGAAATTTGTTTGGCACGAGTACCAATTAAACGGACTCTTTCATATTTTGTTAATTTGGGTAATGTAATTCTATCTTCGGGTTTAACTACAACACTAGGCTCCTCTTTTTTCTCATCATAAATTTCATTGTAATCATATTCACAATCTTCATCATCAAGATCATTTACTTTAGTATCATCTTCTTCTGATGATACTTTTTTACTTTTAGGTTTACTTTTTCCTTTTTTAGGTTTTACTGCATTCTCATCATCATCATATAAATCATCAACTTCTTCTACATTTTCATCGTCATATTCGATTTCATCATCTACTTCATGATCTTCATCTTCTAACTCTTGTTCTTCTTCATCTTGTTCTTGATCTTGTTCTTGTTCTAATTCAGTATCTTTTTCTGTTTCAATTTCTGTTTCATTTAATTCTGAATCAGGTACATTTTCTTTTACAAATACATTTTTATTTTCTGATTCGTTTTCTGATTTATTTTCTGGTTTATTTTCTGGTTTATTTTCTGATTGGAAATTTACCTTTTTTGATTTCTTCTCAGGTTTTTCTGGTTTTTTAGAACTTAATTTTTTAGGAGGCATTCTATCTATATTATACTATGTTTTATTTTTTATATCTTAATAAATAAATATTTCAATTATTGAGCTAACCAATCACTCAAACACATTGTACAAACATATCTTGTAATAAATGATTTGGATTCTCTGAAAATTACAGCTTCTCTCTTTACATTATTTTCTGGTTTATGAGATTCACACTCTTTCTTAGGACAAATGTAATCCTTGGTTCTAGGTAATGTAGGATCTTCTATTTTAAATGCAAAATTATGTTGTTGAATATTTTGATTATTTTCATCAAAATTTGTAGACAGAATAATTGTACCTGGTTCTATTTCAAATGATGAATTACAATTTTGACAAATAAAATAGATATTATTGTCGTTGGTGTTTTTATTCTTTAATGTTTCATAATTTTCTAAGAGTTCATCTACTTTTTTTATGTTTTTTTTGTATTTGCCCATTAATTTGGTCTTTAATGTTTCACGATCTATTTTTAACTCTACTTCGTGATTTATCTCATCTGATATATTTTTTAAATAATTTATATATTGATCCATCGTTTCAATAGTATATATTATTTTATTATCATTGTTTATAGGGGATTTAGAAATGTTGAGAACATAATTACAGTGTTTACAAAATTTCATTCTTTCTACTATTTACTAGTATATATTTATATTTATATTATTTATCAATTTTTTAGAAATTATCGATGAATAAAAATTTTTAATTTTTATTAATCTGGTAATTTTGTATTGCCGTAGGCAAGAAATTCTATTTTTATTCATCTGATAATTTTGTATTGCCGTAGGCAAGAAATACTATTTTTATTAAACTAAAATTATCAAAAACTCATAAACTATCTATATCTTGAAACTGCATATTGTAGAGCAAGTTCTTTTAATTGTGCTTTACGTACATATTGAATATACAATAATACTAATATTATAAAAACTACTGTTGGTAATAATATATATGTTAAAAAAACAATAGAACCATTAGCTTGATGACGAACAAGAGTATTTTCTTGATTTACTGTCATTTTATCTTTTAATGCATTATATCCTGCTGTCATTGACGGTGATAAACCTGTAGGTTGATATGTTTGTTGAGAACATAATAAATATTGAACTTTTGGTAATGCATATAGATTTTGATTATTGGGATTATTTGTAACCATATTTGAAAAATAAGATGTCATAAAAAATGGTAAAAAACTATATTGTGATTTTAAGGGATCATTTAATGTAGGAAGACTACTAATAACTATAAAAATATCCAAGTATAAACTTTCTATATAGCTAACATAATTACATATAGGGGTTTGACATTTATCTGTATTTGATACAGATGCACATGGTGTTGCTAAACTTATTAAATCACTAAATGTATTTTGAATATTTAATACTGAATTATCTAATGTTGCAACATCATTTACTGTATTTAATGTAATTGCATTATTATACATAGTTGTAATATCTTTGACAATTTTTTGTGCTGTTGGATCTGCAGAAGATGTTAATTCTGAATATTTAGAATCTAATATTGGATTTCCGGGAACACTCATAATTATTATTAGGAAAATAATAATTATAATTTAAAATTTAATTTTTGTTTTCATTGTCATTATTGAATATATAAGATATCCGATGATACCTAATATAGCAACAAAAATTGCTATTATAGCTGGAACTGGAATACCTGTACCAACTGCTAAATTATCTAAAAATCCAGGTTCTGAACCTGATGGTGACTTGATAAGTGTTGGTGCAATAATTGGTTTTACAATTGGTTTATTATTGACTGGTGGGTTTAATACAGAATCTAAATTTGCTTGATAATTTGGAGGCAAATTATAATATCCATTTGAATATATTAATGGTCTAATTAATGCATAATTATTACCTATCATTTTATTTACTGAATAATTTACTGTTGGTGATCCAAATACAGAACTTGATATAAATAATTTAGATGATAATGAACCAATAAATGTAATAGTAGGTATATTAAATGTAGTTTTTGTAGTAGTATTTGATATAACAGAAATATTAAACTTTTTATTATCTAATGAAAGATTACCAAAAATAAGTTGTAAATTTAAAATAGAAACAGATGTGTATCCTGAAAACATCAATTGAATACTATTCATTGTTTCTAATATACTAAATGAAAAATCAAGAGATAATGTATCTATTGAAAGAGTATTTGATGTATTTGACAAATGTTCTGTATATGATTCTATTATATTTGAATTAATATGTGTTTTTTGTTTTTTATCTGTTAACTTTGGAAATTTTTTGGGTTGTTTAGATTCCAAATATATTTGAGTAGCATTTGTAAAACTTTCTTTAGTTTCTTTATATTCTTGAAATCCTTCTGTTAAAGAAGAATGAAATATATATGAAAATGGTAAGATAAAATCCATTTTACCAAATGTAAGTAATAGATTACTAATACTTAATGGTGATCCAAAACTTGTTAATTGTGTAAAATATTGATTTTCTGGCATTGGTGCATATGATACGTTAAGATTTGATATAAGATTATCATTATTTGGTGCTGCAATTGATATTGCAGGATTTGTTACATTTGAAAGAGTTGCTGTTGATGCAGGAACTGATGTAGCAGATGACATTATTTTTCTAAATGCTCCCATATTATTTAATTTAATTGGTATAGCAGAAGAACTAAATGTTCCATATGAAGTTAAAACTAATCCAGGATTTGTAACTGTTACATCTCCAAATACAGTAAATGTTATTGATCCAGCTGATGGTGATCCTTTTTTAAATGCAAATCGAGTAATTGTTTTATTTGCTAAAATTAATTGAAAATTAGTATCTGATGTTATATTTGTAATTTGATAATTTAATGTTAATTCAGCACCTAATTCTAATATAATTGTTCCTATAGTACTAGATGAATATATAGTATTTTTATTTGATATAATACTTACTACTGTAATGACTGGTTGTACACCTGTAAAAGGACTTTGGAAAATTGTATATTTAGGAACTGCAGATGTTGCTGTTGTAACTGCTACAGGTGTTGCATTACTACCATACCATGATGCATTATCTGGATTATAAATTATGTATTTAAATGTTTTACCTGCAGTAAAATAATTATCTATTGTAGCAATTGTTTGATTTGCACTTAATACTGGTGTTAATGCAGTAGCTGGAAGTGTAGTCATATCAGAACTAGTACTATTAGTAACAATTGGCCAATTATTTACATTAGGAATTGATAAAAATTGAGGTAAGCTTACTTGGATTGTAGTAGAATAAATACTAGTAGATGATCCAGAAGCTATTGCATAAAATATAACTGGTTGAGTTGTTTGTAAAAAGGGACATATAAAATTAATTGTTGAAGAATAATTATTTGTTGCAGTATCTAATGTTCCTAAAGAAGATGATTGTAATAATACAGATGTACTAGATGCAGTTGATGAAGGTACATAATTAGGATTTGTGTCATAATATATTTTAATTGATGTTAAACCAGGATCTACACAATTAAATAACCATGAAAATAATATAGTTGATCCAACTAATAATGTATCATTAGTAGCTACATTACATACAACATTATTATTGTTATAATCTATATACTGTACCAATACATTATTAAAGGTTGATATAATTTTAGAAAAATCAACATTTCCTTGTTTAGTTATAGGAAATGTTTGTTCATAATTCATTTGATAACCCCCTGAATATGTTGCAGATGTTGTATTCCCAATAGTTTCATTTATCATTACTTTATAAGTATATGCAATTGGTTGAATTTTATTAGAGTCACCACCACCAATTGTTATCATATTATTGTTACTTGCAAGTGTAGATAATAAATCAGGATAATATTTAGTTAAAGGAGTAGATGTGCCACTTACAGGAGTCAATATGATTCTAACAGGTAAACTATCTATTTTATCAGTTGTATTTAAATCTATTTTAATTGCAAAATATGTATTTCCTGAGATAATAGAAACTATTGTTTCTGATATACTCATTGTATATTGAATCATTCTTATAGGAATAGAATAACGTTGTGGATTTATTGTATTTGTAAAATTATTTGGTTTATTTCTAATACCTAATTGATAATTATCAGGTTGATTACTAGATCCGTAAATAAATGGAAGTGTAATTATATATGGTGAACAACTACCACTTACATTACCACCGTTAGTTGTAACAGGGCATGTTGATCCTGAATATTTAGGACATGTAATAACTTTACTAGGATCAGATACTAAAAATAAAACAAAATCATAATTACTTGTAAATGTTTCTACAATAGCAGTATTTACAGTTAATGCTGCACTGAGAGTTGTATTAGGTAATAATATTGGTGTTGTTGAAGAAAGAGGAATAGTGTAGGAAAGAGTTGTTTGTGTAGGATCTACAAAATAAATACCTGTAAATTTAGGGTCTAAATTGCCATTTGCTACTACAGGAGAATTTGTTGAACAAGGTGCTGTTCTTGTTGTTGAAGGACATGCTGTACCTCCAGCAGATGGTTGAGTAATTGTACTCCATGTTTGACTAATTGTTCCAGATGAACTGCATTTAGCACCTGATGTAGTAATCCAGTTACCAACACAATTTTTAGGAGTACATGCTTCTGCTTGACAGACTTGAGTTCTAGTATCACCTGTTATATTTGAACAAGGTGTACCACCTTTTGCAGATTGAGTATCTATTGTATATGTTTGAATATATGATCCAATTTGTCCACATCCAGGAGCAACACAGGATGATGTTGGTGTCCAATGACCTACACAATTTGTAGGACCTGCTGGACATACACCAACACATGGTTGAGTTTGTGGACCAGATGGACATGCTCCACCATATTTAGCTGCAGTAGTTACTGTCCATTGTTTAGTTTGAATACCAGATTGATTACATTCACCACTACATGCAGACCAATTTGTATCCCATGATCCAACACAATCTACTGGTGGGCATGCAGTTCCTGTACAAGGTGCTAATTGAGTCTCACCCTCTTTATTTGGACATTCTTTACCACCATTAGCTGCCGGACTATTAATTTTATAAACTTGATTAATAGTTCCATTACCACCAGTACCATCTGCATTACATTTTGCATTACATTTTGCACCAGTAGCATTAACCCATCCACCATCGCACGGTTGAGGTAAACCGCAAGTCATACTAATTCCACCAATTACAACATTACCACCAGTACCAGTAATATTATTTTCAATCTTCATATTACATGTGTAATTATTAATAGTAAGAGCACGAGTTCTGTTATTATTTGCAACAAAACCCCAAATATTATCAGTTGTTCCTGGTAATTGAGAACCAGTAGGATCAAATTGTCTTCTATATGCAATGTAATTATTAGTATTACCTGCTGCATTATAAATAGGAACTGAATTATTAGCTACTGAAAATTGATTACTAGGATATGTTTTTCCATTAGCATCTTCCATTTGACCATATGTATAATTTGCATTACATTTAGCACTAAAATAAAATGCATCAAATGCATTGGTTGCTGCAGCAGGTAATGCAGCAGATGATCCACCATTGGTGTTAAGAAATGCAGAACATCTACAATCTGGTACATGTGATGATAAATATTGTAAATTATTTATATATTTTGATGCATCACCGCCTAATAATGGTGAATTTACATTAGCTTTCATACCATCTTGAATATCGTAATAATAGTACCAACTACATAAATCTTTTTCAAATTGATTACATGATTCATTCATATCAGCTTGAGCAGCAATTCCACCACTTGCTAATGTAGAAACACTACCTTGACCAAATAAATTAGTATTGGCAAGTGTAAAACCAGCAGGAATATTTGCTGATGTTAATGTTGATTTACCTATTAATGGAACTACACCTACTTTATTTGCAACATAATCATGAACTAAACTAGATGCACCTGTTGTTATACCACCCAGTGCAGCAACATCACCTGGAGTCCATTTAGAATAATTTTTAATATTAGGTGTAGTAAATGAATCAATAACCATACTATCTAATAAAGCAACACAATCTTTGGATAACGGTTGATCATAAATATTATGTGGAATTGCAGAATTAATAGGTGTGTTAGAATAATCATTTAATGTTAAACCACTATTTGGTGTTAAATCAGGAATTGATGGTAATGTTTGTGTATTAGCAGTTGTTGTACCAAAAGTTAAACAATTATTTACCATATCAGAAAGAGGAGTAGCTCCTGCAGGAATACCAGAAGCTGGAATTGCATATGTTTGATTTTTTTGATTTGATAAAATATTTGGAAGATATTTAATATTACCTGAATTATTTTTGCTTACCCATTCTGTAAGATCTGGATCATCTGCAGGTAAATCTACACCAACAATTGAAATAGGAATTTTATTAGATTGATTACATACTGATCTTTTCATATTATAAAAAGAATTGTTTTCAGTAATAGTTTTACTATACTCAGGTTGTACAATTGCAGATGTACTATTAGATCCCCCCGGAATAGGAACTTCATTCGTAGTATAAGGTATACCTAATATATCAATATACTTACCATTTGCATTTATAGGTCTACCTACACCTGTATTTTGATCATTAGGTATTGATCCTACAGTAGGATTAACCTTGTATGCATTGGATGAATAATCAAATTCGGATCTAGGACCATTTTTACTTGTATCATTAGCAACATTATATTGTCCTGTATTAAACAAATTTAATTCTAATAATATATCTGTCATATTTTGTACAAAACTATTTACACTACCATCTGAGTTTGTAATACCACCACCTAAACCTAAAGTACCAGAAGAAGTACCTTGAATATTTGACGTATTACTTATAATATTACCCATATAATAATATTATAAATAAATTCCTAATAATTTTCCAATATATTTAAATTAATTAACATCATAATTTCTTCAATATTATTTATATTTTTTTCATATTTAGTTATATTCATTATTGTTCTTTCAAAAATTAAACTTTTTTCCTTTTCTCTTATATTTTTATTTTCATTCCATTTTTTAAATATACTTTCTAACAAATCCTTTCCCTTCCCATTTGGATTTGTATGAGCATAATTTAAAAGGATCAATCTAATTAAATTACTTTTATATTCGATATACTCAGAACCCTTTTCTATTACTGGAAATTTAATATCTTTAATAAATCTTGAATATATCGTTTTATTGGTTATTAACATTTGTTCTAGTTGTTGGTAGACATGAGTATATATATCATTATCTATCCAGTAGTAAACTGGTGGTACATAATACGTCATATTTAACTTACTACTATTCATTTGGCACTAAAATAAAGATTTTTCAATTTTCATAATGTTTTAACTACATTATCGTTTATATCTGGGATAAACTCATTAGAATTTTCAGAGGTATTTAAAAATAATGCTTTTTCATCATATATATCTTCTATTTTCTCCAATTTATTATTTGTGATTAAATCTTTTATAGTTTGTTTAAGGTATATTATTGGATTTTCTATATTATCTTGTTCACATACATCTTTAATAAAAATAGTTAATTCTTCTGCTAATTTCTGCATTTTTTTAATATCTATTAGAAATTCACCATGAGAATAATATTGATAAATATTTGTTCCAACTAATATATTGACGGTTAAATAATATACATGATATGCATAACATGTTTTAATAGATATTGTATTTGAATTTCTAGATATCGGAATATCATGATTTAAATAATGATGAGATATTTTAGTAGTTACTTCATAATCCGTAATATGAATTGTATTAGATGTATTATCTAAAACATCATCCATATCCATTAATACATTTATGAAATTATCCTTGTTTTTAATAGATTCAAAGTATTCTAATAATATAGGGTTCATTTTATTTAAATATAAACATTACTTTTTATAAAATTTTATATTTTCAACTTTTAAGATGAAAATAACTTTAATATTTCCAGTTCATTTATTTGAAGACAATGAATTATTACAAGATAATTCTGCTAAAAAAATTATAATTGAAGATCCAGTTTATTTTACAAAATATGATACACATAAATTAAAATTAATTCTTCATCGTGCATCTATGAAACATTATGCTGATAAACATAAATTAGAATACATTGAGTTTGATAAAGCTGAAGATTTCTATAAAAATAATAAATCAGATATTACTTGTTATGATCCTGTAGATTATGATGTTATAAATAATCTTAAAAAATACTCTAAAAAAAATAAATTTATAATTGATTTATTTGAAACACCGGCATTTATTTCTAGTTATGAAGATTTAGAAACATTTCACACTAATCAAAAAGATAAACGATTTATGCATGATTCACAATTTTATAAATGGCAACGTGATAGATTAAAAATACTTACAAATCTTAAAAATTCAAAAGATTCAGAAAATAGAAAACCTTTTCTTAAAAATCAAAAAGATGTATTTGTTCCAGTATCTAGTTCTAATAAATACATTAAAGAAGCTACAAAATATGTAGAAAAACATTTTCCTAATAACTTTGGTACATCTGAACACTTTTTTTATCCTATAGATCATAATGGTGCGAAAGAATGGTTACACAATTTTATTTATACCAGATTTAAAAAATTTGGAGATTTTGAAGATGCCATTGGATCAAATGTTAAATTTGGATTTCATTCAGTTTTATCACCATTACTAAACATTGGTTTATTAACAGATAAAGATGTTTTAGATAAAGTAATGCTCATTCAACATAATATACCCTTAAATTCGTTTGAAGGTTTTGTTCGTCAAATTATTGGATGGAAAAGTTGCATGAGATATTTTTATGAATTTCATTATGATAAACAATTTGGTATGAATAAATTAAATCATCATCGTAAATTAACTTCACATTTTTGGAAAGGAACAACACAAATACCTATTATAGATGATAGTATAAAAAAATTACATAACACTGGTTACTTACATCATATTGAAAGATTAATGGTAATGGGTAACTTTATGTTGTTATGTGAAATTGATCCGAATGATGTATTCAAATGGTTTATGTTAACAATTGATGCATATCAATGGGTGATGGTACCTAATATATTTGGTATGTCTCAATATGCAGATGGTGGATTATTAATGACTAGACCTTATTTTTCATCATCTAATTATATTTTAAGAATGAGTGATTATAAAAATAAGTATATTACACCTGATAGTAAATATACTTGGTGTGAAATATGGGATGGATTATATTATAGATTTATATATAAAAATTATAACATGTTAAAAAAAATATATGCTACAGCTCGTAGTGTAGCTCATTGGGATAAAAAGACAAAAGAAGAACAAACAAAATTATTAGATATTGCTGATTATTATTTTAAATTTCTTGATTCGTAATAAATTAATATGCCGACAAAGTTAATGTATTTTCAAATGTCTTTAGTTTCTCTGCATATTGACTCGCATATGCTTCTTGGAGTCCACCCATCGACTCTTTAAGAAACTCCTTTAACAATGGAGGACAAAATGATTCTTGGTTTTCAAGAGTAACCGATTCTAGTACTGCATTCCAAAGGGAATCAATTATTTTTAACTCTTTAAAAACTTCAATAATTCGCATAGAATTCATTACATCATATGGAATCTTTTTAATTATCATTTGTAGATACATATCTTTCTTACTAATAAATTCATTATTCAAAAAACACATTACACTTGGTAATTTTATCATATTAAATTCAGTTCCCCACTTAGTCTTGAAACCAATCATTGAATTGAGCATAACTGGAAATTTTTCATAAAATCCATCTATTTGTGTTTGATCAGTCATAGTAATCTTCATTGTTTTTCTATTCTGATTAAAAATAGAATTATAAAATATTTTTACTTTATTTTCATAGTCTTTAATAGTATATTCATATTTTTTATTTGCATCTGAAATTAATTTTTCATTACCTTTTGCTCTAAAAATTGCTTTTTCACGTTTTTCATTATATTTTTGAAATGCAGATTCAGAATCTTCTCTTCTAATATTAAATAGATCATATGCATTCTGTTCCAATGCATTTTTTTCATCATTAATAAAATTAGTAAAATCTTCAAAGATAAATTTATTAAAATTTTCTTCTCCTGCTTCTAATCTCTCTTCTGCAAGTTCTTCTGATGTAAAATTACGTCTTTTAATATTTTTAAATACCTCTTTAATTCCCTGAACTACTTGTTCACACAAATAATGAGATGCTACCATTACCATATTTTCTTTTGTTTCAGGATCAACAAACTCGCATGCCTCCCTTATAATATCATCAAATTCGATAGGAGTATATCTTTTTTGAAGTTGTTCAATAAATTCTTTATAACATTCATATACCATCATCTGCTCCTCATTATCAACTGCACCTTGGAAAGTATTCCAAGAAAATCCCATAATGAAAAAATGAACCAAAAATGGAATATATCCATATGGCAGAGTCATTTCATTATCTACGATAACATTTCGGTATTTAAAAATATTTTCATCAAATATATTATTTTTCTTATCCAAATGTCTACCCAAAAACATATCTACAATACTTTCCTTCTTTAGTTTCATAACTGACCAACCACGAAACTTCATATGAATTTCAAAATAATATTTCTGGTATTCATTATTCTTATTAAGTAACATTTTTTCAAAAATATTACTTAACCGTCTACGCTCAAAAGCAGTTTCGATTTCTCTAATAATTAGTTCTTTGGGAGAAAATTCTATTTGTAGGTTTTGTACGTGTTGTATATGACTAAACTTACAATTTCTACCTTGTTTACAATTTCCACGTAGAAAAAATTTACACATTGGATTTTGTCTACCGGATAGGGCGCTAAAATTGCGCACAATATTCTGGTTTTGCTCTCGTGCATTACGCATAATATTCTGGTTTTGTTCACTCATCTTTGGGGTGCCTTTAAAAAGTATGATATCTCTGTTTAGGCTTAGTGAATAGACTATTATTACGGTAGAATATTAATATTTCAATTTTTTAAAAAACATCGTCTATAGCTGTAGGCTATGACTGATGTTTTTTAAAAAATAAGTCTTATCAATTATAATCTTAGCTTGTATCTTATCTAGTTGACCTTGTTTAAATTCTTCATCAAATGCTTCATCTGATTCTTCAACTGTTTCTTGAATATCACTACCAAATATAGGATCTTGTGCTACTATAATAGGATTAATACCATAGACATTAATTAATCCTCTTTTAATTAATAATGATAAATCTGCATCAATTTGTTTTGATAATGGTTTATCAAGATATTCTATTAACTTATTAGCACCTTTTTTATTAACTATATATCCATGAGTTCCCCAAAAACGATTGATTTTAATATAATCTTTTTCAATATCACATTTTAAACACATTACACCTAATAATAATATATCCCAATCTTTTGGAATTACTTTAATACTATGTTCTAATCTTGAATAAAAATCAGATGCCATTATAACGTCATCTTCAAAAACAACTGTATATGCATATTTAGACATTAACAAGTTTTTATAAATTGATAAGTGACTTAAATAACATCCTACTGCTCCTCTAGTTAAATCATAGTGATGTAAACGTTTTTTTGTTTTTTCTGTCATTAAAATTTGATGATACGCTTTAGCTGATACATAATCAATTAAATTAATATCTTTACCAACAACTGCTGGAAATATTTCAAATGGTTTAAATTTCATATCAGAATTATAATAATAATTATTAAAATTGTCTATTCTTTCTTTATTTTTTGCCATGTGAATAACATACACATTAAACGAATCACCATTTAAATTAGTAGAATCATTAGATTCAGTACTAGGTTTAATATCTGAATTAGTTGTTCTAAATGATGCTACTGTTTCTAAATTATTATTTAAATTACCTGTAATCGAAGAAGCTTTAGATATATTAGATATACTAGTCAAGTTAGACAAGTTAGAAAATCCTTCTGTAGAATATTTATCTAACAATAACATTACTACAAGAATTACTAATAATAAAGTATATATATTCATTATTATTAGATTATATTTTATTTTATTATAATAATGAAAAATCTTACTAATTACTTTCTTCAAAAACAGTTTTATTTATTTCAAGATATTCCAAAACTACCATTATTAAATCAATCTGGTGGTAAAAATAATAAAAAAAGATGGACAAAGTTACATCATCTTGGCCCTATGTTTCCAGATGAATATATTCCTCATAAAATCCCAGTAATATACAAGAATGAAAAAATTATTTTACCTGCAGAAGCAGAAGAATTTGCTACTGTCTATAGTAAATATATTGATAGTGAATATATTAAAAATAAAAAATTTAATAAGAATTTTTGGAATGATTGGAAAACCTACTTACTAAAAAATAATATTACTAAAATTACAAATTTAGAAGATTGTGATTTCTCTTTAATTAAAAAACATGTTCTAGATGAAAAAGAAAAAAAATTATTACTTTCATCTGATGAAAAACAAAAAATGATTGCAGGTAGAAAGAAACAAGAAGAACCTTATTTGTTTGCTACCATTGATGGAAAGAAAGAAAAGATTGGTAATTTTAGAATTGAACCACCTGGTATATTTATTGGTCGAGGTTGCCATCCTTTATTAGGTTCTATTAAACCTAGATTATATCCTAAAGATATTATTTTGAATTTATCAGAAGATGCTCCTATTCCAAATTCTTCAATAGGTAATAAATGGGGAGAAATTATTCATAATCCTTATGTAGATTGGTTAGCTAGTTATCCAGATATTATTACTGGTAAAACTAAATATATTTGGTTAGGAGCTTCTTCATCATGGAAGATGGAAAATGATCAAGAAAAATTTGATCTTGCGCGTAAATTAAAGAGAAAGATTAAAGATATTCGTACAAGTTATAATACTTTATTAACAGATAAATTATTAAAGAATCGCCAGTTAGGTACTTGCATTTATTTCATTGATTTTTTGGCATTGAGAGTCGGTAATGAAAAAGGAGAAGAAGAAGCAGATACTGTTGGAATTACAAGTTTACGAGTAGAACATATTAGTTTTATGGATGATTTACATATTAAATTAGATTTTTTAGGAAAAGATAGTGTTCGTTATGTAAAAATGATTAAGATAGATGAATTAGTTTATAATAATTTGGTAAGTTTTACTAAATCTAAAAATAAAGATTCTGAAATATTTGACGAAGTATCAACAACTGATATTAATAAATATTTGCAAAGTGTAATGGATGACTTAACTGCAAAGGTTTTTAGAACATATAATGCAAGTGACTTATTTAATCATGAATTAAATAACACACATATAAAAGAAAATATGAATGAAGACGATAAATTTAATTATTTATTGAATGTATTTAATCAAGCAAATATTAAAGTAGCTATGTTATGTAATCATCAAAAAAATGTGCAAAAGAATTTTAAAGAACAAATTACAAAAATAGATGGAGAAATTGATCAGGTTAAAGAAGATAAATCAAAAGAAAATAATAAGAAGAAAATCAATAAATTGAATATGAAATTAAAAAAATTGAAAGCCAAGAAAGAGTTAAAGTTAGAATTAAAAAATATTTCCCTTGGTACTTCTAAAATAAATTATATTGATCCTAGAATTACAATTGCTTGGATTAAGAAGCATGAATTTCCAGTGGAAAAAATATTTTCGGAAACATTGAGGGATAAGTTTCGATGGGCCTTTGAAGTAAATTATGAAAAGTTTGTTTGGTGATTTAATTTATTATGTGTAACATAATAAATTAAACATGGTTCGAAGAACCGTAAAGGGGAGGAGGGGAGGTAGAGGTGAGGAGGGGTGGTAGAGGGGAGGAGGGGTGGTGGGGGAGGGGAGGGGAGTTTAGTAAATTACATATCATCGTAATTACCAATTTCTTCTTCATGTAAATTATGAACTATTCTATTAATAATATTTATTCTTTCTAGCTCTAAATTTGCAAGTTGTGTTGTTTGAAATTCATTAATATCTCCATGAAATTCAGGATTCGCTCTTAATCTTGCAATTGTTTCTAATCTAATAATTTCATCACGTGCTAAATTATACGTATTAAAATTATTAATATCTCCGTGAAATTCAGGATTTGTTCTCAATCTTTCTATTTCTTGTAATCTAATTATTTCATCTGCAGCTGATTGAAGTGTTTGAAAATTATTAATATCTCCTGTAAAATCTGGACGAGCTTGTAATTCTGCAATAATTGCTACTCTTTCATCTAATTCATTAACTACTTCACGACTCTTTCTATCTAATCTAATAATTTCTCTCAGTATTTCAATATCATCATCAAAATCTGCAATATCACGACCTAAAGCTTGAAAATCAGGTCTATTAGATAACATTTCTGCAAAATTACCAGTTCTTCCACGAATTCTTATATCATTTATTAAATTATGGGCTAAGCCTATATCTATATCATTATCTACTTGAGTAGCTTCATCAAGAGTATAATGAAATATAGTATCCGGAAATAATCTATTATATGTAGTAATTATATTCCAAACATCTTCATCTAATAATAGATTTCTATGAGGATCTCTAAGAGGAATTGTAGTAGTTGTATTGATCCATCTTGCTAATATTTCTATATCATAACATGTGTTATTTATTGTTATTAATCTGTTGGCCGGGATATTTGAGTAATTATCTAAGGTTCCAGGTTCTATACTATCAGGATCAGGTGGGGGAATACAATCACCACCTAATTGTTTAAAACTCTTATTTTTTTGAACATATTTTAAATATTTTCTATGTAAATCCATTTTATTATATATATTTATATAATAAAATATTTTAACTTTCGTTTAACGGTAACTTACTAATATTAATAACAGTTGGATCAATTTCTTCTATAGTAAATTTAATTGAATAATTATTATATGCATTATTTGTAAATGCTTTTGTTTCTTCTGATTTTATTGTTGCACTTTGATTAAATTTGGATATTTCTTCATCGGTGTATATTGCATTTAATCCATCAACTGGAAGTTTTTTGGTTGTTGGAAAATTCATAGAATTTTGAACAATTATATCTGGTATTTCAAAATATGGACCTTCTGTGCCATAGACTGGTACTTGAACAGGTGTTTTAAATGCATTTGGGTCATCAATAGAGTTAAATTTATTTGTTATGAAATATATTTTTTCTACATCATTACTTAATGATATAAAATATGGTGTAACACTTCCATCTGATTCAAATTTAAATTTCATATAATTCTTTAATTGATATTTATCTACTGTAATATTTGTTTCCAAATTTGAAGATCCTTGTCCAATACTATTTTTAATCAAATCTTGTGAACACAATCCTGATGGATTATGTTCATCGCAATTTCTTAAACAGTATGATAATGAATAATTATTATGATTTAATGATAAATTATAAAATATAGATTGTCCAATCTTATCAGACGAAGTATTACTAGATATTATATTATAAAAATCAATATATTTATATGGTTCTTGTTGTAATGGAATATTTTTAATTGTTGATGATACATTAAATATAGATCCTTGAGTTAAATTTTTTGTAAATTTAAACATACCATTTAATAAATTACAAGATCCATATGTACTATCTGAAGATAATGCACTAGTTAAATATACTTTATATGTATTAGTATCATTAAATTTATCAGATGGAATACCTTGACTTTTAATGTTTGCAGTTAATGCAAATAATTTTTTATTTTGTACTAAATCATCAATACTATTTAACGGTGCTGTAATAATTGGTGATAAATTAGTTAAAGACGGTGTTATAATACATGATTGACTAGAACAGATTTTAGGAAGAACAAAATTATTATTTTTATTATATGGATTTTCATTAAATATTGTAGCTAATGTAGGACTATTTAAAAATACTAATTCTGTTATTGGTATTGTAACAATACCTATAGTAATAAATCCATTTACACTATCAAATGATTCTTTTGCACCACTAACTTTAGAAATTAAATTTGTAGCTTCATTATTTATATTAGTTATAGTAACACTAGAATTACCATTACATTGACTTAGATTAAATTTTATGTTTGATACTGTTATTAATACATTCTTGTGATCTTTTTTTGATAAAACTAAATCTAATATAATAGGTGTTGAAATATTTATTGAATTTAATGATGTATCTGTTGCTACAATTTGACCACTACCATTTAACATAATTGTTTGATTATTTAAATTATATGATAAAGTTAATGGAAAACAATCATCAGGTACATATTTCATTGTGTCTGGTAATGTAAAATTAATTGGATAATATTCAATACTTTCAAATGTTTCAATAATTGGATTTTTTAAAATAGATTTTTTAATAATAGGCTTTTTAATAATAGGATCAAATTTATTTTTAGTTTCATTAGTTGTAGTATAAACTTGATATAAAATAACTAGAATTATAAGAATTAATAAAATATATATTGGCTTCATGTAATATAAAAAGATAATTTATTTTATCTTTTTATTTAGTTTTTTAAAATGGAGCATAATTTACTGTACCAAAATCAAAAAATTGATTATTTTCATTATTTACATCTTTTGTTAAAAATGGTAATGGATCTAAAGGTTTATATGTAGAGGGTGGTTCAATTTTTTGATATACCATTGATGTTTGTTGTAACATATTTGTTTCTGGTTTTAAGACTTCAGTTACGGGCGGGTCGTGTATTGGATAATTTTTAATTTGCGAGCAAATTTCTTTTTGAACGTAGTTATTCATAATTAATTTATTAGATGTATCATTACATACAATTGCAGCATCAATCATATCTTTAGTATCTTTAGGTAATGTAGTACAATTATCTTTCATATTTTCATTTAAATTCTTATTTTCATATATTAAATCAGCACAACCTTTTTGAATAGATTGACAAAATGCATTAGGATCAGGTGAATTATAATCACATATATCAACCTCAAAGTTTTCTTTAGTTATTAATAATCTATATCCAACTAAAATTACTACAACAGTTGATAATAATATTATAATATTACTGTAGTTTTGAGTTTCCATATATTTATTATATATAAATTATTTTATAATTATTGAAAAATATATTCTTAAAAATATAAGATAATATAAATATAAAATATTAATATAGTAAAATGAACATTAATACGAATGAAATTATTATCAGTAAAACAATTAAAGTTAATACTGTTCTTAAAACGTTATGTAGAATATTAATTGAGAGAAAATATACTGAAAAATCAGTGGATGATATTTACAATAAAATCATTAATTCACTCAATGATGATGAACTAATTTTTTCATTAGATAATAAAAAATACGCTATTAAATTTATTCCAACATTTTTAACAACTATTAAAAAAGAAGTATCTATTGAAAACTTTCTAAATAAAAATACGGATGCCCATAAATTTGTTATTATTAATAAATTAAGTGATCGTGCAATAAAACAAATTTTAGAATATCAATTAACTGAAGTATTTACGATGAGTGAATTACTTATTGTAATTATTGATCATGATATTGTACCTAAACATATCCTTTTAACGGAAGATGAAAAAAGTCAATACTTTACTGAATTTAATCACCATCCGCGTGATATGAAAAAAATATTGGTAAATGATCCAGTAGCTAAATTTTATGGTGCTAAACTTGGTGACTTGTTTAAAATTATTAGACCTAGTATAACGTCTGGTAAAGAAATTGATTTTCGTATGGTTATCCCAGGTGAGATTAAATTGGAAGAATAATTTATTTAGAATTTTTTTATTTTTATAAAATTCTAAAAAACAAAACAATTAAAGGAAATCTTTTATTTACATAAATGATGACTCTGCCTCAGAGATCATCTTTTTACTCTTAACTAGCTCTTCATCTGCAGCAGTTTCCCAATCGTCAACTTCTGCCCACTCAATGTCCAGCTTTTGAACTTTCTCTACTAGAATAACTTCAGATGTAGTTTCTACAGTTGGTTCATATGTATTAACAGATTTATTTACTTTAGGCTTAAATGTATGCTTTGCAATCAACTTGGCCTTAATTTCTTCTAGAGTTTCAATTGTAGAACTAAATGTATACTCATTTGTTTCTGCATCTTCTGCATCTTCATTAACATTCAGTTTGATTTCCTTAACAGATTGAGATCTAAACAACTCCTCAGCAATTGCATCAATATCAACTTTGTACTCAAATTGCCAGAGGATTTCAGGCACATTCGGTCTGACCTCTTTCAAAATATAATTCTTAAACTCATCACTCAGAGTACTTGTTTGGAGCAACTCTCCCATATTCTTTTCATTGTTCTTCTTAACCAACGTATACTTTGGAATCAAAATACTACCAATATCTACACCAGCATAAATAATATAACCCTCGGAATCAAGACCTCGGCGACCAGCACGGCCACACGCCTGGTGTGCCAGAGTATTACTAATCTTCTCATTATCTTCACCCAACAACATCACAGTTCTAATCGGATAGTTAATACCCTCACTCAATGACTTGTCCGACAACGTTACAAACGGATGAGAATTAATTAGTTGCTGACAAATACGTTGAAGCGCCGGTGGCATCAACTGATTACAACAAATAATACCACGCTCAATACCCAACATAAACGGGTGATCATATCCAATTCTTTGAACTTGAGCATTCTTTCCATACTTCTTTTGTGCATCTCGGGTAATCTCCAAAGTCACACTTCTCTTAATCTTCTTCATCTCCTCATATGCAACAGTTGTATCCATAAATCTGCAATTAGGATGAGATGCAAATACATTACGAAGACGCAAGCTCTCCGGACTATTATACATTGCAAGCTCTGATGATGCATGCTTCTGTCTCATTTCAATAATAGAATCTTGAGTAAGATTTGCACCGTACTTCTTATTAAACATTTCAATACTTCCAGGAGCAATTACGTCATTGATAAAATTCTCATAAAACTTTTCCAACTGATACTTTACACCAGTAGGAGAACCATACAAACTATTTTTAAGTTGATCAATGAGATCATCAATATTCTTCTCTCCCATATCACTAGTATCTTGTTCATCTTTGGCCTTACCATGACCCTTCTTTCTATCCTTATCCTTCTCTACATCTAGCTTCTTAGTTTCCTTCTCCAAAGTATCATAATATGAAGTAATAATTTTATTAACACTATTAAAACCAGGATAAATAAGAGATTCCATTTCCTTTAGCATTACAATCAATGAATGATAAATCTCCAAACAAGACTCGGACTCAAATCTAAATACAACTACTGGCATCATTCTCTTCTCCTTGCACTCCTTTAGCACCTGAAATAGCCCATAAATATTCTTAACATAATTTTCACTATTATCAATATTCTCAATGTTGTCCTTGAGAATATTTGCATGAATCTCCGGAGAGTTCTTCAAATGCTCAAAAATCTTTCCCTCCAAAATATGCAACTTATCAAGAGTTACCATACTTGCAATCTTTTCATCCGTCTCCAGATCAGGTGAATACTTTATCTTCTGAACTTGATCCCGAAGTTGAATAATCTCCTTAGGATACAATCCAATCTGAGTAAATGCAGGATCCATCAAAATCTCTTTGGTAATGTGCTCCAGAGGATTAATTTGTGCTAGCTTTCCATTATTAATATAAAATCTCTTCTGATTGAAAAATCTCTTCTTCTCTGAAACAGCAAAAATATTCTTTCCAATAATAGTTTCCATCCACTCCTTAACTTCTGTAAAATTAGGAATAGTAGCAGACAGGCACATAACAGGAATATTATAATAGGTAGCAAACTTTAGAATGAACTCAATATAAGGTCCCAGAATTTCATCGGAAATATTGTGGAATTCATCCAAAATAATATAATCGAGATTCGGATCAATTGTTCTATTAATTAGCATCTTGTACAGCTCCACAGGAGTTGTCATAATAATATTATCCGGTTGAGACGGGTACTTGATAAATGAGAAATTAGTCGTTTCATGACGAACATTCTTTGTATTATTATTTTCATCATCTAGAGATGCAAGAGTAATACCAGTAACTTGGACTACTGGTGCATCAACTGAACCACAACCACAGTAAACAACTTTTGGAAATTGCTTCAGAGCATAAGTAGACAAGATAGTCTTACCCGCCGACGTGGGCAAACTAAGCAAAATATTCTTCTTATCATTCATTGCCTTAATAGTATTCTTTTGCCACGGATCCAAATTAAATCCGGACATCTTAAAAGGTGAATTAGGATGCAACTTGTTTGAAAACTCACTAATTTGATAACTAATCCAATTAAAATCTTTTAGTTGCAAATACTTACTAATAATATTCTTTTCATCCAATGTCTTAATCTTCTCATTATTAATGAAATAAATATATACTAGCATAAAAATATGTTCACGGGTCTTGTGCTTAATAGTTTCAATCGGACATAGCTTCCAATCATTACCAACCTTAATCATCAAAGGATTAATCTTTGCCTTCTTATCCATAGTTGGTGCCTTTTGCTTTGGGGTAATAAGCTCAATCATAAACTTGATATAATAATCATTTCTTGTTGCAGGATCAGTAACCTTGCGAATATTATTGTAAAAAGTACTAACGTTCATGTCCTCATCACGCTCAAAATTTGACAGATCAAGAAAAGTATCAGTTCTACTAGTAAATGTTTCGTTTTGCTGAATAATATTATCTTGAATAATCTTGTCCTTTCCTACCAACTTATCGGTAGTAATTTGTGCAAAAATGCTTACAAACGGAGGACTAATATTTAGAATCGTCTTAATGCTATTGTTAATTTTAGTTGGGGTCTTATTAGCAAGCTCAATGCTAGACTTTAGCTTCTTATCGGTCATTTTGGTCATAATCGTATTCATCAGATCAAGGTTATCCTTATTATTTTTGTTATTATTTAGGAAATTTTCCCACAGCTTTAGATATGCATCTTTAATAGAGCACGAAGTTTGATTAATAATCTCTTGAATATCGTTTAGAATTACACTCTTTGAACTATCTTTGTGTAACTTTTTTGCAAAGTCCTTGTCAGACTTGATATAATCTTGAATAGACTTTTCCATATCAATGAGCATCTCGTGCTCACTAATAGGCTCATCGGTGATCTTGAGCCCTTTGGGCAGGCGAGACTTGCCAGCGAGGGCAATAAGCGCGGTGGTCAAAAACTGGATAGATTCCATGATTTGTATGTGTTTGGGATAATTTATATATAGTTGATGATATGTATTGTTTTTTTCAATTTTTTTAGAAATTATCGATCTAGTCTAAACTCGTAGAGTTTATAGATCTGATAATTTCGTATTGTCGAAGACAAAGAAATTATTGTCTTAAACAAAGAACTAATTAAATTCCTAGAGTTTAATATACACTTATTCTAATAAGTTTTTATATCCTATATTATGGATAAAGTATCTCATAATATAATTAAAATTAATAATCTACAGTGCGTATTAATTAATTATCCTTGTTCTGCTGTTGTATCCGCTGGTTTTTTTGTTAAAATTGGAAGTGCATATGAATCTATAGAAGAACGAGGTATATCTCATTTTTTAGAACATATGTTATTTAAAAATAAAACAAAACACTTAGATGAATTAGGTATAACATATAATGCTGCTACTTCTAGAGAACATACATATTATGAATGTCACGGAAATAATGAACAAATAAAAGATTTAATTAATTTATTATTTTTAATCTTTACAAAACCTGTATTTATTGAATCAGATGTAAACAGTGAAAGAAAGGTTATTTTTGAAGAAATGAAAGGTGATAAAATGAGTATTAGAAAACAATTATTTGAATCTACATTATTTAAGATTTTTGAAAATAGAAATGAAAATTTTGCTTTACCTATTATTGGAACAGATGATACATTAAATTCTATAAATAGTAAATCATTAAAAAAGTATTTTGATAAATATTATCATTATGATAATTCTACTTTTGTTGTAGTTGGTAATATTAATTATAATTCTACTATTTCTATTATAAAAAAATTGGTTAAACAATATCCACGATCCGGTCCTAAAACAGAAGATCTTACTTTTACTGATATTATTGAAGCACCATCTATGGTTATTAAACCTGCTCCAAATCCAACACAAACAACAATGATGGTTAATTTTTTTGTTAAAAATATTACAGAATTACAAAAATTACAATTAAGTTTATTACATCATATTCTTACTGGTAATTTTGCAAGTATATTATTTGATGAATTACGGGTTAAAAGAGGATTGTGTTACGGTATTGACAGTGATAATATTTTGATTAAATCTTCTTCTGGAACTAAAGATTCCAGGTATAACGGAATAGTATTTATCAAAGTAGATGCAGATCCAAGCAAAATAAAAGAATGTTTAAAACTAATTCTAGAATTTATATTAACTAAAAAAATTAAAAAATCTAATTATTTACATTCTAAAAAATCATTACATAATATTATATCCTTTTCATTTCAAACATCAAAAGATTATTTATACTATTATGGAAATATGTTCCTCAATAATGAAAATATAGAACCATCTAAGATTGTTAACTTGTTAAAAAATACTAACTTGGCAAGTATCAATAGTCTATTAGATATTATTAAAAAAGGTGATATATTTGTTAATATGATCGGTGAATACCGGGATGTACCGAATTCGGTACTGAACCGCTACTAGTCAAATTTACCAGATATTAAGAACGTACCGGCAAATACCGATATTAAGTACTACGTACTTAATATCTGGTAAATTTGCCTTGTAGCGTTTGTGCTTATCAAATTTAAGAACTCTTCTTTCAGAAGAGTTCTTAAATTTGGCACTACACGGTAGTTCTTAATATCGGTATTTAACGGTACGTTAAGTAAAAATAATTTATATTATAATTATAATATGAGTTATCCTGATTTTTCTAGTATATTTCCAAATCCAATTGTAAAATATCCATGTACCCTTAATCCTAATCCTGGATATACTGCAGATTGTGTTGGAAAAACAAATCCAAATGCTACTACAGCTACTTCCAGTAATGCTAGTGGTAGTATGCAAATTTCACAAATTGGAAATAAAACAATTTCTATTTTACCCAGTGGTGTTCAATGTATCTATGATCCAAGTATAAGTGATTTTCCATTATCATGTACTGATAAATATTGTACCTATTATTATAAACAAAATTTAGTTACAAAAGATTTTGATCCTCCAATGTCAAATACACCCGATAAAGCAGTATGTGGTATAACTAATAATAAATGTACATTTGATCCTACACAAAAATATCCATTAGTATGCGATGATCTTCAGTGTAAATATTCTTATAATGATCCAAGACTATTATTAGATTTATCATTTAATCCACCTTATTCAAATTATCCAGATTCAATTGATTGTGTTCAATATACACCACCTGATTATAAACCACCTTTCGTTGCAAATTATAAAAGAGATCCACACAAAACTGCACAACCTACAGTAACTTCTACTGTTACTAGTTCAAATAATCTACCATCTATATCTAAATCATTTACAATGTATCCATGGGCATTACCTATAACAATACCATCTGTTCTTACTGCTGATAAAACTATTTATGGAAATTTATCACCTGATCCATTAATAGCAAACTTTTGGATTCAACCTCCATATGTTTCATCACCGACATATTCTGATTTTTATCCTGATCCAAATCCATCAAATTATGGTAAACCATTTAAATGGACTGGATTCCATGAAGCATTATCTAAATGTATTGAATTAGATGGATCTACATATCCTTCATCTAATAATATATGTACTGGTAAAGCATCAGATTCTAAAGATTGTGTTGATCCTAAATTAGCATATCCAAATAAAAAACCAATATGTTATGCAGTTACAACACAATCAGATTTTGTTGGAAATGAACGTCAAGATACAACTAATTACAGATTAAATTATTATTTAGTAGAACAACCAAATTCATCACCTTTAACTTCTTTAGATACATTCGATGCTAATTTACCTGATGATCAAAAAGGATGGGTTGCTAATAATCAAATAGATCAAAATTATTTATTTTGTCAAACACAATTTTATACTTGGTTAAAAAATACACCATCTGGAGCTCCATATAATCCTCCTACTTGTAAACCGGTAACATGTCCTAATGGTCCTGTTAAATGTACTCCATCTTCATCACCTTCATGTAAACCTTGTACACCGGTAAAATGTCCAGTTGGTACACCTGATGGTAATTTTAGTGTATATACATGTCCGGGACCAGTGTATTCTAAAAATAAACCATATGTTCCCGTTGATAATTCTAGTTTATTTGCTTTACCACCATCATTTTATGATGCTAAAAATATTCCAAAACCACTTTATAAACCGACAACACCGTCTTCAATACCAACATCAACATATATAATTGGTGGTGTAGTGGTAGTAGTAATTCTTATATTTTTATATTTTACTTTTGGACCAGGAGCTGTTTCAGATGAAATTGTGATATCGAAGAGATTGAGAAAATTAGCAAAATTAAGCAGGAAGGTTGGTGGGTTTTTTTACTATGATTAGAAATTATCGTCGTAGCCGTAGGCTAAGACTGATAATTTCGTATGGTCGTAGACCTAAAAACTCGTAGAATTTATTAATCTCTTTGTCTACGACAATACGATATTGTCAGTCGTTGACGACAATATCTAAATATAATTGAAATAAAGATTATTTATTATCATATTATAATATCATTATAATATAATGAAGTTAATCATCGTCGAATCTCCCGGTAAGATTAAAAAATTAAATTCTATCCTAGGTAATGATTATTTAATCAAAGCATCTGTAGGACATATATGCGATTTAGATCCAAAATCATTATCATATGATGAAACTACATTTGAAGCTACATATGAAATTATGACCGATAAACAAGAAGTAGTTAAAAATCTTAAATCAGCTGTTAAAAATTCGTCTGTAATTTATCTAGCATCTGACTTAGATCGAGAAGGGGAGGCTATTGCACATGGTCTCAAAAATATTTTAAAATTAAAAGACTATCATCGAATTACTTTTAATTCTATTACTAGTACAGCAATTAAAGAAGCAATTGATAAACCCAGATTAATTGATAATAATATGGTAGAAGCACAAGAAACTCGTAGAATTTTAGATCGAATGCTAGGATATAAAATTTCACCTGTATTAATGAAAAAATATGGAATGGGATCCCTTTCGGCCGGAAGAGTACAATCTGTAGTGGTGAGAATTATGGTTGATCTTGAAAATAAAATTAAAGATTTTAAACCAGATTGTGAGTTTAACGGACATGCAGAGACAAAGATTAATAATAAGAAAATTAGTTTGAATTTATATTATAAAAATAAATTGTTCAAAGGATCTGAGGAAGATGCTAGAAAGATTTTAAAAAAATTAATTGGTAGTACATTTGAATTATCTGAATTAACAGAAAAAAAGAGAGAACAACAACCACCTATTCCATTTATTACTTCAACTCTACAACAAGAAGCCAGTAATAAATTAAAATATGATTTACAAAAGACTATGAAGATTGCCCAAGGCCTGTACGAAAATGGTCGCGTAACTTATATGAGAACTGATTCACCTAGTATTAGTAAGGAAGGAATTAAATCAATTGAAGAAGTTATCAATAAAAAATATGGTGAAGAAAATTATAAATATAGAGTTTATCAATCTAAATCTGCTAGTGCTCAAGAGGCACATGAATGTATACGACCTACTCATCCTGAACAAGATACAGATGATTCGATTGGTTCAAGTTTATATAATATGATCTGGAAACGTACTACTGCAAGTTTAATGGCACCAGCAATTCATCAAGTCTTTCAAGTTACAATTAATTGTTCTTCTGATCCTAATATTACGTTTAAGGGATCTGTAGAAAGATTAGATAAACCTGGATTTTTATTGGTATATGGTGAAAAGAGTGAGGATGAAATTAGCTTAGATTCATCCAAGAAAAGTGTTAAACTAACTGGAATTAATATGATAGAAAAAATTAGTTCCCCTCCTAGTAGGTATGGTGAAGCTTCATTAGTGAAAGATTTAGAACAATTAGAAATTGGTCGTCCTTCAACCTATGCTGCGTTAATTACTAAAATTAAAGACAGAAAATATATTGAAGAGCGGGATCATGATGGAGTAACATATGATCAGAAGATATTAAAGTTATCAAATAATGAAATAGAAGAAGAAGAAAAACAAGTTACATTAGGAAAAGAAAAGAAACGATTAACTCCAACTGAATTAGGATTGAATATTACTAAAATTTTAATTGAAATGTTTCCACAATTTATGGATATTCATTTTACAGCTCAAACTGAAAAAGTTCTGGATGAGATTGCTGATGGTAAGAAGAAAAAGTTACCTGTTCTTACTGATTTTTGGAATATACTAAAAGGATACTTGGGTACTATATCTACTCTAGTAATTAGTAAACCAGATTCAGTTGAATTAGGATCGTATAAAGATGGTAAATTAATTATTGTAACCACTAGATATGGTTTAGCTATAAAATATGAAAGTAGTAAAAATAAGAAAGATACTAAATATGTTAGTATAACGAATAAAGATATTGATTTGCCACAAGCTATTTTACTTTTGGAAAATAAAGGTAAATCTAGTAATAATACTTCTACTGGTACAGAAATTGGCGAAGATGGTAAATATAAGTATATTAAAGATACTAGTAAATTTGGTGAGGTAATTAAGAGAGTTTATGATGATAAAGTAGAATACCGTAATATCGATAAATGTAAGAAAGATATTGATATGGATTTAGCAAAATTATTATTTTCTTATCCCAAAGAGATTAATAAGAAAATAAGTTTGTGTTATAATTTATTGAAAGATAGTTATTATTTAAAAGAAGATAAAACATTTGTGAGTGTACCCAAAGATAAAGTTGATTCATCCAAGGAAGAATTATTAGAATTATGGGAATCGAAGAAAAAAAAATAATTTATGGATATTTTAACATAATATATTTATTATTTATATTTCTTGAGAAACAATCATAAAAATATGTTTGTTCATTATGGATTTTTATTTGTTTAAATAATGGTCTAATATTAGTAAAATATAATGCAATTATACCTTGTTCATTTGTTTTACTTATAGGATGTTCAATTGCTAAATTTAATAATTCATTAAAAGTATTATCATTTATTATATTTGTATCAAATAACATTATTCCTGTTTGAAAGTAATCAATCTTTAAATTATATGCATTTCTAAGTTTTGCATAATATTTCCTAATAGTTACATCAAATTGATCATATAATTTGCACTCATAAGTAGGATATGCATCCGAGTGTGCTAATAATGTATTTTCGGTAGCTTCATTTAACATAGGTGATATATCTGAAAAAATAGTCATTCCACAATCTATGTAAAAAATATAATTCCATTCTTTAAAGAATGTATTGAATAAATGAAGTTTATGCCATTGAAATTTTTTGGTTTTATTTCTTCCATCAAATTTTATTTTATCATTTATTTCTAAAAATTTAGATGAAAATTGAATGTCGGGAAAATGTTTTATTATAATATTATTATTTTTAATAGTATCACACTCTAATAATTCATCATTATATAAATCGTCGCCAATTAATAAACAAATATTTCCATTATATTTACCATTGGTTATTAATTGATTACAAGTACTTATAAACTTTTCAAAATATTTTTTATTACATACAAAAACAACACATATACTCATTTTATTATATTATATATTTTATATTTTATATAATTTGCTTTTCTTCATAGTATCTTCTACCGATAATCTTATATTAACACATTGAAAATAAGATTGATCCACATTAGCATACAATTCACTTGTTTTAGAATTAATTCCAATACTATTTAATTTTGGGTCTATCAAATGAATAAATTTTATATCATATTTATCAATATCAATAAATGAGTTTACTAATATATTGCACATATCAATAGACTCACTATTTCCACCAATTATAAATAAATCTATTTTATTAGAATTGGCAAACTCTTGATAAAATGTTGGGAGAACTTCAATCGTATTTTGATCGATATGAGCTAACATTGTTTTAGTTGTTTTAGGATCTCTCATAATAATACACATACATGATGTTAAATCATATGCTCCAATAATCGGATGTTCATCAGTAGCAATATAATATTCTTTTTGATAGATAGGATATATAAATTTCCTATGAAGTGTTTCGGCTATAACAACATCAGTATCTTTATATCTGATAATAAAACTATCTTTCTCATAGCTGTATCTACAATCATATGTATGATATAATTCATTAATTTTGGTACCTGATTTATTTTTACAGATACGACATTGAATGATTGGTTCGTGATTTAAATTGGTTAGATTGATTATGTCATGGGATAACATTTTTAATAGTTATATGTTTATAGTTAATAGTGGTTAATTTTTATATTCTAATTTGCTAATACTTTCTCTTCTTGTTTTTTATTTTTATTAATCATTCTTGATGCATTGTATAATTTATTTCTTATTTTTGATTTTTGATGTTCTTTACTTTCACCGGTATCAATTTCATCTTGGGTTGATTCTAATTTAATTTTTAATTTATCATCGACTTCCAAATTTTTTATTAAATTAGACACATGTTTTTTATCGACACGCATTAAATTAGTTAAAATATCATCTTGTGATTGTGTTACCCAATCATCATTGACTTTAACTTGTCCGGTACTAGCTCTAAGATTAGAAATTAAAAAATTTTGAAATTGGGGATATTTTTTATTACAATGAATTACTTCAGCTGCAACGATTGGATAGTAAGTACCTGAGGTGCATATTTTGATAATATCTTCTTTAGATAAATGAGATAAATCTTCTTTTCCGGCGTTGTAGATATTGATATTATTGGTAATATTATTATTGTGACTATTTTCGGTTACAGTAATATTGTTATTTGTTTCATTTATATTAGATATGTGAGATAGTTCATCTATTTTTTTCTGTTGTTCTTCAAATTTCTTTTCAAACATCTTTTTTAATTCTTCTATTTGTAACCTGTTATCATCATCATCATTATTTTGTTTACAAGTATTCATATGAATTTTTAAATTATATTTTGTAGAATATATTTTATCACAATATTCACATTTATTATCAAGTTCACTATTTTTAACACATGAAAATTTACGCATTATATGACAATCATAATTACTTTTCTTATTAAATTCTTTTTTACATTTACTACATTCATATGATGTCATTTATAATAAGAATATATATATATATTTATATGCCCTAAATATTTTTATAAAATCAGCAGAATTCTAGCTTTTTCTGATAAATATCAGAAAAAGCTAGAGCTTAAATAATTATCAGCAAATCAGCAGTTTCCTAGCTTTTTTATTATTTTTTCAGGAAAAATCAGGCGTTACTTTCCTTACCATTTTCCATATCTTTCTATTTATTCTTATTACTATTCCTTATTGTATTATTATTATTATTATTATTATTATTATTATTTTTTTACAGAGAGAGAGAGATAAAATATTATAAATAAAGTATTTATAAAATAGAGAGGGCTAAAAATAAAAAATTTATAAAATTCCCAAGGCCATTTTTGACTCGGTTAAATGTGGAAAATACTTTTAAAATATCACCATAAAAAAGATATTTTAAAACCTAAAACTCATGGTTATGATCTAAACTATAAATTATTAAAAATGTGTTACGCCAACCACAAAAATAAAATATTTTTACAATCAAATAATACAATAACATATCTAACCATAATCTAAAAAATTGATTTTTTTATTTATTAACAATATACTATTAAATAAAAAATATAAAATGTCCACGATTGATTCCGAACTCAATAACCTGCGTGAAAAAATAAATGAATTACTAGTGCAGAAAAAA
>Ga0209829_10000543_pt1 | contig 33590 bp, 25 predicted proteins | sample C_140205_EF_Meta_FD_187311 | JGI IMG/M metagenome (GOLD analysis project Ga0209829, IMG submission 187311) | Freshwater microbial communities from Lake Croche, Canada to study carbon cycling - C_140205_EF_MetaG (SPAdes) (version 2) | ecosystem: Environmental > Aquatic > Freshwater > Lake... | reverse complement strand
CGGCGGGCTCGGGATTCTCGCGGTGGTGCTGTTTACGCTGATGATGCCGGCGAAGCAGGCGACCGGCACGGTGCTGCCGCTGTTGTGCTTCGGCGACATCGTGGCGTCGGCGACCTATGGGCGGCACGCAAAGTGGCTGCACGTGTGGCGGCTGTTTCCGTGGACGGCGGGTGGAGTGGTGTTGGGGTGGCTGGCCTTTGATCGCGTGAACGACCGACAAGCGCAGGCGTTGATCGGCGCAATTATTCTGGGACTCGTCGTGATGCAGCTCGTGCGGCGGAAATGGGGTGGGCAGGAGACGGAGCATGGCGCGTGGTTCGCGCCGACGATCGGGGTGCTCGCGGGGTTCACCACGCTCGTGGCAAATGCGGCCGGACCGCTGATGGTCGTCTACATGCTGGCGATGCGGTTGCCGAAGCTGGATTGGGTGGGCACGAGTGCGGTGTTTTTTCTGCTGCTGAATCTCTTCAAGGTGCCGTTTATGGTCGATCTGGGTTTGATCCATGCGACGAGTTTTGCGTTTAACCTTTGGCTGGCGCCCGTGGTGCTCGCGGGCGCGTGGTTCGGGCGGAAACTCGTGCTCAAGATCGATCAAAAGGCGTTTGAGAATCTCGCGCTCGCGCTCAGTCTGATCGCCGGGCTCAATCTCGTTTACAAATCATGGCACGGATGAACGTCAGGCAAATGTGGGCGGCGAAGCTGGCGGGGAAACCGGTGCCGGCGGCGTTGGATGTGCCGACGAACGGCGCGGTGTCGGGGCAAGCGTCTTTGGGCGTGCGGGCGCGGACGCCGTTTGGCGGCGTGGTGCTGGGGATCGATCCGTCGCTCCGCGGGACGGGTTTGGCGCTGATCGAGTTTACGGTGGGGCGGCAGCCGATCTTGCTGCGGTGTCAGACGGTGAAGGTGCACGCGAAGTTGCCGATGGCGGTGGCGCTGGGGGAGATTCACCGGGCGGTGGCGGCGTTTCTGGATGCGGCGAAGGACGTGCGGCACGTGGCGCTGGAGCAGACGATCTTTGTGCAGAATTTTCAGACGGCGCAGATTCTGGGCGCCGCGCGTGGGGCGGCGATTTCGGCGGCGGCCCTGCGGGAGAAGCCGGTGTTTGAGTATGCGCCGTTGCGCGTGAAGCAGGCGGTGGTGGGGGCGGGCCGCGCGAGCAAGGAGCAGATGGCGCGGACCGTCATGGCGCTGCTGGGACACGGGCGCACGCTGGCGCTCGACGAGGCCGATGCGGCGGGCGTGGCGTTGTGCCACGCGTTTACTTGGCGGGAGTGAAGGGGGAAGGGAGAGGGTCCAAAGGGCCAAGGACCAAGGGCCAAGGACCAAGGGCCAATGTCTAATGACTAAGGCCGGAGCATGGGGCGGAGGTTTTTACCCCTCATGGATTGCTCCGAGAGGCGAAATAGGGGAAGTGAAGCTGCGGCTGATTGCCGACGTGGGCGATCAAGCGGGGGGCGGCGCGTGGTGGCGGCGACGTTCGAGGTGTTTGACGACGGTGTAGCCGACGCCGGTGACGCCGCTGAGAATCGCGGGAAAAAGCAGGGTATCGTAGCCAAATTGGTTGTAGCCGAGAGTGCCAATCAGGCCGCCCGTAAAATACCCGAGGAAGAGCACGCCGTAGATCCGGAACCGAAACCAATCGACCTCGGTGCCACGCAGGAGGTGGCCGCAGGCGATGCCGAGATCCGTGACCATGCCGGTGATATGCGTCGTGCGCATCGCCGAACCGCTGTAGGTCGTGACCATGGCGTTTTGCAGGCCGCAGGCGAGGGCGGCGAGGTAGTCGCCGACGTTGGCTCCTCGGCGAAGAAAATAAACTGAGAGCAACAGAGCGGCGGATTCGAGGGAGAGCGCGACACCGTAGCGACGACCGAGGCGGAGGGAGCCTTGCCGGATGATTGCGCCGCTCAGCACACAGCCGAGAAAGAACGCGACCAAGATGGCGAGGGCGTGCAGCGCGACGCCGTAGTTGGTGCGGGCGAGTTCCATGCCGAGCACCGTGACGGTGCCGGTCAGGTGGCTCAGGGCCTGATGGTGTTGACCGAGGAAGCCCACGGCGTTGATCGAGCCGGCGGTGACGGCGAGGGCCATCCCGCCGAAATAAACCCAGCTCGGTGTGGCGGTGTGGCGGAGCATGGGGGGCGCGATTGACCGATGCGCTCAGGGCGTGGCGAGGATTTCGCGGGCGCGGACGAGGGCGTCGTCGAAGTGGGCGCGGATGTTGCGACGTCCCAGGCGTTCGATGAAACCGGCTTTCATCATCATCTCGAGCGGCTGCCGGTGTGGGCCGCTGAGGATGACGGTGCCACCGGCGGCTTGCAGACGCTCGACAATGCTTTCGAGGGCGTTGAGCGCAGTGGCGTCCATGGCGGGGACGAGTTGCATGCGCAAAATGAGAATGCGGGGCAAGTTGCCGGCCCGGAGGAGGGCGTCTTCCATTTTCTCGGCGGCGCCGAAAAAGAATGGTCCGAAAATCCGGTAGACCACGACGCCGGCGGGGATGTCTTTGCCGTGGGCGATTTGCTCGTGGGTTTCGAGTTCGTCATGGGCGGTCACCTGCGTGATTTCAGTGGTGTCGGCCATGCGTTTGATGAACAGCACCGCTGCAAGGACCATGCCGATCTCGACGGCGACCACGAGGTCGAAGATCACGGTGAGTCCGAAGGTCGTGACGAGCACGATGGCATCACTGCGGGGCATCTTGCCAAGGCGGGTGAGTTCGTGCCACTCGCCCATGCGCAAGGCGACGACGACGAGCACGGCGGCGATGGCACCCATCGGCACGAAGCGGGCAAACGAGGAGAAAAACAAAACGATGAGCAGGAGAGTGAGCGCGTGCACGAGGCCGGCGACGGGGGTGCGGCCGCCGGCTTTGACGTTGGCGGAGGTGCGGGCGATGGCGCCGGTGACGGGGAGGCCGCAGAAAAACGGGCTGACGATATTGGCGACACCTTGGGCGACGAGCTCGGTGTTGGAATCGTGGCGGTCGTTGATCAGGCCGTCGGCGACGACGGCGGAGAGGAGCGATTCGATGGCGCCGAGGAGCGCGATGGTGGTCGCGGGGCCGAGGAGATCGCGGATGCGCGCGAAGCTGAGGTCCGGCCAAACGAACGGAGGCAGACCATGGGGAATGGCGGCGGAGCCGAATTGGGATCCCACCGTGGCCACGCCGCTGGTGGTCTCCCAACCGAGCCAGGCCACCAGAAGCGCGGACCCGACCATGGCGATGATGGCGCCGGGCACCCGCTCGGCGCGGAGACGCGCGCGATAGTTGGGCCAGAGGATAATAAAGACGGCGCTGGCGGCGGCGATGAGCACGCCGGTTGGATTGGTTGATGGTAGGTGGGAAAAAAGCCAGGGAACCCGCTCGTGAAATTCGGTGGGGGTGTGGACGTCGGTGGGGATGCCGAGAAATTTATCGGCCTGGCTGACCATGAGGGCGACGGCGATGCCGGTGGTGAACCCGCTCGTGACGGGGTAGGGGATGAATTTGATCAGCGTGCCCATGCCGGTGAGACCCATCAGCACGAGAATGCCGCCGGCCATGACGGTTGCGATGAGTAGGCCGTCGAAGCCGTGTTTGCCGGCGATGAGGAGCACGATAGGGACGAAAGCGGCGGTGGGTCCGGCGATCTGGACGCGACTGCCGCCGAGGAGGGAGACAATCAGACCGCCGATGATCGCGGTAAAAATACCGATGGCCGGAGCAGGGAAGGGGGTGGCGAGGTCAACGGGAATGCTTGCGACGCCGAGGGCAAGTGCGAGGGGTAGTGCGATCAGACCGACGGTGATACCAGAGAGGACATCGGTCGTTGCTTGGGCCCGCGGGTAGCCCGTCCGCAGGCAGCCAAGGATGCGGGGCTTGAATTTTAGGAGCGGAACGACCGAGGAGCGGCCGGAATGGTCAGATGTCTTCATGGCTGCGAGTGGCGTCTGGCGAAGAGAATAGGGCACACGTGCACGCAGACAACACTGGCCGCGAACCACTCGCTGGCGCTCGCGGCTACGATTGGAAGGACTACTCGCTTACGCTCGCGGCTACGGGGCGATGGGCCGGAGAGGGGATTTAACCGAGGACGGTCTTGAGGATTTTGCCGAGATCGGTGACGCGATAGGGTTTGGTCAGATAGCCACAAAAACCCATGTCGAGAAATTTGCGGGCCATCTCGTCGTTGTCGTAACCGCTCGAGACGATGGCGCGGACTTCGGCGTCCAGTCCTTTCAGCGCCTTGAAGCATTCTTCGCCGCCCATGCCACCAATCACCGTGAGGTCCATGATCACAGCGTCGTAGGGCCGGCCGATGTTCAAGTAGCGTTGGTAGAGGGCCAGCGCCTCTTCGCCATTTTTCGCGAGATCGAATTTGTAGTCGAGGCTCGTGAGCATGGTGGCGGTGAGATCGGAAATTTTCGCGTCGTCATCCATGAACAGTACGCGGCCGGTGCCAAAGCGCAGGGACGCGGCGCGGCGGGCCTGCACCTCGACGGGTTGCTCGGCTTTGGGCAGATACACAGTGAACGCGGTGCCGACGCCGACCTCGGTGGCGAGCTCAAGCTGGCCGCCGTGTTTGCGGACGAGGGACAGCACGGTGGCGAGTCCGAGACCGGTGCCGTGCTTTTTGGTCGTGAAAAACGGGTCGAAGATTTTTTCGACGTGTTCGGGTGCGATGCCGCTGCCGTTGTCGCGCACGGCGAATTCGACGTAGTCGCCGGGGGCGAGGGCGGCGACTTGGTTTTCTGCGAGGGTGCGGTTGACGGCGCGAATTTGCAGGCGGGGCCGGTGGGGGGGCGGGGGCATCGCCTGGATCGCGTTGAGGATAAGATTTTGAAAAACTTGGAGGATTTGCGGTTTGTCGACGAGCACGGGTTCGACGCCCTCCGGCACGTCGACAAAGACTTCGGCCGACGAACCAGCAGAGGCGATCTTGATCGAGTCAGCCAAAATTTCTTTGGCCGCGACCACGGTGTGACTGCCCCTGCCTCCCTTGGCAAAGGAGAGGAGCTGTTTGGTCAGGCCCTTGGCGTTCAGGCACGCCTGCTCGGCGTCGGCAAGGGCGGAGTAGTCGCGGTTGTCTTTGCCGAGGGAGACTGCGCCGAGAATGGTCGAGAGGAGATTGTTGAAATCATGGGCGATGCCGCTGGCGAGCATGCCGAGTGATTCGAAGCGGTTGGCATCCACAAGTTCGTCGAACGTGAGTGTCATCTGTTCGGGGTCGCGGAAAACGATCACCACGCCGCGCGGTTTTCCGTCTGGGCCAAAGGCCGCGCGGGCGGTCCAAACGATGGGGGTCGGGGCTTGGCCGTCGACGGGAGGAGTGAGGGCGTCGGCACCGATCAACGGGAGCGGCTGGTCGGCCGAGAGGGCGCGTTCGACCGGGTCGTCGCCGGGGCGGCTGCTCTGGCGGTCGACGAGGTGGAACACATCGCCGATGGGCTGGCCGCGCAGGGCATCCGGCGCGACGTGCAGGAGGGGCGTGGAGGCGGCGTTGGCGAAAATGATTTTGCCGCGGGCGTCGGTGATGAGCACGGCTTCGGCAAGGGCGCCGAAGGCTTCGGTGACGAGCGCGGAGGGGAGGGCAGTGTTGTCGGCGGCGACCGAGCCGGAGAGGTCGGAAGGCAGGCGGATGGCAAAGCCGACCAAGCGGGCGAGATCGCGTTTGCGGTTAAGACTGCGGTGAGCACCGAACAAGACGGGGACGGGGAGTCCTTCTTTGGAGCGGAGCTGGATCGCTTCGACGAAGGAGTGTTGCCCGGGAGCGCGGGTGAGGATCCACGCTTCGAGTCCGCCGGGGGCTTCTTCGGGAGGAAGAGCGGCCGCGAACGAGGCAGCCTCGGGGGAAAGTTCGCCTTCGGCATAGCCGAGCAGTTTTTCCCAGGCGGAAGAGAACCAGAATTTCTGTCCCGCGAAATCGAGTTCGAAGGCAGCGAGCGGGCCGCCGCCGCTCAGGTCTTGCAGCCGGGCGTCGTTGGCGAGGGATTCCTCTTCGAGCTCCTTGCGGTCGGTGATGTCGAGGTGCAGGCCGACGACGCGTTCGAGTTGGCCGGAGGCGGCGACGACTTGCAGGCCGACGCATTGAATCCACAGCCAATGGCCGCGGCGGTGTTTCATGCGGAACTCGACGCTGAAGCGGCGGGGACCGACGGTGAGTTTCTTCCCGACCTTGTCAGGTGCGGCGGAGGAGTCTTCGGGGTGAATCAGCCGATGCCACGTCTCGAGGGTATTGGGCAGTTCGGCGTCGGCGTAGCCCACGATTTTTTTCCAGACCGGGGAAAAATGAATACGGTTGGCCGCCAGCTGGAGATCGAAATATCCGACGGCGCCCTGGGCGGTGAGCAGCGCAAAGCCCGCGAGCGTGTCGTCGGTGTTGGGTGAGGCCGAGGCAGTGGTAGGTGTTTGGATGACGGCGAGGTAGCCGGGCGTAGTGCCGAGAATTTTTTCAAGGCGGACGCGCACGTCGCGAGGTGCGCCCTCGCGTGGCTGGGCGGAAAGAGCCGTCGACTGGTCGAGGGCACTGATCAGGAGCGCTTCCCACTGTGCTTCGAGGAAATCGGGGTCGGTCGAAACAATTTCGAAGGAGAAGAGGGAGGCGAAGAGCTCGCCGATGAGTTCGGTTTCGCCCGTTTGCCAGAGTGCGCGGGCGGTGGCGTTGGTCGTGATGACGCGACCGGCGGCGTCTAGCTGGAGAACGGCGATCGGAGCAGGCTCGACGGCGGAAGTGGTGGCGATGTGACTGGCGGTGGACTCGCTCAAATTAGTTGCGATCAAGCCATTCACGGGAGCGCTTGGCGAGGAAATCGATGAAGGCCGGGTGGTCGTTGAGGCACGGAATGGCGGTGAATGATTCGCCGCCGGCCTCGGCGAATTCTTCCGCGCCGCGCACGCGGATTTCTTCGAGGGTTTCGAGACAGTCGGTGACGAAGGCGGGGGTCATTACAAGCAGGCGTTTCCGGCCCTCTTTCGCGAGGCGCTTCATTTCGAAATCGGTATACGGTGTGAGCCAGGGCTCGCCGACGATGCGCGACTGAAATGCGATCGACCAACGGGCTGGGTCGAGTCCGGCGCGCGCGGCAAAAAGTTGGGTGGTGCGGGTGATTTGGGCCTTGTAGCAGGTAGCGTGGGCCGGGGAGCAGACATTGCAGCAATCAGGTACGACGAGGCAGTGAGCCTTGGAGGAGTCCCCCTTCGTGAGATGTCGCTGGGGGATACTGTGGTAACTGAAGAGGAGGTGGTCGTGCGGTTGGTCGAGGAACGGGCGGGCGCCGGCCACGAGGGCGTCGATGTAGTCGGGGTCGGAGTAAAACGGTTGGACGCAGGCGATCTTCATCGGTGCAGCGAGTTTGGCGACTTCGCGGTGGACTTTCACGACGACGGTTTCCCAGCTGGACATCGCGTAGTGCGGATATTGGGGAAAGAGCAGCACTTCGTCGACCCCGGCGGCGGCGAGGCGGCGAAGGGCGTCGGGGATAGAGGGGTTGCCGTAGTTCATCGCCAGCTCGACGGGGGCGGCGAGGTGTTTTTGCAACGCCTGATGGGCGAGTTTGCTCGTGACGATCAACGGCGAGCCCTCCGCGGTCCAGATGGTGGAATAGGCGTGCGCGGAATTTTTGGCGCGGAAGGGGATAATAATGCCGTTGACGAGCACACTCCGCAGAAATGCGTTTCCCGGTTTGTCGATGACGCGCTCGTCACCGAGGAATTCGCGGAGGTAGCGCTTCACATCGGGCACCGAAGTGGAGTCAGGCGAACCGAGATTGAGCAGGAGGACGGCGCGTTTGGGCATGCCGTGGAATTGGTCGGTAGAATTTCCGCGATGTCAAATGGCGGCGTTAGCGAGCGGCGGCGCGGCGGAGGCGGTCGTTGATGGCGTCGGCGAGGCCAGCGTGACCTGCGGCGAGTTCGATGTGGATTTGCGCAAAGGCGGCGTCGTCGAGTTCGCGCAGCAGCGCAAACAAGCGATGGGCGACATGGGTGAGGTCGCCGTGGGCATCGAGCCAGAAAATGTTCTTCCCGGTGAGGCGAGGTGGCTTGGAAATAAACACCCACGCGTCGTGCGGATCGCCGGCCTTGACCGCGCGCGGGGTCAGGCGCGCGTGCACGCGAACGGGCGTGCGCGGGCTGTAGTGGCGCGTCAACAGGCCGGGTGCGACTTGGGCGGTCGTGGTCTGAGATTTTTTGCGGCGTAACTGGAGCACGGGGACACCGAGGGCTTGTTCGAGTTGGAGACGGGTAATGGCGCCGGGGCGGAGGAGGCGCGGGCGCTGCGGATTGCGGAGGTCGACGATCGTCGATTCGAGGCCGACGGCGCAGGAGCCGCCATCGAGGATGTGGCCGATCTTATCGCCGAGGCCGTCGCGCACGTGCTGGGCGGTCGTCGGGCTGACGTAGCCGAAGGGGTTGGCGCTCGGCGCGGCGAGGGGCACGCCCGCGAGCCGGAGCAGGCGCCGGAAGAGGGGGTGGGCGGGCATGCGCACGGCGACACTGGGCAAACCGGCCGAGACGATGGCGGGAACGAGATCGGTCTTGGGCAAAACGAGGGTGAGCGGGCCGGGCCAGAATTTTTTCGCCAGCACGAGGGCGGCCGAGTTGACGACGGCAAGTTTGGCGAGGTCGGAGAGCGTCGCGACGTGAACGATGAGCGGATCGGTTTGGGGGCGCGCCTTGGCGGTGAAAATTTTTTCGCACGCGGCGGCGTCGAGGGCGTTGGCAGCGAGGCCGTAGACCGTTTCGGTGGGCGCGGCGACGAGGCCGCCTTGGCGCAGCACACGGGCGAGCACGGCGAGGTTGCGCGGCGTGCCGGTGTAGGTGCGGGCGCGGAGCGGGCGCGGCGGACTAGAAGGTGAAACCGGAGAGCGTGCAGGCATCGGTGCCTTTGTTGGCAGCCGATCCGCCGGTCGGCAAGTCCGACGCGGCGAGCGCGGGGGACAAAACGCCGTGAAAAATTCCCGATCGGCGGTGACGACCTCTCGCGCTTTTTTGCCATTGATGTGGTAGAATGCGCGCGGTTGCGAAAGCATCTTCGCTTATTGGTAAATATTGTCCCCCACACGTATGAATATTGTTCGCGCGTTTCGCTCCACTGGTGCGGTTGCGATTTTCTTTGCCGCCGCTCTATCCGGTTTCGGTCAGGTATTTATCATCCAGAAGTCCGCCAGCTTTATCCAGACGGGGTCCAGTGCGCCGACGCCAGATCCGCTCCGGCCCTACCAGTTGGACGCGATCTGGCCAGGCACGTCGTTCACCAATCTGACGCTCACCACGCCGACCGGGAGAAGTGTCGCGATTCCCCGGCGCACCTCGGACGAATATGAGTTGGTGCAAGCTTTTGCGAGTAAGGCAGCCCTCGATGCAGCATTTCCGAATGGGACCTACACGGTGAGCGCAACCGGGCAGCCAACGCGCACGCTGAATTTCGGCAGCGACCTCTATCCGACAGGGGTGCCGCAGGTTTTGAACGGCACGTGGAACAGTGGTGGCATGCTCGTGGTCGATCCGACGAGAGAAAACACGGTGACCGTTAATACGTTTCCCGGATACGGGTCGGTCGGTGTGGGCAGCTATCTTGGGCTGACGGCGGAAGGGGACAACGAGGACGCGGATCGCTCGGTTGTCTCCTCGCAGGCTTTGAGCGTGGTGGGGCTTCCGGTTTCCGCCACGGCCCCCACTTCTTTGGTAATCCCGGCGAGGACGTTTACGGCCGGGCGGGTCTATGTCCTCACTCTCACGTTCCTGCACGCCCACAGCATCGCGACCCCGGCGGGCGCACCCAACGGCTTGATTGCGAGCAACGACCACTCAACGAAAATTTTCGTTGCCGCGCTCGCGCCAGGTGCGAACCCCGTGGCTGCGCCCGTCATCGCTCGGCAGCCGACTGATCTCACGGCTCGACCCGGCACAAGTGCCACGTTTACCGTCGGAACTACCTTCAATGGCTCGAACACGTTTCCCGCCACCGGAACGTTCTTGGCGGATTGGTATTTCAACGGGGCGACGATCAATCCCAGTGCCAAGTATGCCCCCAACGGGGCCCAACTCGTGATTAACACTCTCACGGCGGCGGACGCAGGTGAATACTCCTATCGGATCGTCACGACCGGCGGCATGGCCAGCAGCAATGTGGTCAAACTCACGGTGACATCGGCGCCAGCGATCGTGGCCCAGCCAACGAGTCGCACGGTGGTGAGTGGAACCACCGTGGTGTTCAGTGCCGCAGCGGCTGGTGCTCCCGAGCCCACCTACCAATGGAGAAAAGACGGAAATTTGGTCCCCGGTGCCACGAGTGCGACGCTGGTGATCCCGGCCGCCACGGCGGCCCAAGCAGGCAGCTACACCCTCGTGGCGACCAACACTATCAACAACGTCGCCACCCCAGTGACGAGTAACGCGGCCACATTGACAATCTCGAGCACGACGGACTTCGGCCGGATCAGTAATTTGTCGATCCTCACCAATCTTGCGACGGGCGAGGGGCTCTTCACGGTTGGTACGGTGATTGGCGGCGCGGGCACGGTGGGCAATAAATCGCTGCTGGTGCGCGCGGTTGGTCCGACGCTTGGCGCGGCGCCGTTCAGCATTCCCGGCACGCTGCCGGACCCAAAACTTGAACTCTATTCCAACGGTGCCGTCGTCGCGGCGAATGACAACTGGGCCGGCACCGCCGCGCTCTCAGGCGCGTTTACGGCAGTCGGTGCGTTTCCGTATGTGAATGCTTTTACGAAGGACGCGGCCTACTACAATCCGACGCTGGCCGCCGGGTCCTACACGGTGCAGGTAAGCGACGCCGCTGCGGGCACGGGCACGGTGATCGCGGAGCTCTACGATTCGACTTCGGGCGGGAGTTTCACTGCGGCGACGCCACGGCTGATTAATGTCTCCGTGTTGAAGCAAATTCCGGCGAACGAACTCCTCACGGCGGGTTTTGTGATCGGGGGCTCGACGGCGAAAACCGTGCTGATCCGCGCAGTCGGCCCGACGCTGGCCGCGGCCCCGTTTAACATCGGGAATGCGATGGCGGACCCGCAACTCGCACTGTTTAACGGGGCTTCGGTGCAAATCGGGGCGAACGACAACTGGGGCGGCGATGCTCAGTTGGCAGCGGTAGGCACCGGAGTTGGTGCTTTCGCACTGAGCAGTGCGACCAGCAAGGACGCGGTTCTACTGGTGACCCTCGCACCAGGTAACTACACGGCGCAAGCCCGTGGCATCACAGGCACCGGCGGTATGGCGATCGTAGAGGTCTACGAAGTGCCTTGAGGTGAGTGAAAATTGCGGCGGGCTTGCCTAAGCCAGCCGCAGTCTACGCCGCGCGGCCGCGGCAGGACTGGATCGTGGCGATCAGGCGGTGGACGTTTTCGGGGGCAATGCGGTCGGTGATGACCGTCGGTGCGTAGTTGGCCTCGATGTCGAGGTGTAAGCCGTCTTCCTCGCCGGGGCGGACGAACTCTTGGACGAAGTCCATGCCGCCGCGCGATTTCACCCAGCGGTAGTAGGTGTCGACGTCGTCGGATTCGAGGAGCACGTCCAGTTTGAGGAAGACCGAACAATAGAGCGTGAGATCGCGAAACGAGGCGAACCACGTGGGGGGATTAACCAGCTGATCTCGGATGATGAGTGGCATGGTGGGGACGGAGTTAGCATGGATTCGGCCAATTTCTGGAGGGCGGGATTTTTTTGGCGTTGCGGCGGTGAGCGGCGTGTTCACCGCTAACACGTCGTTACATCGACACATTTTCCTATGAGTTCATTCCGTAAGCCTGTCCTCCTCGTGATCCGTGATGGTTGGGGTAAGAATCCCAACGCTTCGCAGAATTCGACCAATGCGGTCTTCCTCGCGAAGAAAGCATGCGATGACGCGCTCCAGGCGAAGTATCCGCACACGCTCGTCTCCGCGAGCGGTCTCGATGTGGGCCTACCCGCCGGGCAGATGGGTAACTCCGAGGTGGGGCATGAAAACATCGGCGCGGGGCGAATCGTGGATCAGGAGCTGGTGCGGTTGAACAAGCTGTTTTCCGAAAAACAACTCGCGACGAATCCGGTGTGGCACGCCGCCGTGGCCCGCGTGAAGGCGTCGCCAACGGCGAAGTTGCACGTCATGGGTATCGTCTCCGACGGCGGCGTGCACGGGATGCTCGAGCATCTCTACGGAATCTTGCAGCAGGCGAAGGACGACGGCCTGACGAAGGCGCAGGTTTTCATCCATGGGTTCACGGATGGCCGGGACACGGCGCCGCAGAGTGGGTTGGAATTTATCAAGCAGGTGGAGGCCAAGTGCCGCGAGATCGGTGTGGGCACGATCGCCACAATTTGCGGCCGCTTCTGGGCGATGGACCGCGACAACCGTTGGGAACGCGTGCAGAAGGCCTACGACATGTTAACGGGCAAGCAGGCGCTCGCGACGGCGACGAGTGCGGCGGGGGCGATCGAGCATTATTACCAGAATCCGCTCAGCCCGACGCAGAATGGCGACGAGTTTGTGCCGGCGACTTGGATCGTGGGTGCGGACGGCAAGCCGCTGGCAACGTTTGCGAACGGGGACGCGGTGCTATTCTACAACTATCGCGGTGACCGTCCGCGTGAGATCACCAAGGCGTTCGTGTTGGATGGCTTCAAGGAATTCGACCGTGGCGCGAAGCTCGATCTCTACTATGCGACGATGACCGAGTATGAGCAGGGCCTTCCGGTGCACATCATTTCGGGCAAACCGGCGAAGTTAAAAAATATCCTGGGTGAAGTCGTGAGCGCGGCGGGCATCGGGCAGTTTCGCTGTGCCGAGACGGAGAAAAATCCGCACGTCACGTTTTTCTTTAACAATTACCGAGGGGAGCCGTTTCCCGGTGAAGAGCGGGCGTGTCCGGCGAGTCCCAAGGTAGCGACGTATGATCTGCAGCCTGAGATGTCGGCTGCGCAGGTGACGGCGGAGGCCAAGGCGGCGATATTATCGGGCAAGTATGGTTTTATCGCGGTGAACTACGCGAATCCCGACATGGTGGGGCACACCGGTTCGCTGCCGGCGACGGTCAAGGCCGTTGAGGCGACCGACGCGGGCGTGGGGGAATTGCTTGCCGTGATCGCACAGGTCGGCGGCAAAGCGGTCGTCTGTGCAGACCATGGCAATGCCGAGCAAATGTGGGACCCGATTTCGAACGGGCCGCACACGGCGCACACGTTGAACCTCGTCGAGGTGTTCGCGGTCGGCGAAGGCCTGGTCGCCGGGAAAACCCAAATGCGGAGTGGCGGCCGCCTCGGGGATATCGCGCCGACGGTGCTGCACCTGATGGGCTTGCCGAAGCCCGCGGAGATGACAGGCCAGAGCTTGATCTTGGGCTAAGCGGGAGGCTCGCATTTAGCCCTGAGAATCTGTTTGCGCACCCTTCACCGGGTGCGTTCTTCTGTCCGACCCATTTTGACCATGCATCGTTCACATCATTGTGCCCAGCTTACCACGGCCGACCTCGGCGCGACTGTCTCGCTTCTCGGCTGGGTCGACTCCATCCGCGACCACGGCGGGATCCTCTTCGTCGACTTGCGCGACCGCAAAGGCATCACGCAGGTGATGTTTGACCCGAAGGCGAATGCGGCGGTCGGCGAACAGGCCGCGCACCTCAAGGCGGAGTCGGTGATCGGCATCAAGGGCAAGGTGGTCGCACGGCCGGAAGGCACCGTGAATGCGGCGCTGCCGACGGGTGGCATCGAGGTCGAGGCGACCGAACTGACGATCCACAATGTTTCGGACACGCCGCCGTTCCCGCTCGATGACGTCGGCGGCGACAAGGTGAACGAAGACCTGCGGCTCACCTATCGCTACCTCGACCTTCGCCGGCCGAAGATGCGAAAGAATCTTCAGGTGCGGCACAAGGCGGCGAAGTCCATCCGCGACTACTTCGACTCCCAGGAATTTATCGAGGTGGAGACGCCGGCTCTTTTCAAGAGCACGCCGGAAGGTGCGCGGGAATATTTGGTGCCCTCGCGGATTCATGCCGGGCAATTCTACGCGCTGTCGCAATCGCCGCAGCAGTTTAAGCAGATCTTGATGGTGGCGGGCGTGGAGAAATATTTCCAAATCGCCCGCTGCTTCCGCGACGAGGATTTGCGGTCTGATCGCCAGATGGAATTCACGCAGGTGGACGTCGAGGCATCGTTCGTGACGCGCGAAGACATCTATGCGCTGTTTGAGGGTATGTTGAAGAAATTGTGGAAGGATGTGCTCGGGCAGGACATCCCCACGCCGTTTCTACGCATGCCGTTCCACGACGCGATGAACCGTTTCGGCGTCGACAAACCCGATGTGCGTTTCGGCCTCGAACTGGTCGATTTCACCGAGCTATTTAAGACGTCCGGTTTCAAGGTGTTTGCCTCGACGGCGACCGGTGGCGGCGCGATCAAGGCGATTAACGCCAAGGGGCTCGCCGATCTCACCCAAGGCGAACTCAAGACGCTTGAGGAAATCGCGAAATCGCTCGGCGCGAAGGGACTCGCGTTCATCAAAGTCGAAGGTGGCGAGTGGAAATCGCCGATCGTGAAGTTCTTCTCCGAAGCCGAGAAGGCTGCGTTGACGGCACAACTCGGCGTGACGGAAGGCGACATGATTTTCTTCGCGGCGGCGCCGTGGGAAAAAGCCTGCGCGATCCTCGGGCGGATCCGGCTCGAAGCGGCGCAGCTGCTCGTAAAGCGCGGCAAGATGACGATTCGCCACGATGACTGGAAATTTTTGTGGGTGATAGATTTCCCGCTGATGAGCCACGACGAGGCGGAAAACCGCTTTGTGGCAACGCATCATCCGTTCACCGCGCCGGTGCCGGAGGACGCCGGATTGCTCGACAGCGACCCGAAGAAAGTTCGCGGTCAGCACTACGACGTCGTCTTGAACGGCATGGAGCTCGGCGGTGGCTCGATCCGGATTCACAATCCAGCGATGCAGAAAAAGATTTTTGAGGACGTGCTGAAAATCCCGGCCGACGTCGTCGAAAGCCGCTTCGGCTATATGTTAAAGGCGTTTACCTATGGTGCGCCGCCACACGGTGGGATCGCGTTCGGTCTCGACCGGATGTGCGCGCTACTCTGTGGAACCACGAGTATCCGTGACGTGATTGCCTTTCCAAAGACGCAAAAGGGTCAGGATCTCATGGCGCAAAGCCCGACGCCCGTTACCGCGAAACAGCTCAAGGAGCTGCACATCGCGACCGTGATGCCAGAGTAAGTGGCGCGATTATTTTTCGAACCAACTGGGCGGCGCGAAGAAATAGCGCCGCTCTTTTTATTTCAGACGACGTCGGTGGGTCGACGAAGCGATCGGGGCGGGTGGTGGTTCAGGCCGATCTGCGGATTTTGCATAAGCCAGGATTTTTCTAACCATCCTCCCTCCTTTCTTTCGGATCAGTCGCAGGATCAACGCTTGCGCCCAAGAATGGAAAATCCAGCATAGCACCGTTTCTTAACCAACTACATTCGCATGAAACTCATCATTGCCATCATCAAGCCATTCAAGCTCGAGGAAGTGAAGGAGGCGCTCGCCGAGGCCGGAATAGAGGGAATGACCGTGACCGAAGTAAAAGGCTTCGGGCGCCAAAAGGGTCATACCGAAATTTATCGCGGCAGCGAATATACCGTCGACTTTCTCCCTAAGGTGAAAATCGAACTGGCGGTGGCCGACGAGGCCGCCGCGAAGACCGTCGACACCATTGTGCGAGCCGCCAGGACCGGAAAGATTGGCGACGGCAAAGTGTTTGTCCTTCCGCTTGAAGAAATCGTGCGCATTCGCACGGACGAACGAGGCGAAGCCGCCGTCTAAGTTTTTTCCGAGATTTTCGGGTCGCCTGGTGCGATCCTAACTCTCTGCCGGACTCGAAAAGAGTCCGGCTTTTTTGTCGAATTGATCCAGGGAGGCTGAGGTTCTTGGGTGCTTGTCATAAATTTAGTGAACAAAAATAATCAAATGCGTGACTGGAATGAAAAATAATACTGATTGGGTGAAATCCCATGATTACCCTCAGCGTTCATCGTTTCCTATCGCAGATCATTCCTGCGCTTTTCTTGATAAAGTTCGGTCTTTTGTCGTCCCTGACGATCGCTGCACCGGCGCCTGCGGCCCGGTCAGTCGAACAACGGCTTGCGGTTTTGGAGGCTTACCTTGCCAACACAGACCCCGCCGCTGCGGCCCATAATGCAGTGTCAATGGAGGTTTCTGCGCCCAGCGCGGCGCCGGGCGCGGTTGCTGGTCCCGGACACAATGCATGGATGATGATAAGCGCGGCTTTGGTTCTGTTCATGACCTTGCCGGGGCTCGCTTTGTTCTATGGCGGTTTGGTGCGAACGAAAAACGTCCTTTCCATTGCAGCTTGGTGCCTTGGCATTACGAGCTTGGTGACGGTCCTGTGGTGGGCTGTAGGCTACAGTTTGGTTTTTGGAAAAAATTTCAACAGCCCGTTCTTGGGAGGCTCGGAGTTCTTTTTTCTCAAAGGGGTCGGAGGGGCGCCAAACCCGGCCTATTCCTTTTGGGTTTCGCAAAACATTTTTGTGATGTTTCAGCTGATGTTCGCGATCATCACTCCGGCGGTCATTGTCGGAGCGGTTGTTGAGCGAATGAAGTTTTCCGCGGTGCTGATTTTTGCAACGCTCTGGCTCTTGGTCGTTTATTGTCCGTTAGCCCATATGGTATGGGGCTCTACGGGTCTCATGAATGGTCTTGCGAACGCAGATGCCTCGATCAAGGCGATTGATTTTGCGGGCGGACTTGTGGTGGAGATGGCGTCCGGCTGGTCGGCGCTGGCGCTTTGTGTCGTGCTGGGTCCCCGGTTGGGTTTTGGCAAAACGCCCATGCCTCCGCACAGCATGGTGCTCTGCATGGTGGGCACCGGTCTGCTGTGGGTGGGGTGGTACGGATTTAATGCGGGATCGGCGCTTGCCGCGGACGGCGTGGCGGGCAGCGCGTTTCTGGCCACTACGCTGGCGGCGGCCGTAGCGGCGGGGACCTGGGCGATGTTGGAGTTTTTGCAGCGCGGCACGGCGAGCGTGTTGGGTTTTTGTTCCGGCGCTGTAGCGGGATTGGTGACGGTGACGCCGTCGTGTGGGTTCATCGATGCGACCTCTGCGGTGTGGGTCGGTTTGGCGGGTGGAGCTTTGCCCTTTTTTGCCTGCACAAAATTGAAGTCATGGTTGGGCTACGATGATGCGCTCGACGTTTTTGGCGTCCACGGTGTCGGGGGCACGGTAGGGATCGTGCTAACCGGGGTGTTTGCCGATGCGACGATCAACACGAATTTAACGACGAATCTTGGAGCGTCGCTCGGTCGCACACTTTGTCTCGAGCAACTGAAGGCGATGGGGATCACCGTGGCCTTCGCTGGAGGAGCGACACTGCTGATTGCGCTGGGACTGCGAGCGACGATTGGACTCCGTCCGACGATCGAAGCCGAACAGGAGGGCCTGGATATCACCGACCACGGCGAGCACGGCTATATCTACGACGCCAGTAATATTTGATTGGTTTACTGGAGTTTGCTGATCGCTAGCACGACACTTTTTAGAACGAGGCGGTCAGGGAGTTCGTGGCGAAAGTATTCGTTGGGGGAATGGGATTACACGCAGCGACGAATGTTGCGCATCGCGACGGACAGTGCTGAAGAAACGGTTGATGCTCGTCGTCTTGTATCGTGACCTAATACCAACGTCCCATAATTTCTAGACGTTTGTCATTGCGAGGTGTGCGAAGCGCACCGTGGTAATCTAGCTGGATTGCTTCGTCGCTACGCTTCTCGCAATGACAGTGTGTTTATCAAGGGACGTTGGTATAAGTCGTTTCAAACGTGCTGGAAACGAACATGAACGAAGATTTCCATGAATTTCTCTATGAAATTCATGCATGGCATCGATTTTGCTCATGAGGCATTGCGTCCAACCATATGAACACACTCCGATTCAAGTCCGTCAGATCGATCTTCGCGGCATGTTTGGCCCTGCTGGCCACCGTGTCTGCTTTCTCTCAGGCCGCGGCTCCCGCGGCTGCTACACCACCGCCGCCGCCAGCCCCGACGCTGGAGCAGCGCATCGCGGGTCTGGAAGCCTACATCAACAACGGTGATCCATCCGCTTCGTTGAAAGTGGGGCCGAAAGATAAGGACGGAAACGCGACGATTCCCGCGGGTCTGACCACGCCATCGGTTGGCGTCGCCGGTCCCGGGCACAACGGATTCATGATGGTTTGTGCAGCGCTGGTCCTCTTCATGACTTTGCCCGGCTTGGCACTGTTTTACGGTGGTCTCGTGCGCACCAAGAATGTCCTCTCGGTGATGGCGCAGTGCTTGGGACTCGCCGGTCTCGTCACCATCTTGTGGTGGGCGTTCGGCTATAGTTTGGTCTTCGGCAAGAGTTTCGACAGCGGCTTCCTGGGCGGCTCGGAATACTTTTTCATGAAGGGCGTCGATAGCGCACCTAACACTGACTACGCTGCATGGGTTTCTCAGAATGTGTTCGCGATGTATCAGATGATGTTTGCGATCATCACCCCGGCGCTGATCGTCGGCGCGATCGCCGAACGCATGAAGTTCTCCGCAGTGATCGTCTTCATGACCGCCTGGATGTTCCTCGTTTACTTCCCGCTCGCTCACATGGTTTGGGGTGTTAACGGATTTATGAACGGAGTGTGGAACGCCGGGGCCACGATCAAGGCGATCGACTTTGCCGGCGGAACCGTGGTGCATATGTCTTCCGGTTGGTCCGCTCTGATCCTTTGCTTAATTGTCGGCAAGCGCCTCGGCTTCGGCAAGACGCCAATGCCTCCGCACAGCCTTGTACTCTGTATGGTCGGCACGGGAATGCTCTGGGTAGGTTGGTATGGCTTTAACGCCGGTTCAGCTGTCGCCGCGGATGGCGTCGCGGCCAACGCGTTCACAACCACCACGCTGGCGACCGGTGTCGCCGCTGCGGTCTGGGGTCTGCTAGAATACATCACGCGCAAGAAGGCTAGCGTCCTTGGACTCTGCTCCGGTGCGGTTGCCGGTCTCGTCGTGGTGACGCCTGCCTGCGGATTTATCGACAGCACGTCGGCCATGTGGGTCGGTATTTTGGCCGGCGCGGTGCCGTTCTTCGCCGTGACGAAGCTCAAGGCGATGATCGGCTACGACGACGCGTTGGACACATTCGGGGTCCACGCCGTTGGCGGCACCCTCGGTGCTTTGATCACCGGCTTCTTCGCGACGCCTGCGGTAAACAGTAATCTTTCGACCAATTTGAAAGACATCGTCGGCAAGAGTCTCTGGATCGAACAGGTCAAAGCGATCGCCTTGACGTTGGTTCTCGCGGTCGTGGCCACGGCGATTATCGCCTATGTCGTCAAAGCAGTCATCGGCCTCCGTCCGACGGTGGAAGGTGAACAAGAAGGCCTCGACCTCAGCGACCACGGCGAAGAAGGTTATATCTACGAGTCGAAGTCCTGAACGAACCGATAAAACGTTAACTCAAACATTCCATGAAACTCATCATTGCCATCATCAAGCCGTTCAAACTCGAAGAAGTGAAGACCGCCCTCGCCGAAGTCGGCGTCGAAGGTATGACTGTGACCGAAGTGAAAGGCTTTGGCCGCCAGAAAGGTCACACCGAGATTTACCGCGGCAGCGAATACACGGTCGATTTTCTCCCCAAGGTAAAAATTGAAATTGCCGTGACCGATGAAGCCGTGAGTAAGGCGATCGATGCGATCGTCGCCTCGGCCAAGACCGGCAAGATCGGCGACGGCAAAGTCTTCGTGCTTCCGCTCGAAGGCGTCGTGCGCATCCGCACCGACGAGCGCGGCGACGCGGCTATCTAAGGTCGCAGCGAACGAAAATAGGATTTCTCAAGCCGGTGTCGCGTATGCGGCGCCGGCTTTTTTCGTAAATGCAGCGTGGCGCTGGGGGCCTAGAGCAAAACAAACGCCGCCGAAGGATTCACGCCGCCGAAGGATCGGCGGCGTTGAGGGGTGCGATTGGCGAGGCAATCACGAGCGGGGTATCACTTCGCCGGTGCTGGCGCGACCTCAGGCTTTTTTTTGTCAGGGAGGGCGCGGGTTGAAATCTCGGATTTGAGTTTGGCGACGTAGGCGTCGAGCGCCATCACGCCTTCATCTCCGCGGGCGCGGCTGCGGACAGACACGCTCTGCGTCTCGGCTTCCTTATAGCCCATGACGAGGGTGTAGGGGACCTTGTCGAGCTCGGCGCGGCGGACTTTGCCTCCAAGCTTGTCGGTGTGCTCATCAATCGTGGCGCGGATTCCCTCGGCCTTGAGGCGGGTGAGGAACGAGCGGGCGTAGTCGTTAAGCTTGTCGCTGATCGGCACCAGGCGGACCTGTTCGGGCGCGAGCCACGCGGGGAAATCCCCGCCGAAGTGTTCGATGAGCACGCCGCAGAAACGCTCCATCGAGCCGAAGGGCGCGCGGTGGATCATGACGGGCGTGTGCTTCTCGTTGTCGGCGCCGATGTAAGTGAGGCCGAAGCGAACTGGGAGGACGTAGTCGACCTGCACGGTGCCGAGCTGCCACTCGCGACCGATGACGTCTTTGATGACGAAATCGATTTTCGGGCCGTAGAAAGCGGCCTCGCCGGGCTCCTCGCTGAAGGGCACGCCGAGAGTCTTGGCGGCTTCGCGGCAGGCGGCTTCGGCGAGGTCCCACTTCTCGGGGTCGCCGGCGAATTTCTTGCCGTCCGGATCGCGGAGTCCGACGCGCACGCGGTAGTCCTGCATGCCGAGCGTGGTGAGCACGGTCTTCACGAGCGAGAGACAGCCGAGGACTTCCTGCGCGACCTGCTCTGGGGTGCAGAACAAGTGGGCGTCGTCCTGGGTGAAGCCGCGGACGCGCGTCATGCCGTTGAGTTCGCCGGATTGTTCCCAGCGGTAAACGGTGCCGAACTCGGCGAGGCGCACGGGGAGATCGCGGTAACTGTGCGGCTGCGAGGCGAAAATCTTGATGTGATGCGGGCAGTTCATCGGTTTCAGCATGAAACCGTTGAGGAGCTTGTCGTCGGGCATCACGCGGTCGGGCGCGATGGTTTCCTTGCCGGTGCGGGCGTTGATTTGCGCGGCGAGTTGGCCGGACACGGCGTCGAGCCGCGCGTAGGCTTCGGCGCAGGAGCAGCCTTCGCCGAGGGCCTTTGCGAGCGACTCGTTTTCAAAGACGGGTGAGAACTGCGAGTCTTTGTAGTAGGGAAAATGGCCGGAGGTCTTGTAGAGCTCGAGCTTGCCGATGTGCGGCGTGAAGACCTGCGAGTAGCCCTGCTTGCGGAGCTCGCCACCGATGAAGTCCTGCAACTCCTGGCGGATGATCGAACCATTGGGCGTCCAAAGGATGAGGCCCTGGCCGACGTCTTCGTCGATGTGGAAAAGCTTCAGTTCCTTGCCGAGTTTACGGTGGTCGCGGGCCTTGGCTTGCTCGGCGCGCTCGAGGGACTGCGCGAGTTCTTCCTTGGTCGGAAACGCAGTGCCGTAGATGCGCTGAAGCTGCTTGTTCTTTTCGTCGCCACGGTGATACGCACCGGCGATGGAGAGGAGCTTGAAGGCTTTCAGCTTGGACGAATAGCGCACGTGCGTGCCGGCGCAGAGATCCATGAACTCGCCGTTTTGGTAGAACGAAATCTTTTCGCCCTCGGGGATGTCCGCGAGCCGGCCGAGTTTGTAGCGCTCCTGACCACGTGACTTGATGATTTCGACGGCTTCTTCGCGGGAGACTTCCTTGCGATCGAAGCGCTGGTTTTCGTCGGCAATTTTCTTCATCTCAGCCTCGAGTTTTGCGAGGTCGTCGACGGTCAGTTTGTGGTCGAGGTCGATGTCGTAGTAGAACCCGGTGTCCGTGGGCGGACCGATGTCGAGCTTGGCATCGGGAAAGATGCGGAGGATGGCGGTCGCGAGGATGTGCGAGGCCGAGTGACGGAGTTCTTCGAGGGGGGACATGGCGTGAGACATAGCGGAAAGGAGTTAAGTGTTGGGTTTGATTTTGTCACAGAGGTCACGGAGGAGTCACAGAGGGCACGGAGAAAATGCTCCGGACTCTGTGTTCTCTGAGAGAACTCGGTGCGCGCTGTGAAATGGTTGGGCGGCTTGGATTATTTTTTCAGGGGCTCCAGTTTGTAGTCGGTTTTGCTGTCGAGCATGGACCAGCCGGCGGCGGTGAGTTCTTTGCGCAGGGCGTCGGCAGCGGCGAAGTCTTTGGCTTGTTTCGCGGCCCAACGCTTGGCGGCGAGGGCGGTGATCGCGGTGGGCACTTCTGCTTTGGGGGCGGTGACGTCGAGGTTGAGGCCGAGGGCGAAGAGCACGCGATCGAACGTGTCGAGGGAGACGCCCTGAGGTCCGCGGTTCACAATTGTGAAGAGTGCACCGAACGCGCCGGGTGAGTTGAGCTCGTCGTTCAGCGCGGCGAACACGGGTGCAAAGATCGTAGCGTCGCCGCCGGAAGCGGGGAGCGTGGCACGGAAGGCACGCAGGGCCTTGAGTGCGCTCTCGGCTGCGTGCAGCGAATCCAGCGTGAAGTTGAGTTGTTTCCGCGGATGCCCCATGAGGAGCGCGAAGCGCAGGGCCGTCGGCGAGTGGCCCATTTCCTTGAGCTGATCGAGCGTGTAGAGATTGCCGAGGCTCTTGGACATTTTTTTGCCGTCCACGAGGAGGTGCTCGCTGTGATACCAGTGGCGCGAGAATGGGCGGCCGTTGCAGCACTCGCTCTGGGCGATCTCGTTTTCGTGGTGAGGGAAGAGCAGGTCCACGCCGCCGGTGTGGAGGTCGATGGTTTCGCCGAGGTGTTTCTTGCTCATCGCGCTGCACTCGATGTGCCAGCCGGGGCGGCCGCGGCCCCAGGGGCTGTCCCAGGCGTTGTCGCCGTCGTCGGGTTTGTGGGCTTTCCAGAGGGCAAAGTCGCTGACGTCTTCTTTTTCGTCGGCGTCGGCGGCTTGGGATTTGCCACTGAGAGCGGAGCCGACTTGGAGTTCGCGTTCCTTCACGCGCGAGAGGGCGCCGTAGTGATCAAAGGAGGAGACTTTGAAATACACGGAGCCGTCGGCGGCGCGGTAGGCGTTACCCTTCTGCATGAGCACATCGATCATATCGACCTGCTCTTTGATGTGTCCGGTGGCGGTGGGCTCGACGTGGGGCGGGAGGCAGTTGAGCGCGGCGCAGTCGGCGTGGAATTTGTCGGTCCATTCCTTGGTGACGTCGGCGAGAGGGCGGTTTTCCTCGCGGGCGCGGCGGATGGTTTTGTCGTCGACGTCGGTGAGGTTGCGGACGTGTTTTACTTTGTCCGCACCAAATTCGAGTTCGAGGAGGCGCCGGAGGACGTCGTTGACGACAAAGGTCCGGAAGTTGCCGATGTGCGCGGGGGCGTAGACGGTCGGCCCGCAGTTATAGAAACGAAACACGCCGTCGGGATGGGACGGGGCGAGAGGCTTGAGCGTGCGCTCCAGAGAGTCGAAAAGTTGGATAGACATGAACCAGATTTGAAACCGCTAATCTTCGCTAATTGGCGCTAATAAAGAAAGGGCTGGCCACATTTTTTTGAAGATTAGCGTGAATTAGCGGGGATTAACGGTTAATTCCATTCTTTCCTTTTTCGCGCCATGCCCGACCACTTTAAGCTCAATTTGCCTCATCGTCCGCGGCGGTTGCGCCGCACCGCCAGTTTGCGCGTGATGGTCGAGGAGACCGTGCTGCGTCCGGCGGACTTTATCGCACCGTTGTTCGTCGTCGACGGCAAGGGTGCGCCGGAGGCCATTGCGTCGATGCCGGGCATTTTTCGCCTGAATATCGCGGATCTGGTTAAAGAGTGCCGGGCGCTTGCGAAGCTCGGGGTGCCGGCGGTGGCGCTCTTTCCCAAACTCGATGCGAGTTTGAAGGATGACGAGGGCACCGAGGCACGAAATGAGGAAACGCTGGTGCTGCGCGCGGTCCGGGCTGTGAAGAAATCGGTGCCGCAGATGACGGTGATCACGGATGTCGCCCTCGATCCTTACACGAGTCACGGGCATGACGGCGTGCTCACGACGGCGCGGGACGACGTAGAAAATGATCGGACCGTGGGAATCCTCGGGAAGATGGCGGTGCTGCAGGCTCAGGCGGGGGTCGATCTGGTTGCGCCGAGCGACATGATGGATGGGCGGGTGGGCGCAATTCGACAGGCACTCGACGCGGCGGGCTACTCGGGTGTGGGTATCATGGCGTATTCGGTGAAATTTGCGTCGGCGTATTATGGTCCGTTTCGGGATGCGGTTGGGAGCGCGCAGGCGGCGGGCACGAATTTGCTCGGCAAGGCGACCTACCAAATGAATCCGGCGAATCGCCGCGAGGCGCTGGTCGAGGCGGCGCTGGATGTGGCGGAAGGTGCGGACATCATTATGGTGAAACCGGCAGGGCCGTATCTCGACATCATCCGTGATGTGCGGAACGCGACCCAGAAGCCGATCGCAGCCTATCAAGTTTCCGGCGAATATGCGCAACTGCACGCGGCGGCGAAAATGGGTTGGCTCGATTTGCCGAGGACTCGGCACGAGTCGCTGCTCGCGATCAAGCGAGCGGGGGCGGACATGATTCTGAGCTACTTCGCCAAGGAGATGGCGGCGCTCCTGCCGAGGTAGCGCAAGGTGCCTTGGCCGTTCGCGCGGCTTAGAAGGGCGAGCGCGAGACCTGCAACGAATCGCCGGGCATGAGGCGCGGGTCTTGCGACGGATGCTTCTGCGCGAGCTTCACATCGATCGTATAGGAGTTGTTCTCACGGGAGAGCCGCACCGCGGTTTCCTTGGCATAGAGGGTGAAGCCGCCGGCGGCTTGGATGGCTTTGGCCACTGACAGGTCGGGCGTCCAGGTGATGCGGCCGGGGCGTTGCACCTCACCGCCGACGTAGATGAAGCGTTCGGTGACGCTGACGGAAACGTCTACCACCGTGTAGATTTTCTTGATGACGTAGGTTTCGCGGATCCGTTGGGAGAGTTCGGCGGTGCTGACGCCCGCAGCCGTGAGGATGCCGATAAACGGAAGGCTGATGAGGCCTTGTTCGTCAATTTGGACGGAATTTGTGCTCGGATCGGGCACGCCTTGCAGCGCGACGGTGAGACTGTCACCTGCCCGGAGCTGCGCGGTCGAGGCCGGGACGGGGATCTGCGGGTTAGCTCCCGCCGCGTTGGTCCTACCGCCGCCGGTCGCGCAGCCTGCGGCGAAGACCAGCAGGGTGGAGAGGCAGACGAGCGATATACGCGAAACGAAATTCATACGGCGAGCTAGCTGGGCGAAACGGTGGAAGTTGGCAACTTCGGCGTGCATCGGAGGAAAAGCGGGAAAAGAAAACGGCAGCCCGGAATGGGCTGCCGTAAAATTCTCCGAGGGAAAATTAGGACTTAGCGCTTACCCTTGGCCTTCTTCTTTGGCTTCTCTTCCTCGTCTTCGTCGTCGTCGCTGTCGTCATCTTTGTCCTTTTTTTCGTCGTCGTCCTCATCATCATCGTCGTCGCCTTTTTTCTTCTCGTCGCCGTCTTTGGCGTCCTTGTCGGCGTCGCCGTCTTCTTCGTCCCATTTAAGCGACTCGTCGTTCTTGAGTTTTTCTTCTTCCGCTTCGTCGAGTTCGGGCAGGTCGTCGGCTTCCTCGTCTTCGGCGCCTTTGGCGGGAGCCTCATCGTCACCGTCGTAGCCGGCGGGCATGTAGTCGAGAATGGAGGTGAGTTCTTCGAAGGTGTGAACGGCCTTACCTTGAATGAAGTGGCTGTTCTGCTCTTCGCGGAGTTCGTCTTCAACTTCGTCAACCGAGAGCTTGGCCTCGAAGGCGAAGAGATCGTTGAGCAACTTGACACGGCAACGCGTGAGGTGGTCGAGGAGGTCGGCGTAGGGCCCATTTTCTTCATCGAGCACATCGGCGAGCGTGAAAAGCTTATCTTCGGAATCGAAGAGGGAGTCCTTCACGCGCTTGAGGCGGACCTTGCCATTTCCCATATCCTTTTCGATCCGGAAGCGGATGAAAGCCGCTTCGAAGATATCTTGGTCAAAGCCGTAGTCGCGGAGCGGGTCGACGAGTTCGATGAGGTGGGCGAGCTGGCGGGGATCGACGATGCTGAGGCCATCTACGTCCCACCGAACAGGGTCGCTGGTCTCTGCGACCCACCAATTATGGTCGTCGCCTAGACGAACAATGCACCAATCGAGAGTGGAAATAGCTTTAGCCATGTGTCAGAAGAGAATTTTGGCGCAGCGTGCGAGGCGAGTTTTAAAAAACAAGCACAAAAGCGGTCACAAGGTAACGGCGGTGTTACGCCGCCATTTTCCTTTGGAAAATATTGAGTGCAGGAGGGTTTGACGTGGGAGGCACTTGCCATTTGGGGCGTGAGTTTCACGCTCGGTGCTATGGGGCATTTCTATGAAAAACTGATTCGTGGCGCTCTGTTTACGCAGGACTCCGAGGTCGCGCACGAACGGGGCGTGCAGGCCATGGCCTTGCTGGGGTCGATGACCCCGGTTTGTCGCGCGTTGGAGGCATGGTCGCGGCTGCCGGCCGGCACGAAACCGGTTGAGGCATTTGGCCTGAAGTTCCCCAATGCGATCGGCCTCGCAGCAGGATTCGACAAGAATGCCCGGGCGTGGCCGGCGGCGGCAGCGTTGGGCTTCGGTCACGTGGAAATCGGCACGGTTACCGCGTTAGGCCAGCCGGGGAATCCGCCGCCGCGGATGTTTCGCTATCCGGCACAGGAAGCCGTGATCAACCGCATGGGCTTCAATAACGAAGGGGCTGCGGCGGTAGCGGCCAGGCTCGCCCGGCAACCGGCATCCGGCGCGCGACGAATTCCGCTGGGAATTAATCTTGGTAAGTCAAAGGTGACGGACATTGAAAAGGCGGCGGAGGACTATCTTGCCAGTTTTGCCCTGTTGGCGGACCACGCTGATTACCTCGTGCTCAATGTTTCGAGTCCCAACACACCGGGGCTACGCCAGCTCCAAGATGAGTCGAGGCTGCGCGAGTTACTCGGGGCCGTTTCGGGGGCTAACCGCGAGCGGGCGGCGATTGCTGGTAAGCGGCGGGTGCCGGTATTGTTGAAGATCGCTCCTGATCTAACGTGGCCGCAAATCGACGCGGCGCTGGGGGTGATCGCCGAGTTTGCACTCGACGGTATCATCGCGACGAACACGACGCTGGCACGTCCGGGATTTTTTGCGAAAGTGAACGAAACCGGTGGACTGAGCGGTGCGCCTCTGCGGAAGCGTGCGACGGAAATTATCAACTACATTGCCCGCACGACGGCAGGTCGTTTACCGATTATCGGAGTCGGTGGGATCACGGACGCAGCGAGTGCGGGCGAGAAACTCGATGCTGGAGCTACGTTGGTGCAGGTCTATTCGGGTATGATTTATCGCGGCCCGTTTTTTGCCGCCGATCTCGCCCGGGCGCTGTCGGATCGGCAGTAAAAATTGGGCTGACCGAAGCGGCGCGAGAATTTTTCCAGAGAGTTCATTTCAGGGCTGGACAACGCCAAACGGATTCACCTTAGTGCGCCTTCCTCGCTTCCCAACTGCCCGGGTGGTGGAATTGGTAGACACACACGTTTGAGGGGCGTGTGCCGTAAGGCGTGCAGGTTCGAGTCCTGTCCCGGGCACCATTTTTCCTCTGAAAAATGGAGATTTTTTTGATGAGCGAGGGAAGCGAATCCCGCGAGGGGGGGTTAAGGCTGAAGGATCACCTTCATGTATTTTCCGCCGTCCTTTGCGCTAAGCTTATTGAACCATTCGGCGCCGTCCTCGAGACGTGCAACGGTTTCGATCATCGGTTTCACGTCGATGAGACCGCGGGCGATCAAATCCAAGCACAGTGGATATTCGCCGGCGCTGGAGCAGGTGCCGGTTACGGTGATTTCTTTGGTAACGACCGCCTGTAGCGGGAAATCCTGCGTCTTGGGCGAAAGGTTGCCGACGAGCACGCAGGAGCCACCGCGCTTTAGGACCGCGATCGCGAGGTTTACGGTCGGAGTGACTCCCACAACCTCGAGGGAAACATCGGCGCCGAGGCCATCGGTCAGCTTGGCTACTTCAGCGGCAACGTCGGTGGTAGCTGGATTGAAGGTGTGCGTGGCTCCGAGTTGGCGGGCGAGGGCGAGCCGGTTTTCGGCTAAGTCGACTGCGACGATGCGCTTCGCGCCGGCCCAACGGAGCGTCTGGATCACGAGCAAACCGATCATGCCGCTGCCGACGACCACGGCGGTGTCAGTGGGGGTGACTTTGATGCGTTGCACGGCGTGGACGGCGATCGAGACGGGTTCGATCATCGCCGCTTGGTCGAAGGGCAACGTGTCGGGTAGCCGGTAAAGAATGCGCTCCGGGACCACGACGAATTCGGCGAAGGCGCCGTGTTGTTTGTAGTCGGTGGGGGAGACGCCGACCACCCGGCGGTCTTCGCAGAGGTTGATTTGTCCGTTTCGGCAGAAACGGCATTTGCCGCAGTAAATCGTGGAATCGAAGGTCACGCGGTCACCCGCGCGCCATTTTTCGACGCGCAGCCCGGTGGAGGCAATTTCGCCCGACGCCTCATGTCCCATAATGAGCGGAGGCTGGCGTCGACCCGTCGAACCATCCCAACCGTGGATATCGCTGCCGCAAATGCCGCACGCGCGGATGCGCACGAGAACTTCGTCGTCGGCGATCTTCGGTGTCGGGAAATCGACGAGTTCAAGTTTGCTGGGTCCGGTGAGGAGGAGGGCTTTCATTAAAGAGGGGACGGGGCGTTAGAAGATACGGGAAGGGTGCGATGTTTCGATGGAGTGACGCAGCGGATGGTCATGGTCAGAGGGCGGTTAAAATCAAGTTCGCAACGGTCAATTGGTGGCGTGAGAGAGGGGATTTGTGGAGTTACCCATCGAGGCGCCGTCGGGGTGATGTGGGCAATCGCGCTGCGTCCACAGGGAAACTGCTTGCCACTGCATACCCGGGCCGTGGACACTCTGCGTCGAATACGAACGGCCCAAGCACTACTTAGATTAACTCGTCCCGCTTCGGCGGGACTTTCGGACTACATGGACGACAACGCTCCCAAGGAAAATCCCCCGGTGGATTTCAACAAACTCGATCTGACCCAACTTCAGGGTTTCAGCTTCGGCACGCAATGGACACAGGACAAATCGTCCCCGTCCGACCGACGCGAGCCCGGTTCAGACCGGCCACGTCGTGATGACCGTCGTGACGGACCTGGGGGCGGAGCACCGGTCAACCGTGATCGCCGCGCCTTCCGCAAACCGGCTGGTCCGGGCGATGGTGCACCCAGCGCGCCCGCTGGTCCTGGTGGCGCGGCGCCGGAACGGCGCGAGTATTCCGGTGGTCCTGGTGGCCCGCGTCGCGATGGCCCAGGTGGTGGTTATTCTGGTGGTCCCCGTCGTGATGGTCCCGGCGGCGGCGACTACCGTGGTGGCGGTCCTCGCTATGGCGGCGGTCGCGGTGAGCAGCAGGAGCGCGCCTCCTACGGACCTTACGACAGCCCGTTTTTCAACGTCACTTTCTATCCGGAGGACACGAGCTTCAACACGCTGGTGCAGACGATCCGCAAATCGTGTCGCACCATCGAACTGTTCGAGATCGCGCGCACGGTCGTCGCAAAGACCGACCGATTCGTCGTGGTTGTTGCTCGCAAGCCTACGGCTGAATCCGGCGCGCCCGGAGCCGACGCCGCTCGGACGCCCAAGGCGGGTTTCCATATCTCGGTGCCGGATGCCCTGCCGTTTGAAACGGACGAGGCGGCGGTCGCCCATGTGCTGGCCAATCACCTCGACAAATTTTTCGATAAGGCCGAGGTTGAGGTCGAGCCACCCAAGGGAAATTATCAGGTGATCAACAAGTGCACCATCACCGGTGAATTGCTCGGGCCACCCAACTATCATCGCTACGCGCAGATCGTCCAACAGCACCATGCCGCCAAGGTTGCGCGCATGTCGCTGGAAGCATTCAAGAGCCGCATCGAGACGATTCGCGATCCCGAGATCGTGAATCAATGGCTCGAGAAAATGAAGAAGACCACGCGCTATACGTGGAAGCTCGTGGCGGCCGGCGCCAAACCGGCGGCCGCCGTGGCTGCTCCGGCCGAAGGCTCCGCTCCCGCCGACGCGAGCACCGAAGTCGCCTCTGCACCAGCGGCCGAGGCCGCGCCCGCACCCGTTGCTCCCACGTTCGACTCGCTTGAAGACGCTCGCGTTTATTTGCTCACGCAAGCGCGCGACAAGGTCGTCCGCACGACCGAGACGGCGCGTTTTCATGGGAAAGTTGCCGAGACCATGCCGACGGGAGAAATTCGCGCGGCGGTTGAAGGCGCGTTGGAGCGTCAACGGAAGTTCCCCCTGGATACCGCCAATGCGTTGCGGGGCCGTTTGCGCCGCGAGCACTTCACAATCTTCAAAAAAGGATCGAAGGGCGTCTCCTATGTTTGCGCGGTGAAGCGGAAGTTCCGGGTGCCGGGCCAGACCTTTGCCGATAGTATCGGGGCGTTGATTTCCTTTTTGGAGACTCATCCAATGGTGCGCGCCAGCGAGCTACCGACTAAGTTCCTCGGGATTACGCTACCCGCGCAGGCGAAGGCGGCTGCTCCGGCGGCCGCTGTCGCAACGGATGGCGCGCCGGCAGCTGACGCGCCACCGGTGGTGGCCGCTCCGGCCGAGCCGACCTTGACGGTGGACGAGCGTGCGAAGTTTGCCCGGTTGCAGGGCGATCTCATGTGGCTCGTGCGCGAAGGCTACGTGACGGAGTTCATCGACGGTCGCCTCTTTGCACCACCGCCGACCGCCGAGGCGCGGAAGAAAGAGGTTGAGGGAGAAGAACACGATCCGGAGAACTTCCCGGAGGTTCCCGCCGCAGCCGCTGAAGCCGCGCCGATGCCTGAAGCCGCCGCGCCTGCGCCCGAAGCGTCCACGCCGGCTCCGGCGGACGAAGCTCCCGCTGCAGCAGCAGTGGAAGAGCCGAAGCCGACGGAACCGACCGCCTAACGAGGCGGGTTGAGCGCTGGGATCAATTTCAGGGCGTCAGTCGGACTGACGCCCTTTTTTTGTGCCCGAAAGAGGGCGCCACACCCTGACGACTCGCAGGGTTCGAACGTAGTTGCGTCATTCAACCTCCATCCCGCAGTTGGAATTGAACGACAGAGGCACAGAGAACACTGAGAAAACCGCTTCCGAAAAATGAGATCAGGCCCGGGGACTCACTCGCCTGGTGAAACCATCTTTTCTGAGATTTCTCCGGTTCCTCATCTCTGTGTCTCAGTGTCTTTGTGGTTCAACTGCGGTCTTTAGGTTCCACGGCGACTACGTTGTCGTTAAGGTGCACGAAACGGTCTGATCAGCGCAGGCGTAGCGTGTGGCGCTCGTCGGCCGCGATCCCGAGATCGAGATGGAGGGTCGTCGGGGGCAACCACGCGGCGACATTGTCCGGCCATTCGACGGCGAGGCAGTAGGGGGTGGTGAGGAAATCTTCGAGCATCAGCGAGTCGAGTTGGGCCGCGCGGTCGAGGCGATAGGCGTCGAGATGGACGAGATTTCTCGTGCCGCGATGCACGGTAAAAATCGTGAACGTCGGGCTCGTGACCGGCTCGGTGATGCCAAACGCGCGTGCGAGCCCTTGCACAAAAGTGGTTTTCCCGACGCCGAGATTACCATGGAGCGCGAGCGTCGTGTCCGGAGGTAAAGCGGCGGCGAAGTCCGCTGCAAGCGATTGGGATTCTGCGGCGGAGGCGGTCGTGACACCGGCCCGAAGTTTAGCGTAGATGTTCGTAGCCACGGAAGTCAGCGAGGTTGAGGGCGGACCCGGAGCGCGCACCGGGGCGGGCGAAACGGCCAATGCAGGTAAGTCGGACTTTGGGAAAGGTCCGGTGCCAGACGCGGGAAAAGCTTTCGCGGTTTGCCCGGCCGGAAAGGGCGAACACCAATTCGTAGTCCTCGCCGTCAGTCAGAGCGGCGCGGAGGTCGGCCCCACGGCGCAAGGGGATGGTAGCTTGTTCGAGCGAGGGCGCGGAGCCTGCTGGCGTGAGAGCGCGGAGGTCCTTGGCGAGACCGTCGCTGAGATCCATCATCGCACGGACGCCCGGTTGACGGGCGAGCCAAGTGCCTTCGGCGAGGCGGGGCTTGAAGGTGACGTGATGGCGTGTGGGCAGACTGGCGCCGAGTTCGCCTGTGACGTAGATCCAGTCGCCGAGGCGGGCGCCGGTGCGCGTGACAACACGCGGCCCGGCGGCTTCGCCGAGGAGCGTGAGGCTGGCGGAGACGGTGCCATCGGCTTGGGCGATGTCGCCACCGACGATGGGAACGCCGTAGTGCCGGGCGCAGACGGCGAGGCCGCGGTAGAACTGTTCGAGCCAGGCGAGGCTCGTGCGCGCGTCGAGGGTGAGGGCGAGGACGGCGGCGGTGGGACGTCCCCCCATCGCGGCGAGATCGCTCAGATTGCGTTTGAGCAGTTTGGCCCCGACGTCGCGTGGCGCGACGGCATCGTCGAAATGTCGCCGGTAGATGACGGGATCGACCGTAATGAGTTGGGGACGGCGCGAGGCGGGGAGCACCGCGCAATCATCGCCAATACCGAAGGGCGCACGGGGCGAAGCCGAGCCAAGCCAGCGGCGGATGGCGGCGATCAGCTTTTCCTCACCAAGGGCGGAGACGGAGTCGTCGGATTTTTTCGCGAACGGGTGCATGGCCTACGTGGCGTGCGGATCGATCAAGATGCGCACGATGCTGTAAGAGTTAAAGAGCGCGTGCGCGATGATCGGAGTGCCGATCCAGCCGGTGCGCTCGTAGGCGAGGGAGAAGACGATGCCCAACGCGACGAGCGGGCCGAAGCTGGGGAGGTGGTTGTGTAGTGCGGCGAAACAGCAGGCGGGCGCGAGCAGCGCGGCCCAGCGTGGCAGGCGCGTGCGCACGTAGCGAAAAATTCCGGCTCGAAAGATGAGCTCTTCGGTCAGCGGCGCGAGCAACGCAGCGAGCACGACCATCGCGCCGATAAGTCCGGGTGATTTCGCTTTTTTGAAAATGGAAACGGCATCTTGGGGCTCGACGGGCAGGCCGCAGAGTTTCAGCAAGCCCACCCACGCGAGACCAACCACCACGATCAGCGGGAGTGAAATGAGGAACGTCGCGCCTCCGGAGAGAAAGGCGGAGGCGAATCTGCAGAGCGGACGAGGGGCGCGGCGGTTGACGAGACCATAGTAGACGGCGACGCCGGCCAACATGCCGCCTTGGAAGCCCGAGTTGACGAAGATCACTTTGGTTTCGTCGCTAAGGCTCAGGAGCCGGACAGAGAGTTGGGCGACGGTGGGACCGATGAGGCCGCCGGAAATTGCCAGCCAAAGAAAGATGAAAAAATCGCTGAGCGGGGCTTCCCACGGCGGAAGCGGCGAGACCCGAACTGTGGCGCGTGCCTCCGGCGAAAGCACCAAACGCCAGAGCAGGAGGACACCAGCGAGGACGAGGGTGAGCTCGATCGCGGTGGCAAAGGCGTTAGTGGGCACAGGCATGACGGACGAATGCGGAGGAGATAGACCGGGCGCGCAAAGCTCGCACGGACGGACACGGGCTGGAAAGCCCGTGCCACTTTCAGAGGATTTTCTTGCCGTCGAAGACGATGCGTCCGTCGACGATGGTGGTCTTTACGCGACC